>Ga0209273_10000047_pt1 | contig 295061 bp, 260 predicted proteins | sample tdAd471_FD_187126 | JGI IMG/M metagenome (GOLD analysis project Ga0209273, IMG submission 187126) | Marine sediment microbial communities from the Atlantic coast under amendment with organic carbon and nitrate - tdAd47.1 (SPAdes)... | ecosystem: Environmental > Aquatic > Marine > Coastal >... | reverse complement strand
CGCCGCCCGAGGTCAGCTCACTGTCGTAGCCCGGCAGGTCATCGAGCGAGATGCCATCCATCAGAACGGCCGGCGCGTCGTTGCCGAAGTCCACATGGATCGTCCCCGTGGCAGCGGCATTGTTGCCATTCGAGGATTCCGTCGCCAGGCCGCCATCGGCGTTCGCGCCCACAAGCCCGTCTTCATCGACCGACAGGTTGCCGGTGTCATTGTCAAACTCGAACTCCGGTGTGGAATCGTCCGCCAGATTGATCGTCACCGTCGCCGTCGACTTGTCGCCGTCGCCATCGGTGATCATGTAGTTGAACGTCACCGTGCCTTCTTCACCCGCCGAAGGATTGTAGGTGAACGAACCGTCCGCATTCAGCGTCAGATTGCCTTCAACCCCGCTGTCCGTCGAGTTAAACGAACCAGCGACAAACTCAACATAAGGCGTGTCCTGACCGTCGATGCTTTCCACATCCGGGCCGTTGTCGTTGTCGCTGAGCACATTGCCCGTGACATTGTTGTTCTCGTCCGCTTGCGCTTGCGTGAAGTCGTCGTCCTGCGCATCAGGAACGTCGTCATAAATCGTGACGTCGAAGGTGCCCGTCGCCTTGTCGGCGTCATCGCCGTCCGTCAGCGTGAACTGGATGTTGTCCAGGACGATGGAGTCTTCCGAGTCATTGCCCCCCTGATCCACCGGCTGGCTCAGCGTCACCGTGTACTCATAGTCCACAAGACCCGTCGCCGTGCCCGCCGTGGCGTTGGTGATCGAGATGCGGATCACTTCCGTCGCACCGCTGTCGATGGTGCCGACAAGGTCGTCGCCATCCAGGGCAAAGATCACCGGATCGCCGCCCGAGGTCAGCTCACTGTCGTAGCCCGGCAGGTCATCGAGCGAGATGCCATCCATCAGAACGGCCGGCGCGTCGTTGCCGAAGTCCACATGGATCGTCCCCGTGGCAGCGGCATTGTTGCCGTTCGAGGATTCCGTCGCCAGGCCGCCATCGGCGTTCGCGCCCACAAGCCCGTCTTCATCGACCGACAGGTTGCCGGTGTCATTGTCAAACTCGAACTCCGGTGTGGAATCGTCCGCCAGATTGATGGTTACGGTCGCGGTGGATTTGTCGCCATCACCGTCAATCAGCTCGTAGTTGAACGTGACCGTCCCTTGCTCACCAGCCGACGGATTGTACGTGAAGGTGCCGTCCGCATTCAGTGTGAGGTTGCTGACATCACCCTTCCCGTCCGGGTCGGTCGAGTTATAGGAGCCCGCAACCAACTGCACATGAGGCGTACCCGCGCCATCAACGCTGTCCACGTCGGCCGTGCCGGAACCCGAGGGGTTCTCTTCAAGGACGTTGCCGGTGACGTTTTGGTTCTCGTCATCCCCTGCTTGATAGAAATAATCGTTAAACGCTTCAGGCACATCGTCGTAGATGGTCACATCGAAGCTGCCGGTGGCCATGTCGCCATCGTCGCCGTCGGTCAGCGTGAACTGGATGTTGTCGAGGACAATAGAATCTTCGTTGTCATTACCCGCCTGGTCCACAGGCTGGCTGAGCGTCACTGTGTAATCGTATTCGACGTGGCCGGAGCCCGTGTTTTGCGCATCGGTGATCGCAATGCGGATCACTTCGCCAAGACCAGCCGTCGAGCCCACGATATCGCCTGTGGCGGTTTCCACAATGAACACCACGGCTTCATTGCCGGACGTCAACTGACCATCGAGGCCTGCCACATTCAGCGCAATGCCATCCGCCGGATCAGTCGGCGCATCGTTGCCGAAGTCCACATAGATGGTGCCCGTGGCAACGTCGTTGTTGCCGTTGGAAGTTTCAGTGCTGATCGGCCCGTCAGCATTGGCGCCAAGAAGCCCGTCTTCGTCGACCGTCAGGTTGCCGTTTTCGTTGCCGAACCGGTAATAGGGGACAGAGTCGTCCTGCAGATCGATCGTCACCGTGGCCGTGGATTTGTCACCGTCGTCATCGGTCAGCGTGTAATCGAAGGTCACCGTGCCTTGTTCGCCCGCGCCGGGGGTGTAGGTGAAGGTGCCGTCCGAATTCAGCGTCAGGTGGCTGACATCGCCTTTGCCGTCCGGGTCCGTGGAATTGTAGGACCCCACGACCAGCGATACGGTGCCCGGATGGTCCGCGCCGATGATATCGGCCGTGCCGCTGTAGCCGGGGTTTGCTTCCAGCACATCGCCGGTAACAGGCGTGTTTTCGCCGTTGCCGAAGTCATTGCCGATCGGCTGAGCGACGGAAGGCTCCTGCGAGGATTCTTCTTGGCCGTACTCGTCGCCTTGCGTGAAGTAATCATCGAAGGCTTCGGGGATATCGTCGAGGATGCCCACGTCGAGCGTACCAGTGACGGTGCTACCGTCGCTGTCGGTCACCGTGAACTGCACACCTTCGAGCGTGATCGAATCCTCTTCGTCATTCGACGGATGATCAACCTCGAGCGAGAGCTGCGAGGTATATTCATAAGTGATGGTTCCGTCGCCGTTATCGGTGGCGCCAGAGATCCAGATGCGGATCACTTCTTGCGAGCCTTCGCCACCCGGAATGGTGCCGACGAGCACATCGCCGTCCAGGGCGAAAGTGACCGGCACGCCGCCGGAGGTCAGTTGGCCATCATAGGAATCCAGATCGTCGAGCGCGATGCCGTCCATCGGGTTCGCCGGCACATCCTCAAAAAAGTCGACCAGGATGGTGCCCGTATCGGTCAGGTTTTCGTTGCCGTCATACTCAAGACCGCCAGGCTGATAGTCGGTACCGCTATCCTTGTTCGCCCAGCGCAGGCCGTCTTCGTCCAGCTCAGTGGGATCGGCGTTCCGGATTTCGGGCTCGGTGTCTTCTTCAACGAGATAGATTTCTTCGTATTGCGGGAAATCAAAAGCCAGAGCCGTGGGCGGCAGAAGCGGCGTGATGGGAAGCGCCGGATCAATGAAGCCAGGGTCGGTTTCGAAGTTGCCGCCAGAGCCGTTCGTGACGACATCGCCAGCAGGTTCAGGGCGCACGAAGGGGAGCGTGAACGTGAGTTCGCCGATTTGAACCTGGCTGAACTGATCAGCGGCATCTTCGATGCGCACAACGTCGCCATCGGGCATGGTGATGAGAAGGTCCACACCCTGGATCGCGATGTCAGTCAGTTCCACACCCTCAGGGGCCTGATAAATTCCGGTGACCGGCGCGTTCGGGTTTGTCGCCGCGACCTCGGCCTGCGCCATCTGAATCGGCTGCTCGCCGTTCGTTTCCGCAGCCTGCTTGTTCCCGCTAGTGGACTTTTCGTTCACCGCTTCGGTTGCAGTAGAGGCTTGGTCCGTACCACTCTCAGTCGTGCCGGACGTGTTCCCATCAAAACTAGCCATTCCCAACTCCCACCAGATTGCCTGACGCACGAAAAGCCGGTCACTCCGAACCAGCGCACACCAGGAAAATCGTTAATTAATTCCTAAGCATAATCGCTCCGAGTGGCCCGGATCGCAAGAGCACTCATAAGTGTGCCAAATTGCGACCGGCCCGCTCCCCACCTCGCAAGAGGCGTGCAAGTTGTTGGTCTTTATGGAGTTTCTCGGCGCGGCATCGTTAACAGGGGTCAGGCGTCCCTCCCCGGGGCGCCTTACAAAACTTAAGTATTGGTAAACTTATCACCTTTTGAAGGCAATATCCAAGGCCCAGCCTGCCCGCATCGCGAAACTTTTGTGAAAAACTGCACTTTTTAGTTGCTTAAAATCTGAACAAATCCCTTAGCGGGATGTTGTTCCCGGGCCCTTATTGATGAGCACGACCCAAAACCGATGAAGGTGAGGCGAGTGCGATGATGAGGCCCTGGCTGCGTAAAAGCCAAGCGAGCATAGTGACGGCAGCGATGATGACCGCTGCGGTCCTGGCGTGGCCCTATCCGGCCAACACCAGTGTCTATAGCCCCAATCCGATCAACATGGCCCCGGAAGCGGCGGAAACGACCGTTTTCGTGCCCGAAAGCCCTGAGAGCGCTGTGCCGGAGCTCCAGCAAGCCTCGGCCCCCGCGCGACTTGCCCTTGCCCCGCGCCTCATACGGCCCGAACGCCGCGCCCCCGAGGCCCGCCCCGAAGCGGCACCCGAACAGGAAGCCGCGCCGCGCCGCGCACCCCTGTTGCCCAATCTGTTTGGCACGGTCGCCGTGGCAACCTCTGCCGCCCCTAACGGTTGGGTGGAACATGTGGGCCTGGCCGCCGATGAATTCGCGAACTGCATCGCGACCAGCGGCTGCGGCAATTCCGCGACCTGGCGCAACGCGGTGGAACGCATTCAGGCCCTGCCCCTGCGCGACCGCCTGGCCCGCGCCAACAGTTTCGTCAACAATGCCATCCGCTTCCGGTCCGATATCTCGGCCACCGGCCAGCGCGACAGCTGGATCACGCCGACCGAGCTGTTCCGCACCGGCAGAGGCGACTGCGAAGACTTCGCGCTCGCCAAATACTGGCTGCTGCGGGCCGCGGGCGTTCCCGAAGAAGACATGTACATCATGGTCGTGTCTGACCTGATCGCGCGCGCCGACCATGCCTATCTCGCCGTGCGCGTGGGCAACGGTTTTGTCCTGCTGGACAGCCGCTCGGACGCGGTGCAGTCACCCAACCAAGTCGATGACATCACGCCGCTGATCACCGTTGGCGCGCGTGGGGCCTATCTGCACGGTCGCCCGGCCTGATCACGGCGCGCCCCGGCGCGCGTGACAGCCTCAATCTTGACCCTGCGGGCGACGCAGCGCAGAGTCCGCCCCATGACACAGACGCGCACGAAGTCCTTTGTCCACGCCGCGGCTTTCGCGGCCCTCGTCATCTCTTGCGCCTTCGCGGTGCCGCCCGCTGCCCTTGCCCAGGGCAAGGTCCCTTCGGCTCCTGCCGCCGAAGACCCCGCCCCCACACCGGAACCATCTGCGCCGTCATCCAAACTTCCCGCCGCTGCGGAGCCGGAGCCTGAAGCGCCCGCGATTGAACCAGAAATGCCTGCCCCGGCCAGCAAGGTCCCAGCGCCCGCGGAATCGGCCACCCCCGCGCCCGCCGTCGAACCCGCAGATGAAGTACCTGCCGCGCCTGAGCAGCCGAACAATTATGTGGAGCTGCCCGAAGACATGATGCCTGCCCCGGCAGCTAACGAGCCCGTTGCCGAACCTGCAGCGTCTGAGGCGCCAGCAGCACACGCCGCACTGCCGGACGATGCCAGCCTGATGGATCGCATCGCGGCGGCGCAGACCGAACTGGAAGCCGGATTTGAACCGGGTGAGCCCGCCGCCTTTCGCGACATGCTCGCCACCGATCCCGACCCGGATCAGGCCATGGTCATCGGTCAGTTGCTTTACATGCGACGGCATTTTGATCGCGCGGCATGGTTCTTTGGCGAGGCGGCGCGCGCCAACCCGGACAATGCCTCCGCACTGAACAACTTTGGCGCCCTGCTCGACGAAACCTACATGAACGACCCGGCGGCCCATCCCGCCTCATGGATTGCCACCGCGGTGGATGCGGTGGCACGCGCCAATGAGCTGCGGCCCGGGGACCCCGGGATCGAAAACAATCTGGGGCGCGGCATGTACAATCTCTCGCGCGTTGACGCAGACGCTGCCGATCTCGATGCCGCCGCCGCGGCGCTTGCCCATGCGGTGGAAGCAGACGGGGACAATGTGGTGTTCCTCACCAATCAGGCGCTTGTGCTTGATGCACAAGGGGATGCGGACGGCGCGGCCCGGGCGCTTGACCGCGCTCATGAGCTCAGCCCCACGCATCCTTCTTTCCTGATTGCCAACTCTCAGGTGAGCCCGGCGACCTCAGGCGCCTATGGCGGCGTGTCGCGCAATTACTGCTCCATCGACTATCAGTGCGCCCAGCGCTGCCCGCCCAGCATTATCGGCCAGATCAACCGGGTCACTTGCGAGATGGAAAACTCGGGCGCGAACATGGCCTGCAGCGCTGGCGAGCCCTATGCGCGGAGCTTTAATTGCGCGGAACAGATTCCTGAGTTCGGTATCCTGATCCCCGGATTGAACGCCGGCTTTTCCGTCGCCTCACCCTGGGGATCATTCGCCGCTGTGGTGGATGGTCAGGGCAATGTGCAATGGCGGGTCGAAGCAGGGCCAAACCTGGGTCCCATCAATCCCTACATTCGCGTTGACGGCGGCTATCAACCGAGCGGCGGCTGGAGCGTTTCGGACACGCGCGCCGGGGTCAAAGTCAATCTGGTCCACGGCAATCCAGTTGGCCAAGCCGTAGGCGACTATGGCTATCAACCCCTTTATGTGCAGGCCGAAGGCAGCAGCGCGAACCAGTCCGCCGAGGTTTCAGCCGGCGTCTATGGCAACGGCACAATCCTGCACTGACACCCCCCTGAAAAAGCAATTGCGCGTGACGGCGGCAAGGTTTCGCTAACCCTGTCTGTTTCCCGCTCTGCAACTCTTCCCGCTCATGATTCCCAAAGCGGCACGCTTTGGAGAACAACATGGGACAGGCGATCAGATTCCGGCGACCACGGGCCTTTCACATCCCCGCCCGTTTTATACCGGGTGCGTTTATCCTTTTTGGTCTGCTCGGACTTCTTGCCCTGGAAAATGGTGCGCTCTCATTCGCCGCGCCGCGCCTGACCTGCAACGCGCCTTCCATAACCGACGGTGACACCTTCAGATGCGACGGTGACCGAGTGCGTCTGACAAGCATCGACGCCCCGGAGATGCCGGGTCATTGCCGCGAAGGCCGCACTTGTACCCCGGGCAATCCCTACTCCGCCGCAAGCTATCTGCGCAGCATTACCCGCGGCACCGTGGAATGCCGTGTTCTGGATCGTGACGTCTATGGCCGCGCCATTGGCAGGTGTCGGTCGAACGGGCGCGATCTTTCCTGCGCCATGGTGCGATCCGGGAACGCTGTGCCGCGCTATGGCGGCAGTCCTTGCTAGGGGCCGTCACAGCTCATCACATCCCCTCCAATCCTCGTGACTATCGCTGATTGTGTTTGCATGTGCGCGCGCAACGACGGATCATGCGCGCAGCTCTTCAAACGGCGGCGGCACTTCCGCCCGTTCGCCCTTCCCGCGCCAGACAGTCACGAGGACCTTCATGCCCGCCATTCACTTTGACCGCTTTTATCGCCACGCCGAAATGACCGAGCTTCTGAAAGCTTTCGCGGCGGAGCACCCCGATCTCGTGACGCTCGAAAGCATCGGCACCTCCTATGAGGGGCGTGAGATCTGGGTGGCCTCTGTCACCAACCGCAAGGCCGGCGAAGCAGCGGACAAGCCCGCGATTTGGTTGGACGGAAACATTCACGCGGTGGAACTGACGGCCTCTGCCTCGTGCCTCTATTTCCTCAATCACCTTGTGACGAATTTCGGCAAGGACAAACGCCTGACCCATACGCTCGACACGCGGAGCTTCTACATCTGCCCGCGCGTGAACCCGGACGGGGCGGAAGCAGCCTTGCGCGATGTGCCCTATCGTGTGCGCTCTTCCATGCGGCCCTACCCGCACACCGATGAGCAGGTTGCGGGCGTGCGCCCCGATGACGTGGATGGTGACGGACGCGTGCTTTACATGCGTGTCGAAGACCCAGCCGGTCCGTGGAAACCGCACCCCGACGCGCCGGCCCTTCTGGTCGCGCGCGAACCCGATGAGTTTGAAGGCACCTTTTACCGCCTCTACAAGGAAGGGGAGATTCTGGACGACGATGGGTCCATGGCCAAACACCAGATGCCGCCGCAAGGGCTTGATCTCAATCGTAATTTCCCGGCGGATTTCGCGCCGGAGGGCAAACAGCGCGGCGCGGGGCCCGCACCTTTTTCCGAGCCCGAAACCCGCGCGTTGGGCGATTTCTTCATTACACGGAAGAATATCTTTATGGCCATCGCAGGCCATACGTTCTCGGGAGTTCTGTTGCGCCCCGGCTCAACCGTGCCCGACGAAGACCTACCGGTCGCGGACCTTATCGCCTACAAGGCCATGGGCAAGAAGGGCGAGGAGCTAACGGGTTATCCCGCCATCAGCGTCTATCACGACTTCCGCTATCACCCGAAGGACGACATCAAGGGCACTTTCGATTGGGTCTATGACCACCTCGGTATTTTCACCTGGACCATCGAATATTGGGCGCCCCATCGCGCCGCGGGCCTGAAGGTCGAGAACTACACTGATTGGCTGTTCGGCCATTCGACCGACGACATTCTCGCGCTTTATCGCTTCTTCGAAAAAGAAGCGCCAGGCAAGGGCTATGTGGATTGGTACGAGTTTGACCATCCCAAGCTGGGCAAAGTCGAAATCGGCGGCTGGGATATTCAGAACACGTTCCACAATCCGCCGTTCCACATGCTGGAAAAAGAGATCGCGCAGTTTCCCGACTGGTTTATCTATCTCGCGCTCATGTCCCCCAAGCTGGAACTGCACAGCGCCAAGGCCGAACCCTTGGGCGGCGACAGCTATCTGGTCAGTCTGACGGTGGAAAATTCCGGCTATCTGCCAACCTATGGCAGCCCCATCGCGAAAGATCACATGATCGCCCGCGACATGGTGGTGGAAATTGAGTTGCCCGAAGGCGCAACGCTGACCCGCGGCAGGCCATGGCAGGAAGTGCCGCACCTTGACGGGCGCGTGGGCATGATGTCTTCGCCCGTTTTTGTCGGCACCGGCTTTGACCCCAAGGACGGGTCGGACAGTCGCGCAAAAGCGGAATGGATCGTTGAAGCGCCCAAGGGCACAAAGCTGATCGTCAGTGCACGGACGGAGCGGGCCGGCAAGGTTTCCGCCACCGTCACCTGCGGCTGATTTAATCGGTCAGCTGAACCCAGCGTGCCTGGAAATTGTTGTTAGGCGTGACCGGCGTGGACACCCGGTCCCGCATGGCCCACACCAGCACCTGGTGATGGAGCGGCAGATAGGCCACGTCCTCTGTCACCAGTGACCAGACCGCGTGCACCATCTGGTCACGAATTTCGGGGTCGAACTCAGTCATGATGCGGGCGATGAGATCGTCCACCTCCGAGTTCGAATAGTGCCCCTTGTTCCAGATCGACGTCGTTCCATAAAGGTAAGCAAAGACATCCGTGCTATCGAGGGTGCCCGGCGTCCAGCCCAGCATATAGAAATCGCTCTCGCCGTTTTCCACTTTGGGGAAATGCAATGTCTTGGGCAGCGCCTCAAGGCTCACCTCGATCCCGATGCGCGCCAGCATGGCGACAATCGCCTGACACACCGCCTCGTCATTCACATAACGATTGTTGGGGCAGTCGAGCCGCACGGAAAACCCGTCTTCATAGCCAGCGTCCGCCATCAACTCGCGCGCGGCGTCGGGGTCAAAGGGAAGGCGCGTATCAAGTGCCTCATTCCAGCCGTCGATCCCCGGCGCGACCAACATGCCCGCCGGCGCCGAGCGGCCCCGCATGATACGTGCCTGAACGGCGTCCATGTCGAGCGCCATATACATGGCGCGCCGCACGCGCTCATCCGCAAAGGGGTTTGCGCCCTGAATGTTCGAGGTTTGTAGTTCCTCCGCCCCCTGTTCGAGGCCGAGGAAGATGGTGCGCACCTGCGGGACCTCTTCCAGGTGGAAGCCCGGGGTGCGCTCAATACGCCGCAGGTCCTGTAGCGGCGGATCGGTGACTAGGTCCACTTCGCCCGAAAGGAGCGCGGCGATGCGCGTCGCATCATTGCTGATCGACAGATACGTCAGGCGCTGGACATTGCTGTCGCCTTCACCGTCAATGCCCCACCAATCATCATTGCGCACCATGACGGTGCGGATGTCTTGCTCACGAATCTCAAGCTTGAACGGGCCCGTGCCATTGGTGTGGCGCACGGCGTAGTTTTCATCACCGGCGGAAAAATCCTGCACCTGCGTTGCGTTGTTTTCCTCGCACCAGGCGCGAGACATGATCAGGATGTTCGTCAGATCGCGCGGCAAAAGTGGCATGGGTTGGTCGGTGACCACATCCACGGTCAGGCCGTCCACCGCCGTTATCTCGACAATATGGCTCACATAGGGGCGATAGTCCGAGGCCTGCTGCTGAGCGCGTTCGATGCTGAACACCACGTCGTCAGAGGTAAAGGGCGTGCCGTCATGAAACGTCACCCCGTCGCGCAACTGAAAGCGCCAGCGCGTGGGCTCAAGCACTTCCCACGAGGTGGCGAGAGAGCCTTCAAGCTGCAGGTCCTGACCGAAAGCGGTCAGCGTCTCGTACATCTGATTGAGCAGATTGAATGTGGGCCCTTCGGCCTGGGCGTATGGGTCGAGGGTCAAAGCATCACCGCGCGAGCCGACGCGCAGCTCCCCCGGTTCCTGCGCGGCGGCGGGCACGGCCAGCGCGATGAGACCCATGATCAGAAATGCGATCAGATTTTTCATAAAAACTCCCGGATTTCTGCCCCTGCCAGCTCTCACGCTACACCAAATCCGGAGCACCCGCAAAGCCCGGGGCACTCTGTGACCGGCATCCCGTCGATAACAGTTCCGTCAATCGAGATCGGCGATGCCTGGAACAAGAAAAACCCTTGAGTGAAAGGCCAAGGCCCTTTAAACGGCTGATACCCAATAGTTTTTGAAACGGGAAGATCATGCCCTTCGCCCTTCGCCTTGCCTTCATCGCCCTCTTTTTCGGAACAACCCTCGCTGCCTGCGGCCGCACGGTTCAGGAAGAAGCGCCCGAGTCCGTAACCGCCGCGGCGGAAGACGAAGACGCGATTGCAGACGATGAAGATTTTGAGGTGGAAGGCGAGTTCACCTATCTCCGAGACCTCATTCTTGAAGTCCGCCGGTCGCCCAATCAGGCAGCGCTGGAAACCGTTGTCGCGCAAGCGCGCGCGGACGGATACTCCGACCACGACATCGCGAGCGCCATGGGGGTTGCTTACCTCATTACACCCGGACGGCGGGTTCTGATCTCGGTGGTCTTTGTGCGCTTCAAGGCGGGCAGCGCGGTTCCGGCCGACGAACTTGATGCGGCCTATGAATATGCCCTGACGCCGCCGCGTCTGCGCGAGACCATGAACGTGGATGAAACCGAAGGCGAGCCCGAAGAAGGCGTGCTTTTCGAACAAGCGCCCGAAGAAGAGGCGGCGACAGAAGACGCGAGCGACGAAGACGACGCCGCGGACGAAGATGAAGAGCCGCGCCAGACCGGTTGGCGCCGCTGGATCCCGGGCCTTTAAGCCAAGCTTTTAGAGACGTTCGAGGGGGACCACGAAAGCGTGCCCCCCTTCGCTGCCCGTCAGCGCCTTGATCCCATAGACCTGCGCAAGATTGTCGTCCGTCAGCACAGTGGCGGGCGCACCATCGGCATGCACTTTGCCGCCGTCGATCATGACGAGTTCATCGCAATAGCGCCGCGCGAGACCAAGGTCGTGCAGCACCGCGATGACAAGCCGGCCTTTCGCCGCCTCCGCGCGCAAGACCTCCATCACCTGGATCTGATGCGCGGGGTCGAGGGCGGCCACCGCTTCATCCACTAGCAAGACCGGCGCATCCACCGCCAGCGCGCGCGCGAGCAGAACCCGCGCCCGTTCCCCATTCGAGATGGCGGAGACGGGACGGTCCGCGAGCGGGCCCGCTTCCACCGCATCAAGGGCCGCTTCCACTGCGCGCTCGTCGCTTTCCGTCCAGGGCGCAAAGGAACCCCGGTGCGGATGACGGCCCAGTGCCACCACATCCCGCACCGGCAAGGGCCAGGTCATGTCGCGTTCGGGCGGCAGGAAGCTGAGCCGTTTCGCGCGCGCTTGTGGCGAGAGTGTTGTGAGGGGCGCGCCATCAAACAGCACCTCCCCTTCACCGCGCCACAGACCGGCAATGACGCGCATCAGGCTCGATTTGCCCGCACCGTTGGGACCGATGAGGCCCACAAGCCCGCCGCCCCATGTGCCACTGACATCGTCCAGCACCTTTCGGCCACGCAAGGAGAGAGAAATGTTCCTCAGCTCAAGGGTCATGACGCAAACCCCCTGCGGATGCGGAAGATGAGATAGATAAAGAACGGCCCGCCAATGAGCGCAGTGAAGACGCCGAGATAAAGCTCTGCCCCCGTCCAGTTGCCAAGGGCGCGCACGCCAATATCGGCCATGAGCAGTAGCGCCGCACCGCCGAGCGCACTCGGGAGCAAGAGCTTGCTGGGCACATAGCCCGTAAAGGGGCGCAGCACGTGAGGCACGATCAGGCCCACAAAACCGATGGCCCCTGCCACGGCAACGCCCGCGCCCACCGCCATGGCCGTGCCAACGATGATCCGGATACGGACAGAGGTAAGATTGACGCCCAATGACCCCGCGGTTTCTTCGCCCAGGACAAGAGCATCGAGACTGCGCGCTGTGGAAAGGATCAATCCTGATCCCAACAGAATGAAGGGCAGCGAGAGCCAGACATCCGCCATGGACCGGTCCCGCACCGATCCCATGAGCCAGAACACAATCTCACCGAGGGCCCAGGGGTTAGGGGAAAGGTTCATGGCAAGTGCCGTGAGCGCCATGGCGATGGAACTGATCGCAACGCCAGCGAGGATCAGAGCGGTCGTGCTGCCTTCCTTGCTGGCGAGCAGAAAGATCAGCACCACCACGACACCCGCCCCGGCCATGGCGCCCGCTGGCAAGGCGAGGGTCGTCACGTTCGCCACGCCGAAATAGAGCATGATGACTGCGCCCAGCGCCGCGCCAGAGGTGACACCGATGTTGCCGGGCTCAGCCAACGGGTTGCGCAAAAGCCCTTGCAGCGCAGCGCCACATAGCCCGAGCGCCCCGCCAATGGTGATGGTCAAGAGCGCGCGCGGCAGGCGAAGTTCCTGCGCGATAAGAACATGCGAGGGCTCACCGATGCCAATGACCCCAAGGAGCGCCTGTCCCGCGCCAATGTCCGCATAACCCCAAGCCAGCGAGACGACAAAGAGCGCGAGCACAAGTGCGGTCAACGTGAGAAAAAGCTTCATCGCGCCGCCGCCTCCGCTAGTTCCGGCGCAACGTCGGGGAACAGGTGACGGCGCTCCACCGCCAATTGTTCGGCGGCATCAAGCATATAGGGCCCCGCACAAACCCAGGACGCGGCGGGCACGGATATAATCGGCGTCATCTCCACCATGCGGCGGAACAGGGGGTGCCGCGAAAAACTGTCGAGGAGCGAGGGGTCGGTGGTTTCAAAAAAACTCATGACGATGACGTCGGGGGGTGTTTCCACCAGCTCTTCCAGGGGCACGCGGCTCCAGCCCCGGTGACCGAGGTCCGCTTGCAAATTGCGAAAACCCGCAAGGCGCAAAACCTCGTCCACATAAGTGTCCGCCCCCGCGCCGCCGCCGCCGGGCGAAACGTAAAGCGCGCGCGGGGCGTTTTCGCTTACCGTATCAGCGAGGGCCGCGCGGCGCGCCTCAAGCGCACGAACAAGGGCCGCCCCGCGCCCCGATTGGCCGAGGACGTTAGCCATGCGCGTGACTTCACCTTCCACATCAACCACGGAAACAGGATCGCCAAGGCGAAACACTTCCGTGCCCAGACCATCAAGCCGCCGCGCGGTCTCGGGATGACCGTAAGGGTCGAAGATCACGAGGTCGGCGCGCACGGCGAGGATTTCTTCCGCCAGCCCGCGAATTTGCGGCAGGCCCTGGGCCGCCTCACGCACGGGAGATCGCAACGTCGTCGCCTGCCACGAAACGGCCGCCACCTGATCCGCATCCGCCAGGCTGAGCAAATATTGATCCGTACAAACCGAAACAGAGGCCGCACGCGGAAAAGCAGAGGGCGATGAGGGCTCGGCCAACGCCGCGGCGGCGCACAGCAGCGCCGCGAAGCCAATCACTATGACCCTCATCGCCCTCATCTCAGTACCTCATCCGAAGGCCGACAAAGACCTCGCGACCCGGCGTCGAAAACCCGTCCACTTCCGTATAGGCGGCATCGGAGAGATTGGTGCCGCGCAAAGTGAGCGCAATATGCGGCGTGACGGCGTAAGACGTCGCCGCGCCGAAGACGAGATAATCAGAAAGGTCAGTACGGAACTCACGAAAGCCGTCCTGGCTGTCATCGACACCGCGTGCATTTATGTTGACGCGCAGCCGCTCGCCATCGCCTGCATAATCGAGATCGACGCTGCCCATGTGCCGGGGCCGCCGCACGCGCGGCAGGCCGTCTTCCGCGTCGGGCGAATTCACCGTCGCGTCTGTGTAGGTGTAGGACAGGCTGGCACTGAGGTTTTGCGTCAGCGTTGCCTCAAGACCCGCTTCCAGCCCACGCGAATGAGACCGGCCGGTGGATTGGTAGTAGCCGGTAAAATTCACATTGTCGTAGCGGATCTCATCCTCGATGCTTTGATCGAAATAGGTGAGCGACAACATCGCCGCGCCGAAAAACAGTGGTTGGTCGACGCCAACGTCAAACCCGATACCGGTTTCCTCGCTCAGCTCCGGCAGGCTCGCCCCCGCATTGTAGGCGCGTTCATAGGCGCTGGGGGCGCGGAAGCCCGTCCCCGCGCTTGCCCGGAATTTTGTCTCATCGTCGCCAAAGAGCGGCACGAGATAGGCTGCCGTCGCGCGCAAGGAAACGTGATCGTCGTAATCTTCCGGCGCATCGAAGCGGGCACCCACGGTCGTGAAAAAATTCACCGCCCATTCCGCTTGCCATTCGGCATAGGCTGCGACAGCGGAGGTGGTGTCGTTGATCGCGTCCGTCGTCACCTCTTCGCTCAGGTAACTTACCCCTGCCGTAAAGCCGTGGCCGTTGATCGGATCCAGGCTCACGAGATATTCCGCCTCGTACCGATCCGTATCGAAGCGCGAAATGAGCGCATTGAAAAAGTCACGGGTGGGCTGGCCGCCATCCAGGTCCGTGCGGCGCACCTGATAAAAGTTATAGGCGATGAGGTGATGAAGCCCCTCGCCGACCTCATCGCTCGTCAGCGCGACACGCGCGGCCACTTCTTCGGTCAGCAACTCGCGATCAGGATCAAAGGAAAACCCGTCGAACTGTGCATAAGAGTCCGAATAGCGCCCCACGACTTCCAGCCGTGTGCCCTCGGTCAATGCCGCGCCCGCGACCCCGTGAAGGGTGAGATTGTGGTAGCCGTCATCGTCCGCGAGCGTCGGGTCGCCCACCTTGGCCGAAATGCCGTCGGTGCGTGTGTAGTCCCCACTGAGGGCGAGATCGACCCGGTCCCGCGCGCCGCCCAAGAACCCGCGCGCCGTATAGGTCTCATGACTGCCGCCTTCGAGCGCCAGCCCCGCCGCATCGTCGCCGCCGCGCCGGGTGACGATATTGATGACGCCGCCGATGGCGTCCGCGCCATAAAGCAGTGCCTGCGGCCCGCGCAGCACTTCGATGCGGTCGATGGCGGTGACGGTAAGGTTGCCAAAATTTACCGCCGCCTGCGGCAAGGCCCCATCGGCGACGCGAATACCGTCCACCAGCACCAGGGTGCGATAGCTTTCTTCGCCCCGCAGGCGCACTGCCACTTGCCCGCCGCGCCCGCCGGAGCTTGACGCCTGCACCCCCGGCAGACGGCGTAACGCGTCCTCCACATAAAAGACGCCTTGCGCTTCCAGCTCGTCCGCGGTCACCACCGAAACGCTGGAGCCCACTTCGCGCAGGGGCACCGCCCGGCGGCTGGACGAGACCACGATGGTTTCCTCGTCCGTTTCATCACTTGCCAAAGCAGGCGGCACCCACGCGCATGCCGTCGCCAGTCCCAACACAAAAACTCTTTTCATTGTCCGACCCTCTTTCGTCACGAAAACAAGAGCCGGCACGGACAACCACGGACCACGGCACAGCCGTCGTCGCCATAGAAGTTCAATGAATGTCAGGTGGAATCGCATCCCGCGGGTCCCCGTATCGCCAGCTCACCAAAGGTGTCGCCGCTACGGAAAGACCGCTCCCCCGGCAAAACCCGACCGTGGGTGGACGACAGCGACGGCAGGTCTCCTGGCTCCCGGCTCAAGCGTTCGTCCCGCGCCTTCCCAGGGCCCGAAGGCCCCAGTGGCGTTATGCGGGTGAACTCGCCGGTTCACAGTTGCGGGTACAGCCGCAGCGCGGTCCTCAACTCCGGACCTCCTGCGTTCCCTTTTCGCTTCCTTTCGGAAGACCGTCACAACGGGCGGCATTGAAGCGGAAACCGGGCGGGGCCGCAAGGGCTGAGATTCCGGCGGGATTCCGGTGATTCCGAGCGCGGCGGCTTTGGGCGTCGTAACCCTTTGGCAACACTCCTTGCGAACGGCTTAATCCGTACCCGGAGGAATGGCCCTACCGTTTAACGGAATCAAAAAAGCTTTCTGGCAGAGTGGCGTCAGTAACCGATCAAACGTCCCTCTCTCGGGGCACTACGATCACTCTAGCGCCCCGCCTGCGTATCGGCGGGGCTTTTTTTATTTGCTGCTGAGGCGCACTTGCGTCCGGTCCGTGCGCCCTTCCGCATCGATGACGGCAATCTCCGTAAAGCCCGGCGCATTGGCACGCCACAGGGTCGGCTGATAGATATCGGCCTCAGGCAGCACTTCCCCATCCACCATCCAGCGCAAGGGCGGCGTGCCGCCAAGAGCGCGCAGGGAAAGCTCAACCCCGCCATCGTCCAGATCAATGGTCGCGCCCGCAGGGGGAAAGGCGATGCGCGGCGGCGGAGCGGCAGCGTTCCCGCGCGCGTCCGCCCAGAGCTGCGGCGCGCGATAGCGTTGCATAGAGGTGGGAAGCTCCGCGCGGGATGTCACTTGCATCACCCCCGTCGGGACCGGATGCGGGGCGCCACCTAAGGGGAGTTGGTCGAAGACCTGAAACAGAACCGGTGCTGCTGTATTGCGGCCATAGGACCCGGGACGCGGCGAGCCATCCGGCCGCCCCACCCAAATGCCCACGGTGTAATCGGTGCTGTAGCCCACGGCCCAGGCATCGCGATAGCCATAGGACGTGCCCGTCTTATAGGCGATTGCACCCGCGCGCATCTGCCCCCGGCCCTGCCCACGCCCATCGGGCAAGGGCGCGCCTTCCAGAATATTGGTCACATACCAGGCTGCCGCCTCGCTCATTTCGCGGCGAGGCGCGCCATCTTCATCGCTTTGTGCAAAAAGCAACGGTCGTACTTCGCCTCTATCGGCGAGCCCCACATAGAGCATGGTGAGATCGGTGAGGCTGATCCCCACACCGCCCAGCGCCAGCGGCAAAGACGGCTGACCACCGAGATTGCCAAATTCAATCCGTGCCCCCACTTGGCGGAGCCGCGAGGCAAAGCGCATAGGACCGACGCCATCGAGCACCATGACGGCGGGCACATTGAGGGATTGCTGAAGCGCTGTGCGCACCGTCACTTCACCCAGAAACTCGCGGTCGAAGTTTTGCGGCGCGTAAGTGCCAAACACGCTCGCCTGATCTGTGATGAGCGTTTCGGGATGGAGCGCCAGATCGTCGAAGGCCATGCCATAGATAAAGGGCTTGAGCGCGGAACCGGGCGAACGCAAGGCGCGCGCCACATCCACTTGCCCCTCCGGCCCCCAAAAATCCGCGCCGCCGGAATAAGCCACAACGCGCCTCGTGGCGTTTTCGACAACGACAATGGCAAGGCTCGCCGGATCTTCAAATCCCGACGCCACCTCGCCGCTGATGCGTTCCACATGGGATTGCACGCGGCGGTCAATGTAGGTGCGGACGATGCCATCTTCACCCGCGCGGGCACGAAGCGCGCGCGCAAGACGCGGCGCATGGAAGGGCAGTTCCGCCCGGGCGGCAGGGACCGGATCTTCGTTGGCTTCATCCGCCGTCGCCGGCGTTATGGCCTCACGATCAGCCAGCAGCGCAAGCACGCGCGCGCGGCCCTCGCCCGCCGCTTCCGGGTGGCGATCGGGGCGCAGCCGTTCCGGCGATTGGGGCAACGCCACCAGAAGCGCGGCCTGGCTAACCGAAAGCTCTGTTGGCTCCTTGCCAAAGTAAGCGAGCGATGCGGCGCGCACCCCTTCGAGGTTTCCGCCAAAGGGCGCGAGGGTCAGGTACATCGAAAGGATCTCATCTTTCGAATACCGCCGCTCGAGCTGCAACGCGCGGAGGGCCTCGATCACTTTAGAGCCAAAGGTGCGTGGACGCGGCTCGAGCAAGCGCACCGTCTGCATGGTGAGCGTGGACGCGCCGGAAACAATGCGCCCGTGGCTCGCCCATTGAAAGCCCGCGCGCACCACCGCGATGGGGTCAACGCCCGGATGGCTGTAGAAGCGCTGATCCTCGTAAGCGATCAACGCATCGATGTAATTGGGATCAACCTCCGCCGCCGCAACGGGCAGGCGCCACATACCGTCAGACGTCGTGAAAGCACGAAGGATGCCCCCGTCCGCATCGAGCACCAGGGTGGAGCGTTCCTCATACCGCGACAGATCCGGCGGCAGGAGAAGATCAAGGCTGACGGCAAGCGCAAGAGCACCCGCGAGAGCAAGACCTGCCCCCGCGAAACGCCTCTGCAGCTTGGTGAGCCCCCGGAACATCAGTCCGCCGCCGTCACCGTGAGCGTGCCCATTTCAGTGCGCGCCGTGATGCGCGGTTGATACATGTCCTCCACGTAAGCGGGGGGCCGCACAAAGGTGCCCGGCGTGATCGCCCGTGCGAGATAGGCCACTGCAAAGGTAGGCCGGATGGGATTGCCCTCGCTATCGGGTTGCAGCGGCCGGTAGCGGTTGCCGATATCGAAGGCCGCCACATAGCGGTCGTCGCGGGCTTCCTGCATGTCCACATATGTGAGGTCCGGCAGCCAGGGATAGGCGTTGTTATAGAGCAGCGATTCAATCTCGAAGCCCGCCGGCAACAGATCAAGCGCCACCATCTGACGGTAATAATTGTCCGCCATCTGCCCCTGGATCACCACGACAACGCGGTCGTTCTGTTCGACCTTCGCAAGGTCCGCGGCCGTGCCGTCGAGATTGTAGTAGCTGCGCGTAAGCGTGAGCCCTTCGGCGAGCGGGCCCTGCGGTTCCGCCGGAACGCCCACCACCGATTGGCTGCGCCAGATATCGCCGCCATTGTTCGCGACGCTGACCCCGCTGCCGATCTCCGCAAGGGTCGGCATCACCGTTACCGGATCATCGCCGGTGACATTCGCCGCGCCGGTGACCGATACGTTCAGCTCGTTCCCGGAATGAACCAGCGCCTCCGCCGCGAAAAGGAGCCAGGCCTTTTCCTGCGTCGTCGTATAGGTGAGGCGCGGGGCCAGCGTGTCGATGCGTTCAAAGAGCCCCGGCAGAAGCCCCAGCCGATGTCCGCGCGCGACCATGGCTGTGAGCCCCGCCACATCGCGCGTGAGTGAGCCATAACGGAAGCCCACATAAGTGCGCGGGTCCGCTTCGTTCGCGAGCCGGATCGCGCGGTCAAAGGCAGAGGCCGCCCGCGCCCGGTCCCCCATGGCATCAAGTGCGCCACCCATCATGGCAAGCGCCATCACGTCATTGATCTGGGTACGGACCGTATCGTGGAAGTACCTAAGGTCCCCCGGCACCGCGCGACCTTCCTTGGCCAGCACATAAAAGGCATAGGCGCGCACGGGATTATCGCGCCAGGATTGCGAGGCAACGCCGGAGGCCCATTCAAGGCCGCGCCGCGTGGCATCGTCCGGCACGACATACCCGCGCCGGTCCGCCTCGAGCAGAAAATCGATGGCATAGATCGAAAGCCAGGCTTCCGCCTCGCTGCCATGCGGGCCCCACATGCCGAAGGCACCATTGGGTCGCTGCATGTCGAGCACGCGGTCGATGGCGTTCTGTAGGCGAATTTCGATGCTTTGCGTTTCGCCCGCACTTGTTTCAAGTCCAGCCTCCGCAGCCATCTCGCCATAGAGCAGAAGCGGAAAAGCGCGGCTCGTGGTTTGTTCCAGACAGCCGTAGGGATAGCGCGCCAACGCCCGGAGGAGACCGCCCACATCGAGCCCGCGCGTGGTCGACAGCGACAGGGTCGTTTCCACCGTGGCGGGGATCAGCCCCGCCGCCGCGTTCGACGGCACGGTATAGGCATCGCCGCCGGCAAAGACCTCCGTCACCTCGCGCGTTTCAGGAAGCTGCGCGGGCCGCACCTCAATGGGCCAACTGCGTGTGCGGTCAAACCCACCCGGTCCTGACAAGTGCAGTTCCACCGTCGCAATGCCGATGTCCGTTGCAGAGACGGGGACAGAAACCTCTTCCCGTTCGCCGACCGCCAGATTGAGGCTGTAATTGGGCTCAGCCGTAGCGATGCCGCCGATCACATTGAAGCTGGCCGTGTAATTGCCCGCGGCCCCTTCCACATTGTGCATGGACAGCGTGGCAAAGGCATTGTCCCCCGGCGCGAGGAAGCGCGGCAAAGACAACTCGCCCACCACCGCATCGCGTACGGTGAGCCGCGCATCGGTCTGGCCCACTTTGGTTTGCGAGACAGCCACGGCCATCAGGCGCAATTCACCCGCGAAGTCGGGAATGTCGAACGTGATGTCCGCCCGGCCCTCGGCATCAAGCGCCACAAGACCGGAAAAGAGCGCGACCGTGCGTGTCGGCACGACCGTCAGCCCCGCACCGCCGATGGCGCTGTCGCCGCCGGTGCGCAAGGGGCCCACGGCTCCTGACTGCGCTTCGATCAAGCGGCCATAGTCATCACGCATGTCGACGCCCAGCCGCCGCTTGCCGAAGTAATAGTCCTCCGGGTTCGGGGGCTCAAAGCCCGTCAGCTGCAAGATGCCCTGATCGACGGCAGCAAGGGTGATATAGGCCTGTTCGCCACCCATGTTGGTGACCTGTACGGGGATCGTCACTTGCTGTTGCGGTGCCACGACCTCCGGCACGTCCAGCGCGATGTCGAGCACACGAGCGCTGTGATCGACCGCCAGATAGGTAACGCCCACGGCGCGAACGGGTGCGCGCGGGTTGCCTTCGCCCAGAGGCCGGTAGTGGGTGACAAGCGCATAGGCGCCCGCGCCCCATTGATCATTGATGTCGAAACTCACCTGCAAGCCCTCTTCGGGCACATCCACCTGGCGCGTCTCGATCACCTGGTCGTTGGCGATGACGATCAGCGCCGGGCCCGCCTGTTCGGGGCGGATGGTCAGCGTAGCCGTGCCGCCGGGCGCATAGCCGTCCGCATCCGCCGTCACGATCAACTGGTCCGGACGATCCGGGGAGGACGCGCCCCACCAGCCGGAATAGAAGCGAATGGAAGAGGAGACATCGCCCGCTGCATCGGTCAGCACCAACCGATAGGTGCCCCAGGGCAGTGTTTCAGCAATATGCGCGGGCAGGTCCGTACCAATGTCGATGGTGCCCGCGCGTACGGAGTTGTCGCGCAGGACGGATTCAAATCGCCACTGACCATTCACCTCGTACCATTGGTAATGGCGCGTTTCGCGAATGATTTCCCAATGGGCGCCTTCGGCGGCGACGCGGTTCCCCGTCCGGTCCACGGCCACGAAGTCAAATGTGGCTTGGGAGCCTTCGCGCACATAGCGCCCTTCGAAGGCGGAACGGATCCCGAGATAGTGCTGGTTAGTACGGATCGCGACATCTGTCGTCGTCTGCGTTGAGCGGCCACCGGGCTCAAAAACGCCAATACGGATTTGACCACGCAGGGGCCAGGTGGTGGTGGGCAGGCCCGTCACCGATCCGCGCGCAAGGGTTTCGCCATCAGCGTCAGTCGGTTCCATCGACAACTGACGGAACGTTGCGTCGAGCGATTCCTCAACGCGGCCAAAGTGGAAATCGCCAAGCCCGTCGAAAGCATTGTAGTCGTGAGACAGGCGCAGTTCCGCCTCGCCGCCCATGTTCGCGGCGGGGGCGCCATAAAGAAAGCGCGCCCGCACATCGACCTCGATGGCATCACCTGCGTTCAATATCTCCGCGCGCGGGGTGGCGGTCACTTCGAGCCGTTCAGGCACAAAGTCCTGCACCTCGAAACTGACGGACCCGACAGCGGGGGCATTCGTATCCACATAGGCGCGCGCGCGCCACATGCCGAAAGGCGCGGTGCGCGACAGCGTGACCGGAAAGTATTGCGCGCCCGCATCCTGGTCATTGAAGGTCTCGCGGCGGAACTCGACCCCATCGGGGCGCGTCACCACAATGGTCAGCGGCACATCGTCCAGGGCATTGGCCCCGCGATTGCGCAACAGCGTTGTCAGCTGCACCGTCTCGCCCGGGCGATAGATACCGCGTTCGGTGTAAAGGAACGCATCAATAGGCCCCGGCGTGGCGCGGCCCGAAACACCGCGGTCGGAAAAATCGAAGGCCGCGCGACGCAGATCGAGAAACGCAAAGTCGCCATCGGGGCCATAGGCCATGACCGCGACGGGTTCGTCCCCGCCGGTGCCGCGCGTCAGGCCCGCCTCAAAGGCGACCTCCCCGTTCGCGCCTGTTTCGCGCGTGCCGAGGATATCGTTGTTACGGGCGATTAGCGTGAGCTCCACATTGCGGACCACATCCGCATCGTTCAGCGAACGCACAAAAACGTGGAGGCCATCGTCCCCTTCAAAAGTGGTGAGGCCGAGGTCGGTCTCAATCACCCATTGCGCCGCCGTGCCGCGCCAATAATTGTCAGAAGAGGCATCGTCCGCCGCATCTTCTGCAAGGACGAGATAGGCGCCCGGCGCCGCGTCGCCCAGAACCTCGGCGATGGGAAAGTTCGTGACCACGGCGGAGTTGGATACGCTTTCGATGTCCATCTCCCCTTCCCAAATCAGGGAGCCTTGTTCGTTTTCGATGGTGTTGGCGTCATAGCGATAAAGCTGGTTGTCATCGAGCAGCCCTTGCCGCAATTGCGACAGGAGGCGATCGCCCACGCGCAAGACGCGGATGGACAGCGTGTCGATGTTCACCGTGGTCACGGGGATTACCCCGCCCGCATCGCGCGGCAGGATCACACCGCCGCCAAAGGCCGCCGCAGCGGGACGGTCCCGTAATTCCACCGGCACCACTTCGTCAAAAGCAGTGAGGTTGCCGCTCAGTGCCGGCATGCCTTCGCGGATCGTCACCTGATAGGTTTGATTGAATGCAAGCCCGCCGAGGCAGAGCATGGGCCCCGCGATGCGCACGGAAGGCTTAATGGCGGGACGAATTTGCAAATAGTCTTCGTAATTGGTGGCGCCGCTTTCATCGAGATCCTCGCTGAAGACGAGACAGGCCTCGGGCGCGTCGCTGGCGGTTTCCACCTGCAGGCGCGAGAAGGCAAAGGTCGCGGGCAAGGCGGCGAGGGTCACATCCTCGACCTCGCCAATGGCAACGGGCCCCTCCTGCCGGGGCGATGACCCATTCCAGACAAACCAAATGGCGCCAAGCGCCACAATGCCAATGAGTACTGCCAGGCCAATCCGCTTCATGGGGTCCCTCCGTCATGATGTGCAGGCACCATGATGCCCTATTTCAACAGCTTTGTGACGGCTTTCCGGCGGGACTGTGCGGAATGGCGACTAATCGAGCGAAAGGGGGCGGAGCAGGTCCGGTGCCTTGCGCCAGGCATCGGGGCCCTCGCCAAGGTCCGGAAGAATGGCGATGGGCACACCCCGCAGGAACCGCGCGATGGCGGCGGCGGTCTCGCCCGGGGGCACGGGAAGCTCTCCCCGCGCGGAGATCACGATGCCTTTAAGGTCGAGCCCTGCACTGCGAATAACCTTCGCCGCCGTGAGCGTATGGGAAATGGTGCCGAGATAACCGCCCACGACGAGCAAGGCGGGCGCCCCCGCGGCGGCCATCCAGTCGAGCACCGTGTGACCCGCGCCCACGGGCGCCATGACACCGCCCACCCCTTCGATCAGGACAATGTCCTCTGGCCCCTTGAGGGCAGATTGGGTGAACTGCGTGACCGCATCAAAATCGATAGCGCGCCCTTCGCGCTCTGCCGCCATGTCCGGCGACAGGGCAGCCTCAAATCGCCAGGGTGTCACCGCGTCGATATTGGCGGGGGTAAGCTCACGCTCAAGGGCATTCAGAATAATGCCCGTGTCGGTGCCTGCCACATCAGCCTCGCCAAAGCCGCTGAGCAAAGGCTTAACCGCGCTCACACTGCGGTCTGCCGCACGCAACTGATGAATCAGCGCGGCAGTGACAAAGGTCTTGCCGATCTCCGTTCCCGATGAGGTAATGAAGAGCCCTTGCGCCATGGTTATTCCGCCGCCACAGGGATCGTCAGCTCACGGACTTTTCCCGCAAGCCGGGCGATATCCCCATCGTCATGTTCCGCCGTGAAGGTGAACCTGAGCCGTGCCGTGCCCGCCGGGACCGTGGGCGGGCGGATGGCGGTAACAAGAAACCCTGCGTCTTCCAGCGCAAGGGACGCAGCAAGCGCCGCGCGTTCATCCCCCAGGATTAGCGGCACAATGGGGCTTTGCGGTGTGGGCAGGTTAAGCGCCTTGCAAAAGGCGGCGGCTTTTTGAACGGGCGCACCGCACAGGTCAGGGTCTTCGCGGATGATCTTGAGCGCCTCTAGCGCGGCGGCGGCGGAGGCGGGCGGCAGCCCCGTCGAATAGATGAAGGGCCGCGCGCGGGTGCGGATGAGATCGCATACTTCACGGTCCGCGCAGATGTAACCGCCATAAGACCCCAGCGCCTTTGATAGCGTTCCCATTTGCAGGGGCACATGCAAACGGGGGCCAAAGGCAAAGCTTGATCCGCGCCCGCCGCCCACGACGCCCACGCCGTGCGCGTCATCAGTCATCAACCAGGCGTCATGGTCCGCCGCCAATGCCGCCAGCGCGGGCAAGGGCGCAAGATCGCCGTCCATGCTGAAAACACCATCGGTCAGGATGAGACAGTGAGCAAAGGCCCCGCGATAATCGCGCAGGCTTTGCTCGAGTGCAGCCATGTCATTGTGGGCAAAGCGCATCACCGTTGCGCCGGAAAGCTGCGCGCCCGCATTGATGCAGGCGTGCGCAAGCTCGTCCACCAGGATGAGGTCCCCCTCGCCCACGAAGGTCGGGATGATGCCGAGATTGGCGAGATAGCCGGAACCAAAGACCACGGCATCTTCCGTGCCTTTGAGGTCCGCGAGCGCGCGTTCAAGCTCCGCGAAAAGCGGATGATCGCCTGTCACAAGCCGCGAGGCGCCCGCCCCCGCGCCATAGCGGTCGATGGCTGATTTCGCCGCATCCTTCACGCCGGGGTGCGCGGACAGGTTCAGATAGTCATTGCAGCAAAAGGAAATGAGCTCGCGCCCGCTCCGCCGCACGCGCACGGAATCAAAACGGTCTGTTGCCTGGAGGGCGCGCCGCTGAGCACGCGCTTCAAGAGCGGCGAGTTTTTCCTTCGCATAGTCGGTCGGGCTTTGTGCCATGAGGGGGTTGTAGCCGAGCGGCCCCCCAAGGCCAAGAGCGCAACGAAAACGCCCGCCGCGGGGTTTCCCGGGCGGGCGCTATTAGTCGGGTTTGTAGACCCTGCGGTCTACATATGCCGCGCGAGGAAGTTTTCCCAAAGTCGCAGGGTTTCTTCCATATTCGGCCGATAGTCCATGGAGTGGTTGCCGTGCTCGAAAATGTGAGATTCGTACGGCACCCGCGCCTGTTGCAATGACCCGATCAGACGTGTGGTTTCCTCGTAAGGAACCGTCGCATCTTCCTGACTCGCAATGACAAGAATGGGTATGCGAATCTCGTCCACGCGGCGGTTCGGGGAGACATTGGCAAGGCCGCCCCAATCGTCGCCCATGGAGCCCTTCCAGAAATCCAGTGCGCGCCAAGCGCGACTGGTGCGAAGATCGCCCATCATGCCAGGCAAATCATAAACCCCGTTGATGCCCACCGCACAATTATAGAGGTCAGGCGTATCAATCGCGGCATAGATCGCAGCATAGGCAGAATAACTCCACCCCACGATGCACATGTGATTGCGGTCGGCGATGCCAGAATCAATCATGTACTGGGTTGCGTCGGTCAGATCGTTTTGCATGGCCGCGCCCCACTCACGGAAGCCGGCGGCTAGGAACTCATTGCCAAATCCGCGGCTGCCCCGGAATTGCGGTGCGAAGATCGCATAACCCCGCGTGGCGAGGAATTGACGGATGAGGTCGAACGTCGCGTCGTCCCGCGCATTGGGGCCGCCGTGTGGCCACAGCACGAATGGCATGGGTCCGTCTGCAGCCGTCCGTCCCGGCGGCAAGGTGAGATAGCCCGGAATTTCCATCCCGTCGCGCGCGGTATAGGTCACGACACTGGTGGTGCCCAGATTGTCAGGGCTCAAGTCGGGATATTGTTGGCCCAGTTCGCTAATCGAACGGGTGGTGTCATCCATAAGGTAGTAAACCACAGGATCGCCCGGCCCAAAGGTCACCAGAATACGCTTGGTGCCATCGTCCGTTTCACTGTTCAGGCCAACGGCAGGTCCGATCTCGCGGTCGCTTTGGTCAAAGTAATCTTCATTACCCAGAAGAAGGCGGGTATAGCGGCGCGCATCGGCTTCGGCCTCTTCATCGAAATAGGTCACGCGAGGCGTGTGAACCATGTAGCTCACGCCAAGCAGCTTGTCGTCATCTTCGTCATAGATGAGCTGACCTGCGTCCACCCAATCATGAAGGAAGACACGCTCCACCGCTCCGCTTTCGAGGTCCATTTTGTATACGCCGATGCGGCCTTCGTGATTTGAATAGAAGTAGAGTGTGCGGCCACTATCGAGAACTGTAATCGGGTCCAGAGTCGCTTGCCCTTCGTCGCCACCAAACCAATTTTGAGTATAGACGGTGCGCCAGTTGTGCGAACCAGGTGAGCGCACCATCATGCGGAGCTGATTGTCATCGGTCAGATCGGTGCGTGCCACCACATTGCCGTTTGAGTCTGTCGCCCAGCCCGTCGTGTCAGCCGTCCCTTGCGCAACGCGAACTGAACGGCCTGTGTTGATATCGACTCTGGCGACGGTCTGGAAGCCGACGTTCTCCACGCGTTCCCAAAGGCCCACCAAGATGTGGTCTTCATCGTCGGGAAGCGTGTCGATAATGTTGCTTTCGCGCGAGATATCGTTGACGTCGTTTTGACGGGATTCAAACAGCACCTGCACATCACGCCCATCGGGGCCGACGGACAGAAGCCGTTCTTGTTCAAGCCGGAAGTTCGCGTAACGCGATTGATAGTGATCGTTCCAGTTTACCGTCACGACAATCCGGTCGCCGGACCAGAAGTAATCGGTCACCTCCAGGTTTTCGTCTTGGGTACGTTGGCCGCCTTCGATGACCGTCGGGTCACCTCCACCGGTGTTATAGACCACCAGTGCCGTACGTCCCTGATAGGGTTGGATCATGCTGATGTACTGCCCATCAGGTGAGATCTGCACATTGCGCATATCCCACAGGAAGGCGCTGGCCGGCGGCGGCGTCTGCGCGGCGGCGCCAAACGATGCGAATGAAACAAACACGAGCATGAGCCCCGCCAGAAGGCGCGGATAGATGCGAGCCATGAAAATACTCCCCAAAATTGGTGCCGTCGTTCGGCCCCCTTGCGCCTTGGATTCCGTCCGTCCGGCGCTGCCTAGGCCCCAAACATCCGATTCCCCGGGGGCAAGGTCAAGGCCCGCCTTGCGTGCATAGACTTTGGGTCGCAGGCCCGTTTGGCGCGATACTTAACAGGGCCTTGACCCGTGCCGCGCGGACAAGGACACTCGCGCCTGATTTTCCCAGACAAGGCCACTTTTCATGCCCCAGATCCCCGCTTCGCTGCTCAACGGCACTGTGAGACACGACTGGACCCGCGACGAAGCACATGTGCTTTTCGATGCACCATTCGCGGATCTCATCTTCGCTGCGCAAACGGTGCACCGGCAGAACTTCGACGCCAACGAGGTGCAGTTTTCACAGCTCCTGTCGATCAAGACCGGCGGTTGCCCCGAAGACTGCGGCTATTGCAATCAGTCCGCCAAGTTCGACACGGGGCTAAAGGCCTCAAAGCTTATGGAAGTGGAAAAGGTGGTCAGCGAGGCCCGGGCGGCGCGCGATGGTGGCGCGACGCGCTTTTGTATGGGCGCGGCCTGGCGCGAACCGAAAGACCGGGACATGGACACGCTCACCACGATGGTGCGCGAGGTCAAAGGCCTGGGGCTTGAAACCTGCATGACGCTCGGCATGCTCAGCGACGACCAGACGTCCCAGCTCGCCGATGCGGGGCTTGATTACTACAACCACAATATCGATACCTCGCCGGACTATTACGACAAGGTCATCACCACGCGCACCTTCCAGGACCGGCTCGATACATTGGAACGCGTGCGCAATGCCGGCATCAATGTTTGCTGTGGCGGCATTGTGGGCATGGGCGAAGAAGACGGCGACCGCGCGGGATTTCTCGTGGCGCTCGCAAACCTGCCCGCGCATCCTGAAAGCGTGCCCATCAATGCGCTGATGCCCACAAAGGGCACGCCGCTGGGCCAGAGCGCGGCGCTCGACCCACTCGACTTTGTGCGCATGATCGCCGTGGCGCGGCTGATGATGCCCAAGTCCATGGTGCGTCTGTCCGCCGGTCGTGAAAACATGAGCGACGAGACCCAAGCGCTTTGTTTCCTCGCCGGGGCGAACTCGATCTTTGTGGGCGACAAGCTGCTCACCACTTCGAACCCGGGGCAGGACCATGACGAGAACCTGTTTACCCGGCTTGGCATCCGCTCGATGCCGGTCACGCAAAAGGCCGCGCCCGGCCAAGCGGCGGAATGACCTCAAATCCTGACTGGCTGGCTGAAGGGCTGAACCACATCTGGTTGCCCTATACGCAGATGAAAACCGTCCCTGCACCGCTTCCCGTGATGCGCGGGCGCGGCGCGCGGCTGACCCTTGCCGACGGGCGCGAGCTGATCGACGGCATTTCAAGCTGGTGGACCACGGTACACGGCTATTGCCACCCGCACATCGAAGCGGCGGTGAAGGCGCAGCTCGAAACCTTGCCCCATGTCATGCTGGGCGGGCTGGCGCACGAACAGGCCTATCGGCTGTCGACGCGTCTCGCCGCGCTGCTGCCAGGCGATCTGTCTCGCGTCTTTTATTCCGAAAGCGGATCGGTGTCGGTGGAGATCGCCATGAAAATGGCGGTGCAGTACTGGCTGAACAAAGGCGAACGGCACACGCGCTTCCTCAGCTTCACCGGCGGCTATCACGGCGACACCTTCATGACCATGTCGGTGTGCGACCCGGACGAAGGCATGCATTCGCTTTTCACCGGCGTGGTGCCCGATCAGATCGTTGTGCCTTTGCCGCGCGATGAGGAAAGCATCGCCGCCTTCGAGGCAGCAATGGACAAACACGGGGCCGAAATCGCCGCCGTGGTGACGGAACCTTTGGTCCAGGGCGCGGGGGGCATGGTGTTTCACGATGCGGAGGTTCTGCGCCGTATCCGCAAGGCCTGTGACGCGCGTGGGCTGTTGCTCATTGTCGATGAAATTTTCACCGGCTTCGGTCGGCTCGGGCAAATGTTCGCCTGCGACGTAGCGGGCATTGTGCCGGACATCATGACGATTTCCAAAGCGCTTACGGGGGGCACACTGCCGCTCGCCGCGACGGTGGCGCGGACCCATGTGTTCGAGGCGTTCTATACCGACCAGCCCGGCGACGCGCTGATGCACGGGCCGACCTACATGGGCAATGCGCTTGCCTGCGCCGCCGCCAACGCCTCGCTTGATCTGTTTGAAACCGAGCCGCGCCTTGAACAAGTGGCGGCCATCGAAGAGAGCCTCGCCGAAGGCCTTGCCCCTGCGCGCGACATTCCGGGTATCGTGGATGTTCGCGTGCGCGGCGCCATCGGCGTTATTCAGGTGAAGGAAATGCGAAGCCTGGATGATTTGAAGGCGCGCTTTGTTGAAGCGGGTGTCTGGGTCCGCCCCTTCCGCGACATTATCTATACAACGCCGCCTTACGTGGTGGGGGAGGACGACCTCGCCGCCCTCACCCGCGCCATGGTGGACGTGACCCGCAAATGGGCGAGTGACGTCGGCCTTGCCTAGTCTTCCACCGGCGTCGCCACACCGCGCACCCAGGGGTAAAAGGTTTCGCCCCCGTCCCAGGAAATATTGATACCGCGCGCATAACCCGGTCCTTCGGTGTCTTCAAACCAAAGCTGGTAGTTGTACACCGCGCCATTCGGGGCGTGATAGGACGTTCCCGATGAGACATTGTCGAGCACCAGGCGGTCCCCGTCGAAGGTACCTTCAAACACATCCACAAGCCCGAGGAATGATCCATTGACCACCACGCGATATTCCTCGCGGAACGGGTCAAAGCCGAAGACCGTCATGGTGCTGATGCCGTCATCCCCTTCGGGCAGGCGGCGATTTTCAACCATGATGGCGTCGTAGAGATCGCGTTCCATTGTGATGCGGTGGGTGGGACGCGGAGCCCATTCCCCTTGCGGGTTTGATTCCTCGGAACTGACCTCGAACGTGCCCAGCATGAAAGCAAGACGATCCAGATTGGCGGGGTCAAATTCCGCCCCCCGCGATTGAGCCAGAGCGGCAGGCGCAATGACCAATGAAAATAGAAAAGCAAAAATGACGCGGCTCATATCTGATCCCCCAAAATAACTGAACTTGTTCAGTCTAACACGGCGCTACGGCCATCACGCACTCAAACCCCCGTGACATTTTTGGGGTCACCAAAACAATGGGGTGAGGCCTGATGCGGCCTGATGCGCGCTGATACGCCCTTCGCGCCCTTTCGATTCATCGCTATGGTGCGGAACACCATCCAATCGCAAGGGAATGCGCGGCATGACAATCGAGGCAGTCATCTGGGATTTCGGCGGGGTCTTTACCACCTCGCCCTTCGAGGCGTTCGCCGCCTATGAGGAACAACACGGCCTGCCCAAGGATCTGATCCGCCGCGTCAATTCAGCGAACCCCGATGACAACGCCTGGGCAAAATTTGAACGCTCCGAAGTGGGCATTGCCGAGTTTGACCGCCTGTTCGCCGAAGAATCCCGCGCCCTGGGCCATGAAGTGCCGGGCCATGATGTGATCGCGCTATTGCAAGGCGACCTACGCCCCGAAATGGTGCGCGCGCTTGAAATCTGTAACGCCCAGTTCAAGACCGGCTGCATCACCAACAACGTCAAACCCCATGACGGCAAAACCATGTGGGAGGAAGGCAGCCGCGCCGCGCAGATGCACGGCGTGATGCAGATGTTTGATCATGTTATTGAAAGCGCGCTCGTCGGGGTCCGCAAACCGGACCCGCGCATTTACGAAATGATGTGCGAGGCGCTGTCGGTTGCGCCGGGCGCTTGCGCTTATCTCGACGATCTGGGGATCAACTGCAAACCCGCGCGGGCCATGGGCATGGCGACGGTGAAGGTTGTCACCGCCGATCAGGCCATTTCTGAATTGGAACAGATTACCGGGCACTCGTTGAGATAACCGGCAGGTCCGCCTAGTTCTTGGTGGGGTCGTCCATGCCAAGACGCTTCAGCGCTGCGAGGCGTTGCTTCTCAAGCGCCTTTTTGCTGACGCCAAGTTCGTCCGCTACGCGATGGATCATGTGCGCTTCGAAGCGGTGGAGCGTGCCATCCGAATAGGCGACTTCCCACAACATGCCCACGATGTCTTCGCGTTCGTTCAGCGAAAACTCCTTGCGCACCGTTTCGGTGAAGACCCAGTCGGAATAGACCTCGCCCTGCCGTTTGGCGGCATAGTCGAGCAACTTGCGCGCATCTTCCTCGCCAAGGCCGAATTTTTCGCGCACCAGCCGTTCGATGGTGGCCCGCTCCGTTTCGTCAAAGTCGGTGTCGAGACGGGAAGATTCCACCAGCAGCGACGCCGCGGAAATTTCCTTTTTCGAAAAGTCGAGATCGGGCGTGGGCGGCGCGGCAGGTTCCGCGTTCTTGAGCCATCCAAAGAGTTTGCCGAACATATTGGGCCCCCAAAGGCAATTTGAATCAATCGGGCCGGAGATTGACACTTTCCGCCCCATTTGAAAAGCGCCCGCCCGGACCCGTGCGCGGGCCCGGGGCGGGCTGTTTTCTAGTGGCCGCCCGCGGGCGCGCGCACCGGTTTCGTACGCTTGAACAAGAGGTCAAGGATGACCGCGATCGCGGGCAGCACCGTCACCGCCATGATCATGTTGGTCATGAACATGAAGAACAGCAGGAAGCCCATGTCGGCCTGGAATTTCAGCGCCGAGAAGACCCAGGTGCTGACGCCCATCGCCATGGTCAAGGCGACGAACACCACCGCCATGCCGGTTTCATACATGGTCTGCTGATAGGACCGGGTGATGTTCAGCCCTTCGGAAAGGTGGAACTGCACGCGGTTGTAAATATAGAAGGCGTAATCCACCCCCAGGCCCACCGCGAGCACAATCACCGGAAGGGTCGACACCTTCAGACCGATGCCGATCTCCTTCATAAACCAGTACCCAATGAAGGTGGCCACCGTTAGCGGCACACAGCACGCAATGGTGGCGCGCCAGTCGCGATAGGTGGCGATGACCATCAGGATAATCACAAGATAGACGGCGAGGATCATGGGCAGTTCCGCATGTTCCACCGTTTCATTGGTGGCGGCCGCAACCCCCACGTTGCCTGAAGCAAGGCGGATGTTCACGTTCTCATGCGGATTGGCATCCCGCCATTCTTCCACCGCATGCACCACTGTGGAAATAGTCGTCGCTTTACTATCGGCGATAAATATCTGCACCGGCAGCAGCGAACAGTTGGCGTTGAGCCACCCCGTCGAGGTTGGAATAGGCGAGGTCGCCTGCACCAGCGCAAAACGGTTTCGTGGCAGGGCCGTCCATTTGAGGTTCCCCTCGTTCCAGCCCGCGTTCGACCGCTTGGCCGCAAACGGCAGCGATGCAACCGAGATCACACCGTCCACGTTCTGCATGGCCCACGAGAACTCATTCAGATAGTTCATGTACTCGTAGTCGATACAGGCTTCGGTGGGCGTTTCCACAATCACCGTCAGCAAGTTAAGGCCGATGGAATAGTCCGCCGCGATCTGGCGGCTGTCCACGTTGTAGCGCGCTTCGGGCCGCAGTTCGGGCGAGCCAGCATGCAGGTCGCCGATGTGGCGGCCCTGGCTCTGCACCACGGCGTTCACAAAGATAAAGCACGCCGCGATGAAAATCAGAATTGAGATCGGCGGATAGGCTGCGTACCCAAAGACTTTCATCACCTTGCGGCGGAAATCGCGCGCGCGCGTTACCCGGGCCACATAGGCTTCGTCGAAACTGAAGTAAGACACCACCAACGGCAGCATGATCAGGTTGGTGAAGATCTTGAACATCACGCCAATTGTCGCCGTGATGGCAAGTTCCCGGATCATTGTGATCGGGATCAGCCACAGAGTGATAAAGCCGACAAGGTCAGTGATCAGGGCCATCGAGCCCGGCACCAGCAGCCCACTGAAGGACGCGCGCGCCGCCTGATAGGCGTTCTTGCCGTTTTCGATCTCGCTACTGATCAGGTTGACCTGCTGCACCCCGTGGCTCACCCCGATAGCGAACACAAGGAAGGGCACAAGAATGGCGAGGGGGTCGAGCCCCAGCCCCATCAAATTTAGCACACCAAACTGCCACACCAGCGATGTGAGCGAACAGAAGAGCGGCACCAAAGTCAGCACCACGGATTTGGAATACCAAAACACCAAAAGCGCTGTGATGAAGAAGGCGAGGATGAAAAAGACGATCACGCCGCCCGCGCCATCGGCGATATCGCCGATGACCTTGGCAAAACCGATGATGTGAATGTCGATGGGGGCGCGGTGCACGGTGACGTCGAAACTTTGCCCTTCAACAAAGGGGTCTTCCCCTTCGTGGGCCACGACGAACACGCCCACGGGCAAATCATCCGCGCCGTAGGTGATACCCTGTTGTTCGGCAAGCGCCTGACGACCCCGTTCGTTGAGAATCTGGACACCGCCGGATTGCACCGTGTACCAGCCGTCTTCCAGCTCCATGTCGTCGGAAACATAGATCGGGCTGAAGCTGGCGACGACCGGGCCGTCCGCTCCGCCGCGGCGAATGTCAAAGACCGCGTCCTGCAGCCCGCCTTGCGCGACAACGACCGTATAATCCTGATCCGGGAAATCGAGCGCGGGCTCACAGTCGCCGCTTTGCAGGCCGGCAAACCGGTCAAGCGGCAGCTCCCCGGACAGAATGCCCTGGAAGCGTTGCGGGTGATAAATATAGGCCGTATTGGCGGTGCCGATGCGGCGCGTCATTTGCCGGTCCGCGGCGTCCAGATTGACCGTGAAGTAGTTGCGGCAGCGGATATCGCGCTCAAGCCGCGCGGCAAGATCGAAGTAATCGAGCGGCTGGCCTTGCGAGTCGACTTCCACAAGCTCGGCCACAATCAGTGAAGAGTTGAAATCGTTGGAGACAAGGCGGCCCACATAACCGCCGCGGATCACGTTGTTGCGGATCTGATCAAGGTTGCGGGCATTCAGCGTGCCCGGCGTTACGGTGCCGGGGATCACGTCATCGGCGCGAAACCCTTCTTCGGTGATTTCAAAATAGCGGGTGTTCGGCGTCCAAAGGGACGTCACCGTGCGGCGGTCAACGCCGGGAAGGAAGAAAACGTCATCGGTCACTTCCTTCAGGCGGGTCATGAAATCCTGGGTAAAGATCCCGCCATCTTCGAGGCTGCGCACATCAACGATGATGCGGTTCGAGCCGAACAGTCGGTCGCGATATTCCTGGAAGGTCTGAATGTATTCGTGGCCCTGGGGCAATTGCTTGTCGAACCCGGCATCAAGGCGAAGGAACTGCGCCTGATAGCCCATATAGATCGTAACGATCGCAAAAAACGCCAGAATCGGAACCCGCAGCGCGAAGACTACGTTCTCGAGAAACTTGACCATATTCACTGTCCGTCCTTGTACGGAGCGTTGACGCCGCTCCCGTAGACCTCCCCGTAAGCGCGCAAGGCCATCGCCTGCTGCGCTAACGAAACTCCAAACACTTTAAGGAAATGCACCCATCCGACGGGGCCAGCGGCGACAGCTGCCGCGCGTTCCCCACATCGATGCCTCCCCTTTGGGCCGCAATTTGGCCCCTCAGCCGCCTTGCCACCCCACCGGAATCCACTGCCGGACCCGCCGTTCGAAGTGATAATCTGTCAGAACCACCACTCCCGCAACATGAAAACCGGACCCTCGGACACACCTGAGGCCCGGCAACCAGCTCGTTCCGGCCCCTTGAGCTTAACTGTCTTCACGCTGCAATCTAGTAGAATTATTGCGATTTTGGCCATTAACCTAACCGCCGTGCCTTAATGATCGCATAAGACTGCACGATTGTTGCGTCGAATGGTCCCAGCCCTCGGGCCGGAAATTGATCACAAAATTGACGCCTGCGTCATTTTTCGCTTGTGGGCGGGTCCTCAGCCCCTATATCTTCTCATGGAACAAAGCTGACGCTGCCGTCAGGATCGACGAGCGGCGCGCCCCGGGGTTTCCCCATCTGTCGAGGAGAAAAAAAATGGTCCGCCAAATCACCAAAGACGAAATGTATGACGCCGTCGCGCCCGACGACTTTGCCTCCATGATCGAGGTGGACCGTTACGCCGGCCGCGCCACCGCGTTCGACAAGATCATTTCCGCGACCCACGACCACTTCTGGGATCCGCTGGACAAGAAATACATCGACTTCGACGAAGGCTTCGACATCGAAAACGAAGCCATTATCCCCGAAGACTTTGTCCCTGCCCTGCAAACCAAGCTTGTGGACGAGCACCTGAAGGGCAAAGAGCGCATCCGCTTCATCAATGAAGTGGCGCGTTGGCAGCTATCGGCCATCCTTCACGGCGAAGCCGGCGCGCTGGCGCTGTCCGCTTCGCTCTGCCACATCCTTCGCGACCAGGGCGCGCAAGAATACGCCGCTAACCAGGCGCGCGAAGAAGCCCGCCACGTCACGGCCTTTTCGAAATACATTGAATCGCGCTGGGGCAGCCCGCTACCCTGCGGCCCGACGCTTCAGAACCTGCTGACCGAAATGGTCAATGCGCCGGAAGTCTACAAAAAAATCGTGGGCATGCAGATGCTGGTCGAAGGGCTTGCCATGGGCGCGTTCGCGACTTTCTTCAAGGAATCAAATGACCCGGTGATGAAGCACCTGATGCAGCTCGTCATGACGGACGAAGCGTTCCACCACAAGTTCGGCAAGATCTGGGCCGACCGCACGGTGCCGCACCTTTCCGAGGAAGAGCACAACATCGTCGAAGACTGGGCGGCGGAATGCTTCCAGACGCTTTTGTTCAATCTGGTGAACCCGGAGCAAATGAAAGAGCTTTACGCGGACTTCGGCCTTGATTGGGAAGAAGTGATGGGCGCGTTCCTGGAAGCTGCTACCGACGACGAACGCCGCGAGCGCATGCAGGAAAGCACCGACATCTTCCGGGTGCTGATCAAGACGCTGCTAAATGCCGGCATCATCACCGACCGCACCAAGGACGTCTATGCGACTTACGTGAACATGGACGAGCTACGCCAAGAAGGTGACGAGATGGTGGGTGACGCCATTGCCGAAGAAGGCATCGGGTTCCTGCAAAAAGTGAACTTTGGCAAGGACGAAGGTTACGACCTGAAGGCCCACGCCTCCGCCGCCGAATAAGCGGAACGTTTGTAGGAGGGCTTGCCCCTCGACGCGTTAGAAGAATGAAACCCCCGCCGGGCCTTCCCGCGCGGGGGTTTTGTTGTGAGGAAGGTGCAGGATTCTAATCCTCTTTGCCGCGCGGGGCTGAGCCGTTACGCTCCTTCCATGGCGATCAAATTCATCAACACGGGCGAGCCTGAACTCAGCGAAGAGGAGGAAAGCCGCACGGCGGAAATCACCCGCGGCGTGCGGCGATTGTTTCTCGATCTCGGCTTTGCACCCCTGTGCGAGCTGACGCTCATCACCGGGCGCCGGGTCGATGTGGCGGGGCTGAACAAAAAAGGCGAGATGATCGTCGCGGAGGTGAAATCCTCCATCCCCGATTTCAAGTCGGATCAGAAGTGGACGGAATATCTCGACCACTGCGATCGTTTCTTCTTTGCGGTCAATCGCGATTTTCCCACTGAGCTGATCCCCACCGACGTGGGCCTCATCATCGCTGACGGATATGGCGGCACCATTGTACGCGAGAGCCCGACGCTGAAGCTCGCGCCCGCGCGGCGCAAAAACCTCACGCTCAAATTCGCCCGCGTCGCCGCGGAGCGCCTGACCGGTTTCCTGGATGAAAGCTGACGTCCCATCCCGCCGTCATCCCGGACGAAACATGAGCCCTAAGGCGCGTCGCCTTTGGCACGCGAATGTTCGATCCGGGATCTCGTGACCTGATTTGAATTTCGAGATTCCGGGTTCCTCGCGCCGCTCGGCCCCGGAATGACGTCGAACCTCAGCGCGGGGCCCGTTTCGCCAGAATGCGCTGAAGCGTGCGGCGGTGCATGTTGAGCCGGCGCGCGGTCTCCGACACGTTCTTGCCGCAGAGCTCATAAACCCGCTGGATATGTTCCCAGCGCACGCGGTCCGCCGACATGGGATTTTCCGGCGGGGGCGGCAACTCGCCCGTTGTCGAAAGCAGTGCGCGTTCCACGTCGTCCGCATCGGCCGGTTTGGCAAGATAATCAATGGCGCCGCGTTTCACCGCCGCTACCGCCGTGGTGATGTTGCCATAGCCCGTGAGCACGATGACGCGGGCATCCTCGCGCTTGTCCTGAATGCGTTGCACGACGTCGAGGCCGTTGCCGTCTTCAAGGCGCAGGTCCACCACCGCGAAGGCGGGCACCGCGCGATTGATCTCGGCCTTGGCTTCCGCCACCGATTCCGCCAACACCACGTCAAAACCGCGCCCTTCCATGGCGCGGCCCAGCCGCGTCCGGAACGGGGCGTCGTCATCAACGATAAGAAGGCTCCGGTCCTCGAGGGCTTCGAGGTCGATGAGCTCTTCGGACATCAGGGTTCTCCGCACATTCCTCGGGTTTTCTTGGCGCAGCGGCTCACGCCACCGCACCCCCTCAGAGATATAAGACGTGGACAGGTTTTTCCAGCCTTTTGAGGGTCTTATTCGCTCGCCTCTTCACCATGTTCGGGCGCGGGCGGCAGGGCCTCGATCCGCCCTCGCGGCCAGGACACCTCCACCTCCGCCCCGCCCCGGGTGGGATTGTGCGCGTGGACTTTCGCGCCGGTGCGTTCGAGCAGGGTTTTGGCGATGAAAAATCCAAGACCTAGCCCCACCGCGTCGCCGGGTTCGGCCTTCACATCATCTTGCCGCCGGGTGGAAACGTAAGGCTCCCCCAATTGCGCCAGCACTTCCGCCGCAATGCCCGGCCCGTCGTCCCGAATACGGAGCACCAGCGCCTCCCGGGTCCACGATGCGGTGATCTGCACCTTGGTGCGGGCGAAATCGACGGCGTTTTCAACAAGGTTATGAAGGCTGTGAATGACCTCCGGCTGGCGGCGGATGACGGGTTCGTCCTGATCATCCGGCCCCGTAGGCGGGGTGAGCGTGATTTCCACTTCGACCCCGAAGCCGAGATTGGGTGCGGCAATCTCATCGAGCAGCGCGCCAAGGGTCGTCTGCGTAAAGTGATCGTCATTGTCATCAGGCTGGCGCGACAGACGCGTCAGGATCTCGCGGCAGCGCGCAGCCTGGCTCCCGAGTAGCGCGGCATCTTCGGCAAGGGGGCTGTCCGGCCCGATTTCCCGTTCAAGTTCCTTGGCGACCAGGGCGATGGTGGCGAGCGGCGTGCCAAGTTCATGCGCGGCGGCGGCGGCGAGGCCCCCGAGCGAGGCAAGGTGATGTTCCCGTGCCAGCGCCGCGCGCGTTGCCTCAAGCGCCATGGACATGCGTTCGGCCTCCGATGAAATGCGCCAGGCATAGATGGCGGTGAAGCCAAGCCCCAGAACCAGCGCGACCCAGGTGCCGACGACATAAAGCGCGGGCACTTCCAGCGGCGGCGCGTTGTGCCAGGGCAGTGGCAGGTGCACGAAGGCCAGCACCGTCACGCAGACAAAGGCAAAGGTCCCCAGCGCTGCGGTGGACCTGAGATCAAGGCTCGCGCCCGAGATCGCCACCGGCGCGAGGAACAAAATCGCGAAGGGGTTTTCAAGACCCCCCGTCAGCAACAGCAAGGCAAAGAGTTGGGCAATGTCGAACCCGAGATAAAGCGCCGCTTCGCGATTGGACAGACGCTTGGCAAAGGGAAAGCGCACAGAGACCACAAGGTTCAGCGCCGCGCTCGCACTGACGACCACAAGGCAATAGATGAGAGGCAGCTCGAACCCGGCGATGAAATGAATGCCCAGCACCGCCGCCGTCTGCCCCGCCACGGCAAGCCAGCGCAAGAGGATAAGGGTACGCAGGCGCACACGTCCCGACGTGAAGGAAAAACGCGACAGGGGCTCTTGCGCCTTTGGGGTGTCCATTTCGCTCATGCGGCCTATATTGTCGCGTGATCCCACAAATGGCGAGTGCATCTCGCATCCAATTAAGGCGCGGCGCCCCCATGAACATCGCAAAAGCGGAAAATTTCGACGCGGTTTGCGTTTCGGGCCTGACCAAGGTCTTTGGCGCCGTCGCGGCGGTGGACGGGATCAGCTTCACCGTGCCCGCAGGTTCGACCACCGCATTGCTGGGCGGCAACGGCGCGGGCAAGACCACCACCATTTCCATGTTGCTGGGGCTGATCAAACCCACCGCGGGGGACATCCAGATCCTGGGCGTCGACATGCGCCGCGCGCGGCACAAGGCCCTCGCCCGCATGAATTTTGAAAGCCCTTATGTGGATCTGCCCAAACGCCTGACTGTGCGCGAAAACCTGCGCGTCTATGGCCGGCTATACGGGGTGCGAAACCTGAAGGGTCGCATTGACGAGCTTGCCGAGGAGCTGGCGCTAAAAGAATTTCTCGATCGCCCGGCCGGCACGCTCTCGGCGGGGCAGAAAACTCGCGTGGGCCTCGCCAAGGCCTTTATCAACAAGCCCGAGCTCTTGCTCCTGGATGAGCCCACCGCGTCCCTCGACCCCGACACAGCCGATTGGGTGCGACAACATTTTTCCAATTACCAGAAACAGTCGGGCGCGACGATCCTGCTCGCCTCGCACAACATGACCGAGGTCGAACGGCTCGCCGATAACGTCATCATGATGAACAAGGGGCGCATCGTCGATCAGGGCGGCCCCCGTGATCTCATCTCCCGCTACGGGCGTGAGAACATGGAAGAGGTCTTTATCGACATCGCGCGCAATCGCCGCGCGCCCAGCCGCGAGGAAGACGGCGCGGCGGTGGATGAACTTCTGACCGTGTCGCCTGCGCGCAAGGAGCCGCAATCATGAGCACGAATGACCGCACGCCCGGCGCCTCCACGCTTTTTTCCTTCGCGCGCATCGGGGCGATGATCCAGCGCTATGTCTTTCTGATCCGCTCGAGCTGGCCACGCATGGTCTCCATGTTCTATTGGCCCACGTTGCAAATCCTGATCTGGGGTTTCATCCAATCCTTCCTCGTGCAGCACTCGAGCTTTTTCGCCAATGCCGTGGGCGTGCTGATCGGCGCCGTTCTTTTGTGGGATGTGATGTTCCGGGGGCAGCTCGGCTTTTCGCTGTCGTTCTTTGAAGAAATCTGGTCGCGCAACATGGGGCACTTGCTGGTCAGCCCCTTGCGGCTTTCGGAGTTCATCATTGCGCTGATGGTGATGAGCACCATCCGCACCCTGATCGCCGTCATCCCCGCCGCCATCATCGCCTATCTGATTTTCGACTTTTCGATCCTCAGCCTGGGCGTAACGCTGGGGGCATTCCTGTTCTCGCTTCTGATGTTTGGCTGGGCCGTGGGGCTGATCGTATCGGGCCTCGCGCTCCGCTATGGCCAAAGCGCGGAGGAGCTCGCCTGGGCGCTTTTGTTCCTGCTCGCGCCCATTGCGGCGGTCTATTACCCCGTGTCGATCCTGCCGGAGTGGCTGGAACCGATCGCTTATTCTTTTCCCCTCGCCCATGTGTTTGAAGGCTTGCGCGCCATCATCATCGACGGGCAAGTGCGCCTTGATCACCTCGCCTGGGCCTTCGGCCTCAACGCGGTTTACATCGCGGTGGGCGTGGGTGTGTTTCTCTATTTCTTTGAACAGGCGCGCGAGCGGGGCATGCTGCTCCAGCTCGGCGAATAGATTTTAGTAGGCGCCCGCGTCGCGTAGCGCCTGCGCCACCTGGCGATGACGATTCTGTTCGGCAATTTCCAATGCCGTCGCGCCTGAAAGATCGGTCACTTCCAGATCCGCATCCCCTTCGATCAGCGCCTGCACCACGGCCGCGTGGCCGTTGCGCGCCGCCTTGATCAAAGCCGGTTCGCCGCCGGAGCCTGTTTCATCAGGATCGGCGCCATATTCCAGAAGGGCGCGCACGATGGTGGCATCGCCGAGTTCCGCGGCGACGGTCAGCGCCGTCGCATCTGTGCGGCGGTTATCATTATCGAGGCGCGCGCCCGCTTCGGCCAATATACGAATGGCGTTTACATTCCGGCTCTCCGCCGCCACCACGATGGCGGGCGAGCCCGACCCGGAGCGCTCGTTCACATTGCCGTCGGAAATGAGCGCGCCTTCAAGCGCCACATCGTCACCACTGCGAATGGCCTTGATCAGGTCGCTGTCCCAGGCCGTTTCATCGAAAATGCCCTGGGCGCTCGCCGGGACGGCGATACTCGCCAGCAAAATCATCACGCCACCGAGGACGGCGGCGATCCCTTTGAAATGCATATGTTCGATCCCCATGGGGTTGGCTCCTTGCCTTAAACGCGCGATGTGAGCCCTGCCGTCGCTCTAATTACTAGGCCTTGGGGCGGATTGCCAGTGAGAACACTGTGAGGCCCGGCAATCAGACCTTTTCCGCCAGATTTACGGCGGCAAGTTGACCATGCGTCAAAATGAAATCTTGCGCCGCCGCCCCCAATATCCGATGTGAGGCGCCATGGTAAACACGCCCTCTTCCAAGAAAGACACCGCTGACAGCCCGATTGAGCTGCGCTGGATTCCAATCCTCGCCGGCGCCTTCGCGGTGCTGGTGGCCATCGGCGCCCTTTATGCCGTCACCGCGGAACGAGGGGAAGCGCCCGGGTCCCGCGCCGAAGCCTTTGCGGGGCTGGGCGGGGATTTCACCCTTACGGGCAATTCCGGCGCGCCGGTCAGCCTGTCCGATTTCGAAGGCAAGGTGGTCCTGCTCTATTTCGGCTACACCTATTGCCCCGACGTGTGCCCCATTCACTTGACGCTGATCTCCGCTGCCCTCGACCGGCTCGGCGGGCGGGCGAGCCAGTTCCAGCCGCTCTTTGTTTCGGTTGACCCGGGCCGCGACACCCCCGAGGCCATGGACATCTATGTCAGTCACTTCAACGCCCATCTGATCGGCCTCACCGGCAGCGAGGATGAGATCGAAGCCGTGGCGGATGAATATGCCGTCGCGCGGCAAATCGTGGGCGACCCCGCCTCCGACGATTACACGGTGAACCATTCCTCGGTCATCTATGTCATCGGCCGCGAGGGGCAGGTCATCGATTTGCTGAACGCCGACGCGGGGCCCGAAGAATTGGCCGAGCAGCTCCGGCGCTACCTCTAGTCCCCCCAAGTAGGGCCGGATTGGCCATACCCTGAGCCTTTTCCCCGAAGAATCTGCGGTTAACTGCGGCGAAATTGCGGGGTTTTCCTTTCGTTGCGGTGCGGTATGCTGATCGTCCGGGACGATTCGAGGGGCCGTTCCGCCTGAGCCCGAACCCGCGGGCCCAGAAAAAAGGGCGAACGAAGTCATGTTGTATCATGCGTATGAGTTGACCCACGCGGCCATCGCGCCGTGGCGTGCTGCGGCGGGCGCCGTAAAGGCGACCCTGTCGAGCCCTCTCAATCCGTGGGCCTATACCAGCTTTGGCAAGTCCATGGTCGCCGCCGCCGATGTGTTCGAGACCACCACCCGCCGGTATGGCAAGCCGGAATTCGGCCTGCACGAGGCGCTCGTCGACGGCGAGCCCGTGCCCATCGCCGAACGCCGCGTCTGGCGCGACACTTTCTGCAGCCTTTTGCATTTTGAAAAACAATGGCCTGAAGAAGCCGTGGACCAGACCAAGGTTCTGATCGTTGCACCCCTGTCGGGGCACTATGCGACGCTGCTGCGCGGCACAGCCGAAGCCATGCTCGAAGGCCACGACGTCTACATCACCGATTGGGAAGACGCCCGCGAGGTGCCGATGTTCGAAGGGCGCTTCGATCTCGACGATTACATCGACTACGTCATCGCCATGATCAAGCACCTGGGGCCGAACACCCATGTCATGGCCGTGTGCCAGCCGGGACCGGCGGTCCTGGCCGCAACCGCCCTGATGGCGGCGGCAAAGGATGAGGCGACACCCGCGTCCATGATCATCATGGGCAGCCCCATTGATGCGCGGCAAAGCCCGACAGTGCCAAACAAGCTGGCCGAGGAACGCGGCCTTGCCTGGTTCAACGCCAATATGGTCTCCACTGTGCCGCTGCCCCACCCGGGCGCGTGCCGCCGGGTCTATCCCGGCTTTGTGCAACTGGGCAGTTTCATCTCCATGAACCGGGACAAGCACGTCGAGGCGCACTGGAACTTTTTCAATCATCTGGTCGAGGGCGATGGCGACTCCGCCGACAAGCACCGCACTTTTTATGACGAGTACCTGTCGGTCATGGACCTGACGGAGGAGTTTTATCTCCAGACCGTGGACCGGGTGTTCCAGCGCCACCTTCTGGCCAAGGGCGAATTTGACCACCGGGATACCCGCGTCGACCCCGCCGCAATCACCGCCACAGGCCTGATGACCATTGAAGGTGAACTAGACGATATTTCAGGGATTGGGCAGACCCAGGCCGCCCATGAGCTGTGCCCCAACATCCCCGCCGATATGCAGGAAGACTATGTCCAGCCTGGGGTTGGGCACTATGGCGTCTTTAACGGCAAACGCTGGAAGTCCGAAATCTGCCCGCGCGTGACACGGTTCATCGAAGGCATTGAGCAACGCCGCAACGCCTGATCCCCCGCGCTTACACCGCGAAAATCTGATCTTCATTCCGGAAGGTTTTGAACTCGAGCGCGTTGCCCGCCGGGTCGCGCACGAAGAACGTTCCCTGCTCCCCCGCCTCGCCGTTAAACCTTATGTAAGGATCAACGATGAAGTCTGTGCCCGCGTCGCGCAGACGTGCGGCGAGTCGTTCCCACTCGCTCCAGGGAATGATCAAACCAAAATGTCGAACGGGGATCATTTTTCCGTCGACAGGATTTGTAATCGGCGTATCTTCGTCGTGGTCTACAAGGTGTGCCACGAGTTGGTGTCCATAAAAATCGAAGTCGACCCACCGGTCGCTTGACCGCCCTTCAGGGCAGCCCAAAAGATCCTTGTAAAAGGCGCGGGCCGCCATTAGGTCATCGACCGGAAAGGCGAGGTGAAACCGCGGGACAGGTGTTGGGGATTGGTTTTGCATCGGTCTGGCTTCTAACGAGTTGAACGTCCATGAGTAAGAAACGTCGCGTTACCGAGATCGCCCTGATGGGCCCTCAAACGCTGAACATTGCAGGCGAAGCGGTGCCTGTCACCATCCGAATCAATCCCCGGGCGCAGCGCCACCTGATCAAGGTGGAGCCGGCGAACCGGTCTGTCGTTCTGGTGACCCCGTCGAAATACACGGTGGACAGCGCGCTTCAATTCGCCATGAAGAACCGCGACTGGATTGCCGAAGAAGTGGCCGCCGTGCCCAAGGGCAAACCCTTCAAGCCGGGTCGCACATTCCCTTTTCTGGGCGACAAGCTGAAGATCGTGCATCGTCCCTACGCCCGCCGCGGCGTGTGGATTGAGGACGACAAGCTGAATGTATCTGGCGCCCTCGACCATGTGGACCGCCGCGTCAAAGATTTTCTGAAGGCCCGTGCGCGCGAGGAACTCGCCGAATGCGCCCAGACCCACGCCCGCCGCGCCCGCGTGAAGATCGAACGGCTCGCTGTGCGCGACACCACCACCCGCTGGGGGTCGTGTTCGAGCTCCGGCACGCTTTCCTTCAGCTGGCGGCTGGTGCTGGCGCCCTATTGGGTGCTCGATTATGTGGCCGCGCACGAAGTGGCGCACCTGCGTCACCTCGATCACTCGGACCGGTTCTGGAACCTGGTGGACCGTTTGATCCCCTGGGCCGAAGAAGGCGAAGAGTGGCTGGAAAAGAACGGCGCACTTTTGTACGCCTACGGCCGCGAAGGCTAGTTCCCGACATATCCCGTATTTGAACCGAGAATGATGTCGGCGATGCTGTCGTCATTCTCAAGATCCGGCGCGGGCGCACCGCCCGGCAGCCGCCCGGCAAGGGCGCGTGGCGGCAAGCCGCGATGGGCGTCCCGCATCAGCATGTTCCAGGTTTGGGCCGGCAGCGTGCCGCCCGTGACGCGGGACATGGGCGCGTTGTCATCATTGCCGAGCCAGACCCCGGCCACATAATCCCCCGTGAACCCGACGAACCAGGCATCGCGAAAATCCTGAGAGGTCCCGGTTTTGCCCGCGCTCGGGCGGTCATTGAGATAGGCGCGATGGCCGGTCCCGCTCGCGATGGCATAGCTCATCATCGAGACGAGATCGGCTGTGGGCCGCGCGGGGATCACTTGTCCGGGGCCAGAGCCCGTGCGTTCAAACAGCACTTGGCCATCAGCCGTGCGGATGCGCGTGATGGCATGGGGAATGACCCCTGCCCCGCCGTTGGCAAGCGGCACATAGGCGCTTGTCAGCTCAAAAGGGCTTACTTCCACCGACCCAAGAGCCAGCGAAGGCACGGGATCAAGCGGCGTGGTAATGCCCATGCGCCGCGCGGTACGGGCGGCATTTTCCGGCCCCACCGCAACGATCAGGCGTACCGCGACCGTGTTCACCGAGTTCGCGAGCGCATCGCGCAACTGCATGAAGCCATCATTCTCACCTGAGAAATTTTCCGGAACCCAGCCATCCACTTCGATCGGTTCATCCTGAACGATGGAATCGGGGCGATAACCCGCCTCAAGCGCCGTCAGATAGACAAAGGGTTTGAAGGCAGAGCCGGGTTGCCGCCGCGCCATGGTCGCGCGGTTGAACTGGCTGTCGCGATAGGAGCGCCCACCCACCATGGCGACAACGCCGCCCGCAAGATCAAACACAACGATCGCGCCCTGATGGGCATTCCGATCCGCCCCTTCGCCGTCGATGGTTTCAGCCAGCGCATGTTCCGCGGCGAACTGGACATTCAGGTCGAGCGAGGTTTCGACAATCAGGTTGCCTTCCGTTCCGCCGATGTAAGCGGGCAGCCGATCCATCAGCCAATCCACAAAGTAGCCCGCGTTGTCGGTCGCGGTCCCCATGGCATAGGCGACGGGCGCGCGTTCGCTGAGCGCTTGCGCATCAGGATCAAGAAACCCGGCGTCCACCATGGCGCGCAGCACCACTTGCATCCGGTTCGCGGCGGCTTCGGGGTTCGAGGCGGGCGAATAGCGCGAGGGCGCTTTCAGCAGCCCGGCCAGCATGGCCGCCTGATTGAGGGTGAGCTCTTCGGGTTCCACGCCAAAATACCTGTGCGACGCGTTCTCAATCCCGTAAGCGCCGCCGCCAAAATAGACGCGGTTGAGATAGAGCGTCAGAATCTCGTTCTTTGAGAACCGCGCCTCAAGCCAGAAGGCGAGCATGATCTCCTGGATCTTGCGGCGGAAGGTGCGTTCGGGCGTGAGGAACAGGTTCTTTGCCAGCTGTTGGGTAATCGTGCTGCCGCCCTGCACCACGGAACCTGCGCGAATATTCGCGACCGTCGCGCGCGCAAGGCCCCAGAAATCCACGCCCCAATGGTCATAGAAGCGCCGGTCCTCAATGGCGAGGAATGCAGCGGTCACATGAGGGGGTAGATTTTCCACTTGCGCGAAGGGCGAGGCCGACGCGCCGCGCGTGGCGATGGTGCGCCCGCTGACATCAAGAATGGTGATGCCCTGCCCGCGCGTTTCCGCCATCAGCTGCGAGGTGTCGGGCAAGGTGCGTGCGTAATAGAACATCAGCCCCAGAAAGCCGATGCCGAGCCAGAGCAGCGCCACGCTGACGAATTTCACGATGCCTGGCAGGTAGGGACGGAAGGGATCGATGATCGGATCAAGGAACGAGAACCAGGAGCCAACCCGCGCGAGGGCGCGCTCAAAGATATTGCCGCGTGACCGGCGACGGCGCGCCGATGTGCGCCGCCGAGGCGCGGGGCGTTTGCGCGCGGGCGCACGCGAACGAGAGCGCGAGCCGGGGCGTTTTGCCCCGGGCCGTCTCCGGCTCGATCCCGATCGGGACCCGCCGGGTTTGCGCCGCCGCGGTGTCCGCGCCATCCTTGACCTCTTTCGCGCTGAAAATCTTTCCCCCTCAGATAAGCCGATAAGGGGTTAACGTCTTGTTTACCGTCGCGGATCAACCACACGATTGCGCCCGTTCTTGCGTCTGGATATTTGCCGGGCTTCCGATCCGGCGTAAGGTCCGCGCCACAAAGGAGCCCCGCCAATGCTGATCAATGTTGATCTCTTGCCTGCTTTTCTGCTGGCCTCACTGGCCTTGGGAATAACCCCTGGGGCGGACATGACTTTCGTCGCGGCCCAATCGCTGTCGGGCGGACGCCTTGCCGGTTGGGCGGCAACGGCGGGGGTCGTCGCTGGGATGCTGGTGCATTCAACACTCGCGGCCCTGGGACTAGCGGCACTGGTGGCAGCCGAGCCTTTGGCCTTTGAAGTAATCCGCTATGCGGGCGCGGCATATCTGGTCTTCATCGCGGTGCAGATGATCCGCCATCCCCCGGTGCTGGGGCGCGCGGAAGGCAGCGAGAGCACCAACCTCGTCCGCGCCTTTCGTCAAGGTCTGCTCACGAACCTTCTGAACCCCAAGGTGATTGTGTTCATCCTCGCCTTCCTGCCGCAATTTGTTGACCCTGCTTTGGGCCATGTTGGCGTGCAGATTTTCGTGCTCGGGATTATTTTCGGCATTCCGGGATCGACCGCGCTGGTTTTTGTCGCGCTGGCGGGCGGGCACATCGGCGCGGCGTTTCGCGCCCACCCGTTCGCCGCCAAAGCCATTGGATGGATTTCAGGCACACTGATCGGCGGGCTTGCCATCGGCTTGCTCGTCGCTCATCGCAAAGCGGCGTGAATCAAATATCGAGGTTCGCGACCGCGAGGGCATTGTCCTGAATGAACTCGCGGCGGGGTTCCACCACATCGCCCATGAGCTTTGAGAAAATCTCGTCCGCCGTGTCGACCTGCGCCACTTTCACCTGAAGGAGCGAGCGGGCGTTGGGGTCGAGCGTCGTTTCCCAAAGCTGATCAGGGTTCATTTCCCCCAGGCCCTTGTAGCGTTGCAGGGCAATGCCTCTTTGCCCTTCGCTGAGCACGACTTTGAGAAGCTCCGACGGCGAGCGGACAATATGCTCATTGCCCTTCACCTTGAATTTTACCGCACGGGCATAAACTTCCCCCAGCTCCGGTGCCCAGGCGTTGAGACGCCGCGCTTCGGCCGAATGGATGAGCGCATCATCGATGCGGCCCACTTCGCGCACACCGCGCACGGTGCGTTCAAAAACGATGTCACCAACCTCGTCCCGCGAACCCGTCCAGCCCCGTTCCATTTCCGGCGCCATGCGATCGAGCCGTTCGGCGATGCGATCAATGATCGCCTGCGCCGCGTCAGCATTGCCGAGCTTGTCGGGGGAAAGCGCCCCGGCGATGGCGGCCTGTTCCACAATCACGCGCGGATAGCTGAGCGGGATTGCATCAAGCACGAGGCCCACTTGCCGCGCGCGGTCGAGCAGCGCCTTGAGATCGCCGCCCGTGCGCACTTCGCCGCTGTGGAGTTCGATACCAGCGTCTTCGAGACCTTCGGAGACAATGTAGTCATACATCTCCGCATCGTTCTTGAGATAGCGGCTCGATTTGCCGCGCGTCACCTTATAGAGCGGCGGCTGCGCGATATAGAGATAGCCGCGGTCGATCAGCTCCGGCATTTGGCGATAGAAGAAGGTGAGCAGCAGCGTACGGATGTGCGCGCCATCCACGTCGGCATCGGTCATGATGATGACCTTGTGATAGCGCAGCTTGTCGATATTGAAATCGTCCCGCCCGATGCCGGTGCCGAGCGCCGTGATCAGCGTGCCGATCTGTTCGCTTGAGAGCATCTTGTCAAAGCGCGCCCGTTCCACATTGAGGATTTTACCGCGCAGGGGCAGCACCGCCTGGTTTGACCGTTCGCGCGCTTGTTTCGCGGACCCGCCGGCAGAGTCGCCCTCGACGATAAAGATTTCAGCTTTGGCTGGGTCGCGTTCCTGACAATCGGCGAGCTTTCCCGGCAGGGATGAAATTTCCAGCGCGCCCTTGCGGCGAGTGAGCTCCCGCGCTTTCCGCGCCGCTTCGCGCGCGGCGGCGGCCTCGATCACTTTCGCAACGATGGCTTTAGCTTCCGCGGGGTGTTCTTCAAACCAGGCGCTAAGGTTTTCGTTCACCAGATTTTCGACCACCGGCCGTACTTCGGAGGAGACGAGCTTGTCTTTTGTCTGGGACGAAAATTTCGGGTCGGGTACTTTGACCGACAGAACGCACGTCAGCCCTTCGCGCGCATCATCACCGGTGAGCGCGACCTTTTCCTTTTTCGCCATGCCAGAGGAATTGGCATAGCCGTTCACCACCCGCGTCATGGCGGCGCGGAAACCGGCAAGGTGCGTGCCGCCGTCGCGCTGCGGGATGTTGTTGGTGAAGCAGAGGACGTTCTCGTGATAACTGTCGTTCCACCACAGCGCGGCTTCGACGGTGATGCCGTCTTTTTCGGCGGAGACGGCAACCGGCGCTTCCACCAGCGCGGACTTGGTGCGGTCGAGATAGCGCACGAAGGCCTCAAGCCCGCCTTCGTAATGCATCTCCACAACGTTTTCGTTCACATGGCGTTTGTCGGTCAGCACAATGGTGACGCCCGAGTTGAGGAAGGCAAGCTCGCGCAGGCGGTGCTCCAGGGTGCCGAAATCAAATTCCGTCATGGTGAAGGTTTCGGTCGACGGCAGGAACGTCACGCGGGTGCCGGTCTTGCCGCCGGAATCGCCCTTCACTTCAAGCGGTGCCGCCGCGTCGCCATGGCGGAAGCGCATGTAGTGTTCTTTGCCCCCCCGCCAAATGGTGAGGTCGAGCCATTCCGACAAGGCATTCACAACCGAAACGCCCACACCATGAAGGCCGCCCGAAACCTTGTAGGAGTTCTGGTCGAACTTACCGCCCGCATGCAGTTGGGTCATGATCACTTCGGCAGCGGAAATGCCTTCGCCCGAATGGATTTCTGTGGGGATGCCGCGCCCGTTGTCGGAGATGGAGGCAGAGCCGTCGGCGTTGAGCGTCACTTCCACGCGGTCGCAATAGCCGCCCAACGCCTCGTCGATGGCGTTGTCCACCACCTCATAGACCATGTGATGCAGGCCCGAGCCATCGTCCGTATCGCCAATATACATGCCGGGGCGTTTGCGCACCGCTTCAAGGCCTTTCAGAACCTTGATCGATTCCGCGCCGTATTCGGCGTTGTTGTTTTTACTGTCTTCGGCGTTCGCCATGTCGGTCTTCCTGACTTGGTCGGGTCTTAATCCGCCTGTTGACGGATCATCCCGTTGCTTACTTCAAATTGCTGGGCACGAGGGCCAAGCGCGCTGAACAGCGCGGCATCGGTTCCCGTCATCCAGGCCTGCGCGCCAAGGGCGCAAATTTCATCGAAGAGGCAGCTGCGCCGATCTTCATCGAGATGCGCGGCCACTTCATCCAAAAGCAACAAAGGCGCCGCGCCCCCGTGGGCCACCGCCTGCAGCCGCGCATTGGCCAGTACCAGGCCAATGAGCAGCGCCTTCTGTTCACCCGTGGAACAATCCGCCGCGGGCATATCCTTTTCCCCATGACGCACGCGCAGGTCCGCCCGGTGGGGGCCGACGGTACCGCGCCCGGCCGCTTCGTCCCGCCGCCGCGCATCGCACAGCTGGCGCGCAAGGCTTTCCGCATCCTCCGCCACAAACCCTTCATCAAGATCGAGGCTTGCGCGCGGAAAGGCGCTTTCTGCCTCGTCGATGGCCGCGCTGAGCCGCGTCAGCAATTGCCGCCGCCCGGTGGCAAGCTTGATGCCCGTCTCCGCCATGGTTTGCTCCAACCCCTCAAGCCAGACGGGTTCATGTCGCCCGTCGTTCAAGAGCCGTTGGCGTTCGCGCATGGCTTGCTCATAAGAACTCGCCATCCGTCCATGTTCGGCGCTGAGCCCCAGCGCCATGCGATCCAAAAACCGGCGCCGCGCCCCGGGCGTGTCGGTGAACAAACGATCCATGGCAGGCGTGAGCCAAAGGAGCCGCACATGATCGCCCAGATCGCCGGGGGCTGCCTTTTCCCCATCGATACGCACGTCGCGCCGTTCATGAACATCAACGCCCGTGCGCAAAGCAACTTCATCACCGCCGGCGCGCACCCGCGCCGCAACCGCCCAGGGGCGCGGGTCAGAACCGTTTGCGCGCCGCATGGCATCGCCCAGCTTCGCACCGCGCAAGCCCCGCCCCGGCGCCAGCAACGACAGCGCCTCGAGAATATTCGTCTTGCCCGCGCCGTTGGGCCCCCAGAACGCAAGCGGGCGCCCATCGCTCACCACCTCCGCCGCGTCGTAGGAGCGGAAAGAGGTCATGGCGAGACGGCTGACATAAAATGCCGTCCGGGCCCCTTCGGGGGCGTTATGTGCCATTGCGGCGGCGGTCATCGTGCCCCCGTTCTGCCTCAGACCCGCATGGGCATGAGGACATAAAGCGCGCGCTCGTCTTCCATGTCGCGAACGATTGTTGGCGAGCCCGGATCGGCAAGCAGGAACTGCGCCTGTTCGCCATCAAGCTGGCGCGTAATGTCGAGGAGATAGTTGGCATTAAAGCCCACCTCGATGGGCCCCGCGCCATATTCCACGGCGAGCTCTTCCGTTGCGTTCCCGCTTTCGGGGTTCACCACGGTCAGCGTCATGCGGTCTTCCTCGATATTGAGTTTGACCGCGCGCGACTTGCGCTCATCCGAAATGGTCGCGACCCGATCCACCGCATGAGCAAAGTCCGAGCCATGCAGGATCAGTGACTTGTCGTTGCCTTGCGGGATCACGCGGTTGTAGTCGGGGAAGGTGCCGTCGATCAGTTTCGAGGTCAGCACGATGCCGTCGAACTCAAACCGGATCTTGGTGTCGGAAAGCGCGACCTCAACCGTACCCGCACCATCATCGATCAGCTTGCGAATCTCATTCACGGCCTTGCGCGGCACGATAATGCCCGGCATGTCCTCGGCGCCCGCGGGCAGAGGAAGCTCGTAGCGCGCCAGGCGGTGACCATCGGTCGCCACCGCGCGCAGCACATTGCCGTCATCTGTCGCGGCGTGCATGTAGATGCCGTTGAGATAGTAACGGGTTTCCTCGTTCGAAATGGCGAAGCGCGTCTTGTCGATCACGCGCGCGAGGTCTTTGGCCTCCAATGCGAATTGCACCGGCAGGTCGCCCGCGGACATTTCGGGAAAATCATCGCGCGGCAGACACGCGAGGGTAAAGCGTGAGCGCCCCCCTTTCACATGCAGGCGCTGATCGTCCTGCACATATTCGATATCGACCTGCGCACCGTCGGGCAGCTTGCGCACAATCTCGTACAAGAGATGCGCCGGCGCGGTGGTGCCGCCTTCAGTCACCACATCCGCGTCGATGATTTCGATAATTTCCGTATCGAGATCCGTCGCGGTGAGCGTTAGCTTGCCGCCCGTCGCCTGCAGCAGGACATTCGATAGAATAGGAATGGTATTGCGCCGTTCAACAACGTTTTGAACGTGGGAGAGGGACTTCAACAGTCCGCTGCGCTCGATTGTGAACCTCATAGCATTCGGTCTTTCGTGTGCTTCTTCGTGTACGCCCAAATCTCAAACCTTGACGGTCCGCCCGCAGAGGATTGGCCGAAAACGATGTGCGGAAGAAGCGTGTGGCGAGGGGCCGGCTTCGCGTTATTGGAGGATTTTGCCCCCATCCGAAGCCCGTCCCGCGCCCCATTTCGAGCGCGCTCAGGCGCGTATTTGGCTATCCGCCCCGCTTGGCCAGCAGGCGTCCGAATCTCCCACTGAGATTAGCCCATTTCCGGGAGAAAAAGCCAATTTTTTCGGCGATTTGACCACTTGCAGCCCCCGGGCAACCCCTTGAGCCGCAAGCGTTTTTCAGATCACGCTTCGAGCATGCGCTTGAGCAGATCGATATCCTCGTCGAGGGTCCTGTCCCCGGCCCGAAGCTCCTCGATTTTGCGCACCGCGTACATCACCGTGGTGTGGTCCCGGCCGCCGAATTTACGGCCGATTTCAGGGAGCGAGCGAGGGGTCATCTGTTTGGCCAGATACATGGCGATCTGGCGGGGGCGGGCGACGGCACGGGCCCGGCGGGCCGAATGCATGTCCGACAGGCGGATGTTGAAATATTCCGCCACCTTGCGCTGGATCTCCTCGATGGAGATCTTGCGCTCGGACGCCCTCAGAAGGTCCTGGAGCACTTCCTGGGTCATCTCCAGGGTGATGGGACGCCCCACGAGGGAGGCAAAGGCCACCACGCGATTGAGCGAGCCTTCCAGTTCCCGAACGTTCGACATGACCTTATGGGCCAGGAACTCAAGGATCTTGGGTTCCACCTGAATGCCGTCGCGTGCGTAGATACGTTCCGCCTTTGATTGCAGGATCCCGAGCCGCAGCTCGTAGTCCGTGGGGTGGATGTCGGCCACAAGGCCCCAACCCAAGCGCGACTTGATGCGTTCCTCGATCCCTTCCAGGTCCGAAGGCGACCGGTCGGCAGAGATGATCACCTGCCGGTTATGGTCGATCAACGCGTTGAAGGTATGGAAAAATTCTTCCTGGGTGGAATTTTTGCCCGAAATGAACTGCACATCGTCGATCATCAAAACATCCACGGCGCGGAACTTTTGCTTGAACGCCATGGTGTCCTTGTACCGAAGGGCCCGCACGAACTGGAACATGAACTTTTCCGCCGAAAGGTAAAGCACCTTCCGCGAAGGGTCGCGACGGCGAATTTCATGGCCGATGGCGTGCATCAGGTGGGTCTTGCCCAGACCCACGGAGGAATAAAGAAACAACGGGTTGAAGGGCACATTCGGGCTTTCCGCAACGCGGCGCGCGGCGGCATGGGCGAATTCGTTGGATTTGCCTACGACGAAATCATCGAAGGTATAGCGCGCATCAAGCGGCGCATCGAAGTCGAGGGCGCTGACAGGGTCTTTTGCCCGGGCGGCGGATTGGGCCGGCTGGGGGGCGGACACCGCGCGGAGCGGCGTCACATTGGCGGGGGTGGCCGGGGCGCCGCTTTTGAAGGAAGGCTCAGCGGCTTCGTCGCGCGGGGGCGCGTCCACACTGATTTCAATCTCGGCGACCGCGGGGTCTTCCTCGCGCCAGTAGTCCACAATGCGGTTGCCATAACGGGCGAGGATCGAATCCCGCATGAAAGGCGTCGTCACCCCAAAGGTGACTTTGTTGCCGTCACGGCCCTTGAGCGCGAGCGGCTTGACCCAGGAACTGAATGTTCCGTCGCCAAGGTCGCGGCGCAACCGGTGGCGTACCCGTTGCCAAATGGCCTGGCCATCACCGCTTGTCGCAAATTCATCTTTGCCAATTTCGTTCTTGTTTTCTGACATGACCCCGTATGACCCAAATGAGAATTTTTTCTCGTTTTCGTTTTCATCGCCGCCCGCGTTATTCCGCGAGTTCCCGAAGGCGATGCCGTCCCTTTTAAATCCCGATGTTGTTCCGTCGGTAAGCTCTCTATTTGCCCGGCATCTCTCCTTACGTCTGCGCCTCTATTCCTCGCGCGACTTACGTCTGCGCCCAAGGAAGGCCCGCGGCCTTCCACCCGTTTACGCCGCCCCGGTGGCGGCTTGCGTCCAGCGAGCCCTCAAACCCGCCTTCAACATTGTAGGCCCGGTCAAAGCCTGCTGCTGTTGCCGCAATGGCCGCCGCGCGGCTGCGCTGGCCCGAGCGGCACAGAAAAAACACCGCGCGGGTTTTATCATCACCGCAAAAGCGCGTGAGTTCCGCGGGGAAAAGATCGTTCGGCGCCATCTCCGGATAGCTGACCCATTCGATGAAACCCACCGATTTGCCGAGGTCTGAAAGGTCCGGCACGCCCACAAAGCCCCATTCGGGCCGCGTGCGCACGTCGATCAGAACCGCGTCCGCTTCAGCCTTCAGAACATCAAAGGCATAAGACGGGCTGACATCGCCCGCATAATCATCCGCGCCGGCGCCCATCATCAAGAGCCCCGGCTGCGCGATGTCTGTGATTTGATCTTTATGCTGATTGTTGTGAGGGCGGGTTTGAGTTTTCGAGTGGAGTGCAGAAGCATCGATATGTCCCCTGGCGAAAAATTCCACCGTTCTACCCCCGAAAGCAATTCGTGCGAGGCGCATTCGCCTGCGTTAGACACAAAAGGGCTCACTCGCCCGGCCGCACGGACGCCGCGGTCTTACGCTTCAACTCATGAGTTTACGTATTTTTGCCGGCGACTTTTGGCTCTGAACTTTTAGCCCTACGCCCCTCTTCACACCCCTTATTGAAAGAGATTGAAAGAGCTCGCCAGCACCTCGTTGCGAGGTCGGGATAGTTAATCGCATCGGCCTGCGTGATGCAATGGATTTGATGCACAGAGTCGTAAAAAAATTTTCATACGGCACGTGTATCCGCATGTGTGTCCGCACTGCCGCGCGGTGTTGCAAATTCGTCCGGGCACCGACTAATTCAGTGAACGCGAAGATGAACAAGTGTTCATCGCGCAAACAAAAACGGCCGCGCCTGCGCGCGACCGTCTTGATGAAACTGATTGTCGATGAGCTTGTGCTTACGCGCCCATCTTCGCGACACGCGCGGCGAGACGCGACACTTTCCGCGATCCCGTGTTCTTGTGCAAGATGCCTTTGGAAACCGCGCGCATGATTTCGGGCTCGGCCGCGCTGAAGGCAGTCTTCGCAGCAGCCTGATCACCCGAGGCGATCGCTTCTTCCACTTTCCGCACGAACGTCCGCATGCGGGTCCGGCGGTTCTTATTCACGGCAGTGCGGCGCTCAATCTTGCGCACCATCTTTTTCGCCGACGAGGTATTAGGCATCAAAAACTTCCCGAATTTCCTTTTGGGTCAAGGCGGCGGGTTATAGACCCCGGCCCGGCCCCACGTCAAGCGGCGGAAAGCCGCAATTTAAAACAGCCCGAAAGCGCAGAAATCCGCGCCTTCCCGGGGGTCTTCCTAGCGGTGCTTGAAGTGGGGGTTCCGCTTCTCGACAAAGGCGGTCATCCCTTCCTTCTGGTCCTCGGTGGCGAACATGGAATGGAACAGCCGCCGCTCGAACCGAACGCCCTCGGCCAAGGTCATCTCGTAGGAGCGATTGATGCTCTCCTTGGTCATCATGACGATGGGGTGGGATTGCTCGGCGATCTTGATCGCCATCCGCATCACTTCGTCTTTCAGCTCGTCCAGGGGCACCACCTTGGTCACAAGACCTGACCGTTCGGCTTCCTCGGCATCCATCATCCGTCCCGTCAGGCACATGTCCATGGCCTTGGCCTTACCCACAAAACGGGTCAGGCGCTGGGTGCCGCCTACGCCAGGCATGACGCCCAGGTTGATTTCCGGTTGGCCGAATTTCGCATTGTCCGCGGCGACAATGGTGTCGCACATCATGGCAAGCTCGCAGCCGCCGCCGAGCGCATAGCCCGCAACACCGGCGATCACCGGTTTGCGGCAGCGCGTCACGCGTTCCCAGTTCTTCGTGATGAAGTCTTCCTTATAGACGTCCATGAAGGTCTTGGGCTGCATTTCCTTGATGTCCGCGCCCGCGGCAAAGGCCTTGTTCGACCCCAGCAGCACAATACAGCCAATGGTATCGTCGTCTTCGAAGGTATCGAGCGCGTGGCCCAGCTCATCGATCAGTTGCGAGTTGAGCGCGTTCAGCGCGTCCGGCCGGTTCAGCGTAATGCTGCCGACGCCGTTTTCGTGATCGACGATGATGGTCTCGTAAGCCATGTGTTTCCCCGTTTTGCCTTGCAGGCTCTGGTTCTCTTGTAGCCGGTTCGGCCCGGCTCTTTCACAAGGGCGCCTCCTTTACGCCTTTGGGCGCGGAAACGAAACCCCCCAATTGATCACAAGAGCGCCGTGGTTAAGGGGCGCGGATTCCCGCCTAACGCTGGCATTTCGGGCAAAAATAGGTGGATCGACCCGATTGCACCAGACGCTGGATCTCGGTCGTTTCGCAGGAATGGCACATGGTCCCTTCCCGGTCATAGACATCGAACCGGTGCTGGAAATAGCCAAGCTCCCCATCCGCGCGGGCATAGTCGCGTAATGTGGACCCGCCCGAGGCGATGGCTTCATTCAGGATGTTCTTGATCGCAGGGACCAGCCGCTCGGCTCGCGCGCCCGCCACACTGGCCGCCAGCCGCCGGGGCGAGATTTTCGCCCGCCAAAGCGCCTCGCACACATAGATATTGCCCAGCCCCGCAACCACGCGCTGGTCGAGCAATGCGGCCTTGATCGGCGTCTTCTTACCCTTAAGGCGCTCAGACAGCGCCGGGCCGGAAAACGCATTGCTAAGGGGCTCGGGCCCCATGGCGGCAAAGTAAGGGTGGCGGTCGATTTCCGATTGTTTCACGAGGGACATGAGCCCAAACCGCCGGTGGTCCGTATAGATCAGCCGAGTTCCGGCATCGGTCGTGATGATCACATGATCATGGGGGTTGGGGATGGCTTCATCGCCCTTTGCATAGATCGTGAATTTGCCCGACATGCCCAGATGCACAATCACTGCGCTGCCGGTATCAAGATGCCACAACATATACTTCGCCCGCCGCTCAAGCCGTTCGACGCGCGCGCCTTCCAACGCTTTCGCGAAACCGCGCGGAAAGGGCACGCGCAAGTCTTTGCGGTTCAGCTGCACACGCGTAATGCGGCGGCCCTCAAGATGGGGCTGAAGGCCACGCATGACGGTTTCGACTTCGGGGAGTTCGGGCATAGGGCCTGTCTTAATCGGCGGCGAAGCGCCACGCTAGCGTGATCGGGGCATTGGCACTATGGTCGCGCCAGATGACTGAGAAAACGACACATTTCGGTTTCAGGGAAGTCCCCGACAGTGAAAAGGCGGGGATGGTGCGCGGCGTCTTTGACAGCGTCGCGGACCGCTATGACCTGATGAATGACGTCATGTCCGGGGGCGTCCACCGCCTCTGGAAAGACGCCATGGTGTCGTGGCTTTCCCCCCGCCCCGGCACGACCATCCTCGATGTGGCGGGCGGCACGGGTGACATCGCCTTCCGCATGCTCGACAGCTCGGCGCGCAAAGCCAAAGCAAACGGGCAAGAGGCGGCAAGCGTCATCGTTGCCGACATTAATGAAGAGATGCTGCGCGTGGGCGCCGGGCGCAGCCAGCGCGACCGCGCCGATAAGGCCCAGCCGCTTGCCTGGGTCACGGCGGACGCGGAACACCTGCCCTTCGAAGACAATTCCGTCGACGCCTACACCATCGCCTTCGGAATCCGGAACGTCACGCACATCGACAAGGCGCTGAGCGAGGCGCACCGCGTGCTGCGCCGCGGCGGGCGCTTTCTCTGCCTTGAGTTTTCCGAAGTGCAGGTGCCGCTGCTTGATCGTGTCTATGACGAGTTCTCCTTCCGCGCGATCCCCCGTTTCGGCAAATGGATCACCGGAGATAGTGAGAGTTATCAATACCTTGTGGAAAGCATCCGGCGGTTTCCCAATCAGAAAGCCTTTGCGGGCATGATTGCCGCAGCGGGCTTTCAACAAGTGAAGGTCCGCAACCTCACGGGAGGTGTGGCCGCCATGCATTCAGGGTGGAAGATCTGATGCTGCGCAACATGCGCAATATGTTTCGTCTCTTGCACGCGGCGCGTACGCTCGCGGCCTATGAGGCGTTGATCCCCGTTGAATTCGAAGATCAGGTGCCGGGGTCCGCGAAATTCGCGGCCAAGGTCTTGCGCTTCGGCACACGGCGCCGGGGCGAAGAAGGCGACACGCCAGAAGCGCAAGCGGCGCGTTTGGCCGAGGCGCTGCAGGAACTTGGCCCCACATACATCAAGCTGGGACAGTTTCTGGCCACGCGCCCCGACATTGTGGGCGACGGAATTGCAGACGGCCTCAATGTTTTGCAGGACCGCCTGCCCCCTTTTGGCGGCGCGGAAGCGGAACTCAGGATCGCGCGCGATCTCGGCAAGCGCGTGGTCGAGCTTTATTCCGCTTTTGGCGAACCACTAGCCGCCGCTTCCATCGCGCAGGTGCATCAGGCCACCACCACCGAGGGCAAGCTGGTCGCCGTGAAGGTTTTGCGCCCTGATATCGAACGGCGTTTCCGCAATGATCTTGATGCGTTCTTTTTCGCAGCGCGGATGGCCGAACATTATTTCCCCGCCTCCAAACGCCTTGAACCCGTGAAGGCTGTTGAAACCCTTCGCGATTCCGTTGATCAGGAAATGGACTTGCGGCTTGAAGGCGCCGCCGCGAGCCAGATCAAAGAGAACACGGCGGCCGATGAAAATTTCATCGTGCCCGCCGTCGATTGGGCGCGCACGGGCAAGGCGGTGCTGACCACCGAATGGGTCGAAGGATCTTCGGTGCGGAGCGCGGACGAGTTGCGCGAAGCGGGCCATGACCCCAAAGCCATCGCGAACCTCGTGATCCAGACCTTTCTCACCCATGCCCTGCGCGATGGGTTTTTTCACGCGGACATGCACCCGGGCAATTTGTTCGTGGACAAGGAAGGGCGCCTGGTGGCCGTGGACTTCGGCATCATGGGGCGCATCAGCCGCGCTGAGCGTCGTTTCATGGCCGAAACGCTCTACGGTTTCCTTTGCCGTGACTATGAGCGCGTCGCGCAAGTGCACTTTGACATGGGCTATGTGCCCGCGGCCAAATCAAAAGAGGACTTTGCGCTCGCGCTCAGGTCCGTCGGCGAACGCATTTTCGGGCGGCACGTTTCCGAGATTTCTATGGCGGGGCTGCTTGGCCAATTGTTCGAGATCACGCGGCGCTTTGGCATGCACATGCAGCCCTCTTTGCTGCTGCTGCAAAAAACCATGGTCGTCGTGGAAGGGGTCGCGCGGAACCTCGACCCTGAACACAACATCTGGGAAGCCTCCCGCCCCGTGGTTGAAAAATTCATGACCGATTACATCGGCCCTGAAGCGCGCGTACGGGAAGCTGCCGACGCCGCGGGGCATCTGGCGCGCATTGCAACGCGCCTGCCGGACATGCTGGAAAAGCTGGAAGACGCTGCGGTGATCGTCACTGAAATGGCCGACGAGGAGGGTGTGCGCCTGCACCCTGAAACGGCAAGGGCCATCGGCGAGGCCGAAGCGCGCGGCACCCGGTCAGGGCGCACCGCCATGTGGGTGGGCGCGGGCGCGCTGGTCGCCATGGCGCTCGCCGCCTTATTCGGCTAGCGCATAATCCGCGCCACTAGCGATGGTGCCAGGATCATCAATATGATCCCGAGCAGAATGAAGTTGCCGCTCAGGATGTTCGCCGGGTGATAGTCGGCCCACAAAACCGATGCGGGCTCACCCCGCGCCACGGTGACGATAAGAAGCTCGAACCCCACAGTAGCAGCACCCCAAAAGAGCCCGAGCGCCCATAGCGCCCTGGCCCCCTCGGGCCGTCCAATATTGCGCAACAGCAGCCACGTCCCCGCATAGATCACCGCGAGCATGAAGAGCCCGCTGACGATATGCCCCCAGAAATTGCCCATCGCGGGGATCAGCAGCCCCATGCGCAAAACGCCGTCCAGCGTTGCGGCGACCATGAAGGAAAGCCAGAAGGCGAGGCCCCAAGCCAAAAAGCGCAGCGAAGAGACAGTCTTCATTAATCCCACTCCCAATCTCTTTTCGGATTGATCTACACAAGGGTGCCGTAAATCCCTATATTCCCCGTCCCGGACGACAGAATAGGTGCCTCATGGCCCTCGCTGGCAAACGTATCCTGCTCATCATCGGCGGCGGCATCGCCGCTTACAAGACGCTGGAGCTCATTCGCGGCCTTCGCAAAGAGGGCGCCGCTGTGCGCGCGGTGCTGACCCAGGGCGGCGCGGAGTTCGTGACGGCGCTTTCCGTTGGCGCACTGACGGAGGACAAGGTTTATCAGAACCTCTTCGACCTCACGGACGAAGCGGAGATGGGCCACATCGAGCTGAGCCGTCAGGCCGACCTTGTAGTCGTCGCCCCCGCCACCGCCGATCTGATGGCGAAGATGGCGAGCGGCATTGCCTCCGATCTTGCCACCACGGTTCTGATGGCGACGGACAAGCCGGTGCTGATTGCGCCCGCCATGAACGTGCGCATGTGGGAGCATCCCGCGACCCAGCGCAACCTCGCGACCCTCACCCGCGACGGCATTCAGGCCATCGGCCCCAACGAGGGCGACATGGCCTGTGGCGAGTTCGGCCTTGGCCGCATGGCGGAGCCGGAAGAAATTCTCACTGCGATCAAAAAAAAACTGAATGACAACGACGCGCTGAAAGGTTTGCGCGCGCTCGTCACCTCCGGCCCCACCCATGAGCCCATCGACCCGGTGCGCTATCTCGCCAACCGATCGTCGGGCAAACAAGGTCATGCGATTGCCGCGGCGCTGGCCAACCTCGGCGCGGAAACGACGCTCGTCTCTGGCCCCACGGCGCAAGCCGACCCGCGCGGCGTGAATGTGATCCACGTACAAACAGCGCAAGAAATGCTGGCTGCTTGCGAAGGCGCCCTGCCCGTGGACGTCGCGGTCTTTGCGGCCGCCGTTGCCGACTGGCGCGCCGATGCCCCCGCCAATGCCAAACTGAAAAAGACCGGCGACGCGGGCGCGGACCTGAAGCTCGTCCAGAACCCCGACATCCTTGCCACCATCGCGGGGCTGACCACAAAGCGCCCCAAGCTTGTCATCGGCTTTGCGGCGGAAACCGACAATGTGCTTGAGCATGCGAAAGCCAAACGGACACGCAAGCGTTGCGACTGGCTGGTCGCCAATGACGTTTCCGCCGCTACGGGCATCATGGGCGGGGACGAGAACGAAATTCATCTCATCACGCCGGGCGGCGTTGAGGATTGGCCGCGTCTTGGCAAGCGGGAAGTGGCCGCGCGCCTTGCCGCCCGTATCGCGGAAGAGCTGAAGGGAGCTGCCGCGTGAGTGTGAAAGTTCAAGTCAAGCAATTGCCCCATGCAAAGGGCCTGTCGCTGCCTGCTTATAAGACGAGCCTTGCCGCCGGCGCCGATGTCGTTGCCGCCGTGCCGCGCGGCAATCCAATGAAGATCTATACGGGTGAGCGCGCCGCCGTGCCTACGGGGCTAACCGTCGCGATCCCTGAGGGATACGAGATTCAGGTGCGGCCCCGTTCGGGCCTCGCCAAAAACCACGGCATTCAGATCGTCAATGCGCCGGGGACCATCGACGCGGACTATCGCGGGGAGATCCAGGTCCTGCTCATCAACATGGGGACCGAGCCCTTTATCATTGAGCGCGGCGACCGCATTGCGCAGCTGGTGTTGTCCGAAGTGCCGCAGATCGCGTGGGACGAAGTGGGTGAGCTGCCCGACACCGCGCGGGGCGCGGGCGGGTTCGGCTCCACGGGGACATCGTGATGCCTATGCTGAAGCTCTCAAAGAAAACGGTGCTGGCCCTCGAGGCCGTTGTGGACATTGCCTACAACGCGCGGCCCGAGCCCGTGCAGGCGAAAGAGATTACCGAGCGCCAGGGCATCCCCCAGCGTTATCTCGAACAGGTCATGCAGCATCTGGTGCACGAAGGCATCTTGAAAGGGGTGCGAGGGCCCCGCGGCGGTTATCGCCTGGCCCGCGAACGGCGGCGCATCACCGTGGGTGAGATCGTGCGCCTGATCAGCACGCTGGAAGCCAACCACGATGATGAAGGCGGCGTGTCGGAGCTGGGCGAAAAGATTGTGCGCCCCATGATTGACGGCGCGCTCGCCAATCTGCTGCGCGAACTTGATCAGATCACCATCGAAGACCTGTGCCGTCAGGCCGAAGCGGCAAACGTCGCCGGACGGCACACCGAAAAACTCGACTTTACGATTTAAGGGAGCACCCCCCATGTCCGACACACCTGCCCGCAAGCCGGGGCGCGGCCGCGTCTATAACTCCATTACCGAAACCATCGGCGACACGCCGCTGGTGCGGCTGCAACGCATGCCCAAGGAAGCGGGCGCGAAGGCGGACATTCTGCTCAAGCTTGAATTTTTCAATCCGATCGCGTCGGTCAAAGACCGCATCGGCGTTTCCATGATTGAAACACTGGAACGCGAAGGCCACCTTAAGCCGGACAGCGTGATCATCGAGCCGACCTCCGGCAATACAGGCATCGCGCTCGCCTTTGTCGCGGCGGCGAAGGGTTACAAGCTGATCCTCGTCATGCCGGAAAGCATGTCCATGGAACGGCGCAAGATGCTGGTGCTGCTGGGCGCGGAACTGGAACTCACGCCCGCCGAGCTTGGCATGAAGGGCGCGCTCGCTCGCGCCAAGGAACTGGTGGAACAGACGCCGCACGCGGTGATGCCGCAGCAGTTTGAAAATCCCGCGAACCCCGAAATCCATCGCCGCACCACGGCGGAAGAGATCTGGAACGACACGAACGGCAAGGTCGACGTGATCATTTCCGGTGTGGGCACGGGCGGCACTCTGACTGGTGTCGGGCAAGTGCTGAAACAAAAGAACCCGGACCTGAAGATGATCGCTGTCGAGCCCGAAGACAGCCCGGTCCTTTCCGGCGGGCAGCCCGGGCCGCACAAGATCCAGGGCATCGGTGCGGGCTTTGTGCCCTCGATCCTCGACACAAGCCAAATTGATGAGGTTGTGACCATTTGTAATGAGACAGCCTTCGAGACGGCCCGTAGGGTCGCCCGCGAAGAAGGCATCCCGGTGGGCATTTCCTCCGGCGCTGCCATTGCGGCGGCGCTGGAAGTCGCCGCCCGCGAGGGCATGGAAGGCAAGACCGTAGTCGCGATCATCCCGTCCTTCGCGGAACGTTATCTTTCAACCGCACTTTTTGAAGGCCTATGAGCACACTTGAAACCGACCGGTTGATCCTGCGCCCCCTTGAAGCGGGTGACCTGCCCGCCTATCGCAAGATGTGGGGCAACCCGGGCGTCACGAAATATCTTTCGTCGACAGAGAAGTTCGGCCCCGAAGTGGCGGACCGCGCGGTCACGGCCTGGACAAAGCATCTGAACGAGCGCGGCTATGCCCCCTGGGCGGTGGTGCACAAGGAAACGGGCAAGCTGATGGGCCATAGCGGCCTTCAGTTTCTCAAAGACTGGGGTTACCCCGAAGTGCTCTACGCCTTTGACGAGGAATGGTGGGGCAAAGGCTATGCGACGGAAAGCGCCATCGCCGCTGTCGCCTATGGCCTTGGGGCGCTACGGCTCGACCGGATCGGCGGCATGGCGTTTGAAGACAATGTCCCTTCCTGCCGGGTCTTGGAAAAAGCCGGGCTGACGCGGCAAGGCCCCATCAACTTTCACGGCGACGAACTCATTTATTTCGAGCGCATTGGCACGTAAGGTCCATGTCCCATAAAGTGGCCCCATGGCACTGACCCCGGAACAGATCGACCGCTATGCCCGCCACCTCGTCCTGCGCGAAGTGGGGGGGCCCGGTCAGCAAAAGCTCCTCAGGGCGAAAGTCTTGATCATTGGCGCGGGCGGGCTCGGCTCGCCGCTGGCGCTTTACCTCGCCGCAGCAGGAGTGGGCACGCTCGGCATTGTCGATGACGACGAGGTATCGCTCTCGAACCTGCAACGCCAGATCATCCACAAGGGCAGCGACATTGGCCGCCCCAAGGTCGAAAGCGCGAAGAGCGCCATCGAAGCGCTGACCCCCGACGTGAAGGTCGTGCCGCACAAGATGCGGCTCACAGCGGAAAATGCGGCGGAGCTGATCGGCGCCTACGACATCATCGCCGACGGGTGCGATAACTTCGAGACGCGCTTTCTCGTCAACGACACGTGTTTTGCTGAAAAGAAAACGCTGGTCTCCGCCGCCATCGGTGAGTTCGACGGGCAGATCGCCACCTTCAAGGCGCACGAAGGCGACTATCCCTGTTACCGCTGTCTTTATCCTGAGCCCCCGCCCCCCGGCGCAATCCCGCCGTGCAGCGAGGCGGGCATCCTGGGCGCCGTTGCCGGTATCGTCGGCGCGTGGCAGGCGCTTGAAGTGATCCGCGAGATCGTCGGCTTTGGGGAAGGCCTTGCCGGCAAGTTGCTTTTGTTTGACGGGCTGGGCGCGCGGACGCGCACCATCACCCTGCCGCGCGATCCGGCCTGCAAACTCTGCGGCGGAAACGCCTAGCCTATTCCGCGCTGAGCGAGCGATAGGCGATCATTGTCATCGTATCACCGTCGATAAACCACTGCCCCCATTCGCCATTGAACGCGCTGAGCGGATCGGCGGCGACCACGTCTTCCTCGCTCATCCCTTCGGCCACCAGCGGCGCAATAATGGTGCGCACACTGACGAGCACATCATGGGCGGCTTGCATGTCTGCCTTTGTGGCAAGAGCGCCGTGACCGGGAATGATCTGCGTGTCGTCGTCCGCGATGGCGAGCCCCACTTCAAGGCCCGCAATAGTGCCGTCGAGGGAGCCGCCACTTGCCAGATCGATGAACGGATAAAAGCCGTTGAACAATACATCGCCCATATGCAGCACATTCGCATCGGCAAACCAGATGATGCTGTCCCCGTCGGTGTGCGCATGGGGCACGTGGATCACGCGGGCCTCGTGCCCATTGAAGTGAAATGTCGCCGTATCGTTGAACGTAATCACCGGCAGCGCGGCCTCTGGCGAGGGCGGGATGGCATCGCCGCGCATGGGCGTCTCGAGACCCGTTTCCATGCGCCCGCGCACGTTGTCATGGGAGACAAGCATCGCACCTGTCGCGGCAAAATTTTCATTCCCGCCAATATGGTCGCCATGCCAGTGGGTGTTCACCACATAGCGGATCGGCCCATCGGACAGTTCCGCAATCGCGGACAGAAGCCCATCGGACATCTGCGCGTATTGATCATCAATGACGAAGACGCCGTCCTCGCCCGCGGAAACGCCGACGTTCCCACCCTGACCAGAAAGCGCGTAGAACCCGCCGCCGAGGTCATGGGTTTCCACTGCGGGCACGTCGTCCTGCGCGAAAGCAATCCCCGCGATCAATGCGAATGATGTTGCGGCTATGATGGGTCTGAACATTCTGGGCCTCCCTCGTCTTTTGCCTGAGCTTACAGGAAAGGAGGGGCCACGCGCGAATTCTTACAGAACGTTGGGCAAAACCCGGTCCGGCGGGCGGTGGCCGTCGCAGAAGGTCTTGATGTTCACCAGCACCTTTTCGCCCATTTCCATACGACCTTCGAGGGTATTGGACGCCATGTGCGGAAGCAGCACCACGTTTTGCCGATCCAGCAGCCGGGGGTTCACCGTGGGTTCGTGCTCGAACACATCAAGCCCCGCGCCGGCGATCTCGCCCGCTTCGAGCATGCGCACGAGGGCGTTTTCATCCACCACTTCGCCGCGCGCGGTGTTGACGAGATAGGCCGTCGGCTTCATCAGCTTCAGACGTCGCGCGGACAGAAGGTGGAACGTTGCGGGCGTGTGCGGCGTGTGCACGGTCACGATGTCCATGCGCGGCAGCATGCGATCGAGCGAATCCCAATAGGTGGCTTCCAGATCATCTTCTGTAAGCGGATCAAGTTGCCGTCGCCCGTGATAGTGAATTTCAAGGCCGAAGGCTTTTGCGCGCCGCGCCACGGCCTGACCAATGCGGCCCATGCCAATGATGCCGAGCCGTTTGCCCGTGATGCGCTGACCCAGCATCCAGGTCGGCGACCAGCCCGACCATTCGCCCTTGACCTCGCGCAGAAACCGCGCGCCCTCGGCCAATCGCCGGGGCACGGCAAGGATCAATGCCATGGCCATGTCGGCGGTATCGTCGGTCAGAACGCCCGGCGTATTCGTCACGGTGATGCCGCGCTGCCAGGCGGTCTTCAGATCGATGTGATCAACGCCGTTGCCAAAATTCGCGATCAGGCGGCATTGCTCGCCCGCGCGGCTGAGCACGGCCCGGTCCACGGGGTCGGTGATCGTGGGGACCAGCACGTCGGCTTCTTCCACCGCCTTCATCAAGGCGGCGCGATCCATGGGCTCGTCGCTTTCGTTCAGCCGCACGTTGAACAGCTCGCTCATGCGGCGTTCCACCGCCTCGGGCAGCTTGCGGGTCACGATTACGAGGGGAGCGTCAGAACTGGCGGCCATATTTCGTCCTCACAGCACCGGGGTGGCCCCGGCCATTTGTCCCTTTATCCCTAGCAAAGCCTGGGCGCGGCGACAAAGGGAAAGGCGCGTCCGCTTGACGCAGATGGCCGTCAAAGGTTAAGCGCGGAATGAATTTTGGGGCCGTGACCCGGCCCCCCGGTTGCGGTTATAGTTGCCTCTTGCGGGGGCAAACGCCTGAAAAGGCAGCGTATGGGAGAAGTACATGAGCCGTTTGCTCACCTGCATTGTTGGTGCCGTTATCGTTGCGGCAGCCCTTTCCCCTTCCAGCCCGCTCAGCACCATCTTGATTTCGCCCGCCGCCGCGCAGGCTACGCAAGCCACCCAGGACCTTTCCACCCCGTCGAACCGGCCCGTGCCGCGCTTTGCCACCATCGGGTCGAGCCGCGTGCACCTGCGCCAGGGGCCGAGCCAGGACCACCGCATCCTGTGGGTCTATGAAGGACAACAGGGCCTGCCCGTGGAAGTGGTCGCCGAAACCGAGATCTGGCGGCAGATCCGCGATCCGGACGGGGACCTCGGTTGGGTCCACCGCTCGCTGATTTCAGAATCGCGCGGGGTGGTGGTGACCGGCGAGATGCGCCCCCTGCGCCGTCGCCCCGCCGGTGATGCCCCGATCCTTGCCTATCTGCAGCCCCGCGTGGTGGCGCGCCTGAACGAATGCGACCCGGACTGGTGCGAGATCACCGTGGACGGGTTTACCGGCTGGCTGCACCACGAAGATGTGTGGGGCGTTTACCCGCGAGAAATTGTGGAGTAGCGCGCCCCAAGACGCACCCTTGAAACCGGACCGCTACAGGTCCACCATCAATTCAATAATTCCGAAGGGGTGCCGCGATACGCGCGGCTGAGATTGGCAGACGCCTGAACCCTAAGAACCTGATCCGGGTCATACCGGCGGAGGGAACGGAAAGCCCCGCATGGCGTCACTCGCGTATTCGAGCCGGCGCGCCGCCACGTAAATTCCATGACACCGGGTCTTCAATAATGTTGAGGAAGACCTGAGATGAACAAGCCCCTGCCGTCCGACCTGTTCGCGGTGACCACCGGGCCCCTGCCCGCCTCCACGAAAATCTATGTCGAGGGGGAACGCCACCCGGATGTGCGCGTGCCGGTGCGCGAAATTGCGTTGCACCCCACGGCAAAGGAGCCGCCGGTGCGCGTCTATGACACCTCAGGCCCTTACTCCGACCCGGACGCGGAGATCGATATTGAAAAGGGCCTGATGCCGCTCCGCGCGAAATGGATCCACGAACGCGGCGACGTTGAAAGCTATGACGGTCGCGCCGTCAAACCCGAAGACAACGGCAATGTGGGGGACAAGGCCCTCGTCCGCGCTTTTGACATTCAGCGCAAGCCCCTGCGCGCAAAAGACGGCAAGGCGGTAACGCAGCTCGCCTATGCGCGGGCCGGGATCGTGACGGCGGAGATGGAATACATCGCCATTCGCGAGAACCTCGGGCGCGCGAAGTTGAAAGAAAAACTCATCCGTGACGGCGAGCCCTTTGGCGCGGAGATTCCCGATCAGATCACGCCGGAGTTTGTGCGCGATGAGGTGGCGCGCGGCCGGGCGATTATTCCGGCGAACATCAACCACCCGGAATCCGAGCCCATGATCATCGGGCGAAACTTTCTGGTGAAGATCAACGCCAACATCGGCAATTCCGCCGTCACATCATCGATGGGCGAGGAAGTGGACAAGATGGTCTGGGCCACGCGCTGGGGCGCGGACACGGTGATGGACCTCTCGACAGGTCGGAACATTCACAACATTCGCGAATGGATCATCCGCAACTCGCCCGTGCCCATCGGCACGGTGCCGATCTATCAGGCGCTGGAGAAAGTGAATGGCGTTGCCGAGGACCTGACCTGGGAGGTGTTCCGCGACACGTTGATCGAACAAGCCGAACAGGGCGTCGATTACTTCACCATTCATGCGGGCGTGCGCCTGCCCTTCATCCATCTGACCGCCAACCGCGTCACGGGGATTGTGTCCCGCGGCGGGTCCATCATGGCGAAGTGGTGTCTGGCACATCACGAGGAAAGTTTCCTCTACACGCACTTTGAAGAAATTTGCGAGATCTGCCGCGCCTATGACGTCTCCTTCTCCCTGGGTGATGGGTTGCGCCCCGGCTCCATCGCCGATGCAAATGACGAAGCGCAGTTCGCCGAGCTGCGCACCCTTGGTGAGCTGACGAAGATCGCGTGGGAACACGACTGCCAGGTGATGATCGAAGGGCCCGGCCACGTGCCCATGCACAAGATCAAAGAGAACATGGAAGAGCAGCTGAAGCATTGTGACGAGGCGCCATTTTACACGCTCGGCCCGCTCACCACGGATATCGCGCCGGGATACGACCACATCACGTCGGGCATCGGCGCTGCCATGATCGGCTGGTACGGCTGCGCCATGCTTTGTTATGTAACGCCGAAGGAGCATTTGGGCCTTCCCGACCGGGACGATGTGAAAGTGGGAGTTGTGACCTACAAGATCGCGGCCCATGCCGCCGACCTTGCCAAAGGGCACCCGGCGGCGAAACTGCGCGATGATGCGCTATCCCGCGCGCGGTTCGAGTTCCGCTGGGAAGATCAGTTCAACATTTCCCTCGATCCTGAAACGGCGAAAAACTATCACGACCAGACGTTGCCCAAAGAAGCGCACAAGGTGGCGCATTTTTGTTCCATGTGCGGGCCGAAGTTTTGCAGCATGAAAATCACCCAGGACGTGCGCGATTATGCGGACGGGCTGTCGGATAATGAGAAGTCGAACCTGGAGACCATGGCCGCCGAGGCGCGCAAGGGCATGGCGGAAAAATCGAAAGAGTTTCTGGACAGCGGCGCGGAGATTTATCAGCCCGCAGACGGCGGCAAGTCAGCGGCGGAGTGAAGCGCCTAGTCGGGCCGCCGGACAACAAATGTGTAGACAAACGAATGCACGAAAATGGCTGACGACAGGGCGAGCAGCAACGCAAGCAACGCGCCCCACCAACTAAACTGCGGCAGAGGGAAACGCTCAAAGTAAAGAAGTGACGCCCCCGCCAGGCCAAGCAGGACGTAGTACATCACCGCCTTGTTCATGCGGTCGCGCCATGCCTTGCGGTGGCCAGAGATATTGCTCAGGGCGTTGATCTCATCTTCGAGGTCGGGCCAAATGGCCTTGGCGCGGCGCGACTCAAAGATATAGAGCGCCAGTGCAGCTGCGGCCACTGGCAGCAAAATAATCGTTGCCAATAGTGTGGCTTCGCCCGGAACAACCAGCGTCTTCCACGCCAGGCACACACCAACGCACAGGTTGGCGGTGGCTTTGATGAACTGGTTCTCCCAATGGATACGCCAAGTTTCTTTGCTGATGTCCCCGTCCATAGGGCAAAAGTAGCACCGGCCCAGAAGGGTTGTGAAGCAACCCTCACTCCACCAAATGAAAAATTTCCTCCACCGAACAATCAAACTCGCGGGCGAGTTTCAGCGCGATGATGGTGGAGGGGACGAAGACCCCGCGCTCGATAGTGTTGATGGTTTTGCGCGACACGCCGATGCGCCGCGCAAGTTCTTCTTGGGTTAGGTCTTTTTCCGCGCGCCACACCTTGATGCGGTTGGCGAGCAATTTGGCGTCGCTTCCCATGCGCGCTACTCCGTCAGGTCGAACCAGAGGAACGAACCCATGATGGCGGCAACGCCAAAGAAGATTGAGATGTGCGCACCAATGGCCGCGTTGAGATCGAACCTTTCGCCCGCGCCCACCAGAATAATTTGCACACATAGCAGGACGATAAAGCCGAAGTGCGTGGCGCGGCGGTTCTGGTCGCGTGTCAGTTCATCATCCAGCGCGGCGCGCGCTTCGGGGTCGTCCTTGTACCGCTTGCGGCTGTTCAGGATTTTCACCATGGCGATGGCGAAGACGAACCAGCCCGCGACCCCGACCACTGTCAGCACGATCCCGGTCCCCGTGGGCAGGTAGCCATAAAGGCCCGACTGCTGGGCCACAAAGAATCCGTACCAGGCACACCAGCCAATAAGGAAGGTGATGAGCAGCACCCGGCGGCGGGCAAGAACTTGGTCTGTTGTCTGGGACATGGTCGCCTCCCTTGCTGTAACGTATGGGTTACATAAACACCCTAATAAGGGAAGTCAAGGTTACATATTGGGGCGTGAGGGTCTTATTTTGAATTGCAAACGTGTTCAATGGCTTAGGGGATGACGGGGCAGGTCTGTTCCGCCCCCGGTCGCGGGCGGTAGCGCGGGTCCATGCTGCAGACCGTGGGGCCGGGGCCAAAGGCATCGGGCGCGACGTCGTCGCTGCCTTCTTCGCCGCCCACATAGAGCGGCAAGGCGCTTCCCTCTACCGCGACCTCATCGGATGACGGCCACAATAGGAAAGCCCCCAGCGCCAAAGCGCCGGCGAGCGCGGCAATGATGATGAGCGCGGGTCGCATGGCAATCTTCCCCTCGAGAGGGGAACCATCGCGCCACGCGGGGCCGAAGGCAAGGGTCAGGCGAAGTCGCGCGCCATTTCCTTCCGCGCGTCGGGGGAGAGGCGCGTCATATGGGCATAGCCCTGATGCTCAAGCCCGAGGATCACGTCTGTGCCCTCGTCCTTGAACGCCGCGACCTGCGCATCCGTCAGCGGGAAGTGCAGGAAGTGCACGGACGATGCCTTGCCTTCCGCCGTGGTGCGATCGACGTCTTGCTCGGCTTCGGCCATGACCTTGTCACCGCCTATTTGCAAATAGACGGTTTCTTCCACGCCCCCCAATGAGCCGAGCACGCGGCGGCGGCGCGCTTCGTCATCGATCTCGAACATCAGTGTCGCGACCAGCTCGCGCCCCTGGGGGATCAGCGGATTGTAGGCACGGAGCTCATCCTCGATCTGCTCTTCGCCGCCCTTTTCGATGTAGAGCATTTCGTGGACCTGCATCCACATGGTCTCAAAACTTTCGAAATAGAACGTGGCATCGGGGCCGACGGAAACGCGGCGCAGTTTTTTCGCAGGCAGAAGCCCCGCGCGCAGCTCTTTGCGCTGCTTGCCGAACTCCCCCATGTCCATGATGTCGGCATGGGTGATCTTGCGTTCCGCTTTACTCATATCGGTTCATCCTCTTTGTACCCCCCACACCCTTGCCCTCCCCCACAAGGGGGGGAGGGAACTTGAGTAGTGCTTTGTCTTGCCTCCCCCTTGATGGGGGAGGCTGGCGAGCCAACCGGCGAGCCGGTGGGGGTGGCTCTCAAACGATTCCGTAGGCCATGGCAATGATCTGCACCGGATGCATGCTTTGTCCGGGCACCGGCACACCCTCGGCCAGCTCCTCCGCGCCCTGACGCAGGTGCTTCGCCGCCAGCGGACAATCGGAAACGAGATATTTGTTCTCGTTCTTGATCACATTGCGCATGGCGGTCTTGCCCACTTTCATGGCGACCTCGTGCGTCGGCTTCACAACGCCAAAGGTGCCGCCGTGGCCGGAGCAGCGCTCGAGCACATCCACTTTCATATCGGGAATGAGCCGCAGCATCTCCGCGGCTTTGGCGCCCATGTTCTGCGCCCGCGCGTGACAGGCGAGGTGCACGGTCACGCCGCCATCCACGGTGCGGAGGCCATCGGCCAGACCTTCGTTCTTGGCGATGTCGACGATGTATTCATCGATGTCCATCACCGCTTCGGAAAGTCTTTTCACGTCTTCATTGTGCGGCAGGATCAGCGGCCATTCGAATTTCATCATCAGGCCGCAGGAGGCCGTCAGCGCGATCACCTTCTTGCCGTCGTCCACGTAAGGGCGGAAGGCCTTGGCGACTTTTTCGGCGGCCTTGGCCACCTTGTCGATATGGCCAGCTTCCAGTTGAGGCATGCCGCAGCACCCGGGGTAGACCACTTCCGTCGCAACGCCATTGAGCGCCAGAACATGCAGCGCCGCCTCGCCCACGTCCGGGCCGTTGTAGTTCACAAAACAGGTGGGGAAAATCACCGCCTCGCGGCCAAAGGCCGGGGCATGCGGATTAGGCGTGACGGGGGATTGCTTGGCGCGCGTCGTAAAGGTGCGCGCGTGGAATTTTGGCAATTCCGCGTGGGCGTCGATCCCTGCCGTCTTGTCGATCAGCGTGCGCGTCACCTTGTTGTTCTTGTTCGAGCCCCAATTGACGAGGGGCGCAACGGGCCGCGCCATCTGGCCATTGCGGTCCATCTGCGCGAGCTGTTCCTGCACAAAGTGTTTCTTGCCGGCTTTCGCCTCCGCCGCGCGGACGCGCAGCATCAGGTGCGGAAAATCGAGATCAAACTCATGCGGGGGCACGTAAGGGCACTTCGTCATGAAACACATGTCGCAAAGCGTGCAGGCCTCCACCACAGGCGTGAAGTCTTTGGAGTCGACGCTATCGAGCTCGCCCGTCTCGCTTTCGTCGATCAGGTCAAAGAGGCGCGGAAAGCTGTCGCACAGATTAAAGCAGCGACGGCAGCCATGGCAGATGTCAAAGACCCGGCGCAATTCTTCGTCGATCTTTGCCGGATCGTAGAAATCATCGGAATGCCAATCGAGCGGGTGCCGGGTGGGGGCATCGAGACCGCCTTCACTCATCGCTTGATCCTCTTTATACGGAGTAATTCTTGGGCCAAAAAGAAGGGGCCGCGATGCAAACGCACCGCAGCCCCTTCGGGACTGTGTTAGCCGTTCAAGGTGTCGAGCGCTTTCTGGAAGCGGCCGGCGTGGGACTTTTCAGCCTTCGCCAGGGTTTCGAACCAATCGGCAATCTCGTCAAAGCCTTCTTCGCGCGCGGTCTTGGCCATGCCCGGATACATGTCGGTGTATTCGTGCGTTTCGCCCGCGATGGCGGCCTTCAGGTTCTTGTCGGTGGAACCGATGGGCTCGCCCGTCGCCGGGTCGCCAACGGATTCCATAAACTCGAGGTGGCCGTGGGCGTGGCCGGTTTCCCCTTCTGCGGTGGAACGGAACACGGTGGCGACATCGTTGTAGCCTTCCACGTCCGCTTTTTGCGCGAAGTAGAGGTAACGACGGTTCGCCTGGCTTTCGCCCGCGAAGGCTTCTTTCAGGTTGTCCAGGGTTTTGCTGCTTGCAAGTTCGGCCATGGGGTGACCCTCCCTTATCGGTTGGCGTTTCAAAATTCGCTGCCCGCGGGCCGTGAAAGGCCGCAGGCTCGATGGCGAAGATACGCTCTGGAACGGGGGTGTCAATAGCTTAGAAGTGTTCCAAGCTACTTTTTAAGAGATTGTTTTTGCAAGTAGTTTGCAACTAGCGCCGCTGCAATTTCAGGCGCCAATTTAGTTGCCGGTGCCCTTCACCCGCACCACCACGTCCACGCGCGAAATTTGCGCGCCGTCGGGGGCTTTGGGCAGGCCCTGGACCACGACGTTCTCGCCGCAGATGTCCATCAGGCGGCACTCGTCTTCCATATAAAAGTGATGGTGGTCGGATGTATTGGTGTCGAAATAGGTCTTACCGCTTTCCACCACCACCTCGCGCAGAAGGCCCGCTTCGGTGAACTGGTGCAAGGTGTTGTAGATGGTGGCAAGCGAAACGCGCACGTCGGCGGAAAGCGCCTCGGAATGCAGGGCCTCCGCCGTCACATGCCGATCACCGTGATCAAACAGCAATTTGCACAAGGCCAGTCGCTGCCGCGTGGGGCGCAAATCCGCGCCGCGCAGGCGGGTCAGAGCTTCGGCATAGGGACGTTCGCTGTTCATATCGTTTCTACCTGGCGCTTAAGCCGCTGATTTTACTCGTTTGTTCGGGCGGGGCCTGACCTTCGCAGATGCAATAGAATCAGGGGGTAAGCCGCTACATTCGAGCTATTACAAACTGCCCCTAAGATTGGCCGGGCGGGCCCTAAAGTCAAGGTGCCCGGGCCCAAAAAAGGGGTATTCCGGCCAGCCCCAAACCACCCAGAAACGCTGGCCTCTCCCATGTCCCTACCGTATGATCCCGCGCAAATTCGAGGGATCGGGGCGATTCGCCGCCTTGCCGGCGGCCCCTCAAAACCACACATTCCCGCCCGCACCATCACAATAAAGAGGCAGACGGACTAAATGACCGAGCGCAAGTCGAGTTTTGAGTATGACGAGCTGATTTCCCACGGCCATGGCGAGTTGATGGGCGCGGATGCACCGCGCCTGCCGCTTCCGCCCATGTTGATGATCGACCGCGTCACCTCGATCGGCGAAGAAGGCGGCACCCATGGCAAGGGTCATGTGCACGCCGAATACGCCGTCACCCCCGACCGCTGGTTCTTTGACTGTCACTTCGAAGGCGACCCCGTCATGCCCGGTTGCCTGGGGCTCGACGGCATGTGGCAGCTGACGGGGTTCTATCTCGGCTGGCTGGGATGCAAGGGCAAGGGCCGCGCCATTGGCGTGGGCGAAGTGAAGCTCACCTCCATGGTCACCCCCGACGTCAAAATGATTACCTATGAAATCAGCATGAAGCGCGTCATCACGCGCAAACTGATCCTTGCCATCGCCGACGGCGTGATGCATGCCGACGGCGAGCTGGCCTATGAAGTGAGCGGCATGAAGGTTGGCCTCTTCACCGACTAATCGGCCTTAAAGCGGCCATCCGGGCTTGCGAGATTACTGAGCAGACTTAAAGGGAGCAGCATATGCGACGCGTCGTAGTGACCGGCATGGGGATCGTCTCGAGCATCGGCAATAATGTGGACGAAGTGCGCGCCTCTCTGAAAGCGGCGAAATCGGGCATTGTCGCCGCGCCGACCTACACGGAGCTTGGCTTCCGCAGCCAGGTGGAAGGGTCTCTCAAACTGGATCTCGAAGAAGCGCTCGACCGCAAGACCCGCCGGTTCATGGGCGATGGCGCGGCCTATGCCTATATCGCCATGGTCGAGGCCATCAAGGACGCAGGGCTTGATGAGGCACTCATCAAAAATGAGCGCACCGGCCTGATCGTCGGCTCCGGTGGCCCGTCCACAAAAGCAATTGTGCGCGCCGCCGAAGTGACCCGCGAAAAGGGCACCAAACGCATCGGCCCGACGGAAGTGCCCAAAGCCATGTCCAGCGGATGTTCGGCGGTACTGTCGACCGAGTTTGGCATTCGCGGCTGGACCTATTCCATCAGCTCGGCTTGCGCGACATCCGCCCATTGCATCGGCAATGCGGCGCAGTTGATCCAATGGGGCAAGCAGGACGTGATGTTCGCAGGCGGCGGGGAGGAACTCGACTGGACGCTTTCGTGCCTCTTCGATGCCATGGGCGCCATGAGTTCCAAATACAATGACACGCCGACGGTGGCCTCGCGCGCCTATGACGCGAACCGCGACGGTTTCGTCATTTCGGGCGGCGGCGGCATTCTGGTGCTGGAAGAGTACGAGCACGCAAAAGCGCGCGGCGCGACAATCTATGCCGAGCTGAAGGGCTACGGCGTGGCCTCCGATGGCGCCAGCATGGTGGCACCGTCCGGCGAGGGCGCAGCGCGCTGCATGCGCATGGCGCTCGAAACGGTCGACACGCCGGTCGACTACATCAACCCCCATGCCACCGCCACGCCCGTGGGCGATATCAAGGAGATTGAAGCCATTCGCGAAGTGTTCGGCGCGAATGTACCCGCCATCTCAGCCACCAAATCCTTAACGGGCCACGCCCAAGGTGCCGCGGGCGCGCAGGAGGCGATTTATTCTCTTCTGATGATGGGCAGCGATTTCATTTGCGAAAGCGCCAATATCGAAACGTTGGACCCGGAGATGGAAGGCCTTCCCATCGTGCGCGAGCTGCGCGAGGGCGTGACGCTTAACTGTATCCTGTCGAACAGCTTCGGCTTTGGCGGGACCAATGCCAGTCTTGTATTTCAACGCGTTTAAGTAAGAGCGGTGCAAAGCCGCCTGATGAGTTGAGGGATTTGAAATGTCGGAACGTATCTTGAGCGGCAAATTAATGGCCGGAAAACGCGGCCTTATCATGGGCGTCGCGAATGATCATTCCATCGCCTGGGGCATTGCGAAGCTGCTGGCTGAACATGGCGCGGAACTCGCCTTTACTTTTCAGGGCGACTCGCTCGAGCGCCGCGTGCGGCCGCTTGCCGAAAGCGTGGGGTCGAACCTCATCATCCCCTGCGACGTGACGGACGATGCGTCACTGGACGCGACCTTTGCCACGCTGAAAGATGCCTGGGGCGGTCTCGACTTTCTCGTCCATTCCATCGCCTTTTCCGACAAGTCGGAACTGACCGGGCGCTTCATCAACACGACCCGCGACAATTTCAAAAACTCGCTCGACATTTCCGCCTACAGCTTCATCGATACGGCGCGGCGCGCCTCGGACCTTATGAACCCGGGCGGCGCGATGATCACGCTCACCTTCGAAGGGGCGACCCGCGTGGTGCCGAGCTACAACGTCATGGGTGTTGCCAAAGCTGCCCTCGAAGCCTCCACCCGTTACCTCGCCGCCGATCTTGGCCGTGACGGCATTCGGGTGAACGCGCTTTCGGCGGGTCCAATGCGCACGCTTGCGGGCGCGGCCATCGGTTCCGCGCGCGCCATGTACAAATGGACGGCGAAGCACGCACCGCTTCAGCGCAATGTGGATATGGACGAAGTGGCGGGCGCCGGGCTTTACCTTCTGTCAGACCTGTCGGGCGCCGTCACCGGCGAAGTGCACTTCGTCGACAACGGCTACCACATTGTTTCGATCCCCCGGATGGAAGACCTGGACGACTAGTCCTCACCCCCGCAAGGCACCGCGTGAGATTCGAGCTTGTACTGCGGTGTGAAGTTTCCTTCTTCGTCCACGGGCCCGTCGATGCGCGCCCAGTGGCCGGGCCCATATACCTCGAACCAGATTTGCCGTTCGCTTGTGGGTTCGGGATAGACCTGCCACATGCGCAAGACACCGTCTTCGCCCTGTTCGGCCTCGAGTACGGATGCCGCGCCGTTGGTCGCCTGCCACACCATGGACCAACGACCGGTCTCCGCATTGTAGTAGCGCACATTGGCGCCGAAGACGCGCGGACGATCGGGGCTGACTTCAGGGCCGAACCATTCGTCGATCACCGCGCGGCCATCTAGACCCCACCGCCCGTTCCATTCGGCCTCAAGATAACCGGTGCTGAAGTCTTCGCCTGTCCATTGCCGCGCTTCGACGCGGAAATTGCCGATCATGAAATCGAACTGATGGGCCTCGGGCGGCAGGTCCGCCGCCGGTGCGCCAAAATCACAGGATTGCGCCGCCCCGGGCAACGCCCAAAATGCCGATGCCGCAACGGCGCCCGCCGCGATCAGATGTTTGATGGTCATGGTGTTCCCCCAAGTGAAAAGACCTCACTCAGGGTCGCAAGGCACCCGCACCGCGTCCAATCGAAATTGGTTGATCCAGGCCCCAGTTTCATCGCGGGTTTTCTGGACCCGAATCCAGGTGTCATCGCCCGTAATCTCAAACCAGGCGTCGGTTTCCGCCTCTTCCGGCGGGCTGACCTGCCACATGTGCATGAAGCCATCATCACGAACTTCTGATTCGTAGATGGCGGCTTCCGCCCCCCGGGTTGCTTGCCAGGTCATGCGCCACCGCCCCGCGTCTTCATCCCAGACGCGCACGTTGACGCCGCGATTGCGCAGCCCCTCGGCATTCGCGGGGCCAAACCATTCGTCCACGATGGCGTAGCCCTCAAGCCCCCACCAGCCGTTCCATTCGGCGGTGGCAACGGGGTCGGTCCAGGCGTCGTCCTGCCACAGGCGCACGTCGACGTCGTGATGGCCGATCAGAAAATCCCAGGCCCCCATGTTCTCAGTGATCCCTTCGGCCGGGGCGCCGGGCGCGCAGCCGTCGGCCGCAAGCGCCGCAGGGGATGCCAGGGCCACGCCGACACCAATAAACAGTGTACTGATTGTTTTGCTGAACATGAGAGCCTCCGTCTTCAGGCAGAGACCCTAAACGAAAAGAGCCCGGAGACATCGCCTCCGGGCCCTTGATCGCGTCAAGATCGCGGCAAGCCCCTGAAACGAGGCCTCACGCGTCTGTGAACCTTACTCGGCGTCTTCTTGCTCGAGCTCTTTACCGGTTTCCTGGTCCACGACTTTCATGGAAAGCCGCACCTTGCCCCGGTCGTCAAAGCCCAGAAGCTTGACCCAAACCTTGTCGCCTTCCTTCACCACGTCGCTGACTTGTGCAACGCGTTGGGGGGCGAGCTGGCTGATGTGGACCAAGCCGTCTTTCGGGCCGAAGAAGTTCACGAAAGCGCCAAAGTCGACAACCTTCACAACCTTGCCTTCGTAGATCATGCCCACTTCCGGTTCCGCCGTCAGCGAATGGATCCACTTGCGCGCGGCTTCAATGGCCGCAAGATCAGCAGAGGCGAGCTTGATGGTGCCGTCGTCAGAGACGTCAACCTTCGCGCCGGTTTCCGCAACGATCTCGCGGATCACCTTGCCGCCCGTGCCGATCACGTCACGGATCTTATCAACGGGGATGGTCATCACTTCGATCCGCGGCGCATGCGCACCCAGATCATCGCGGGATTTGGTCAAGGCCTTGGCCATCTCACCAAGAATATGGATGCGGCCATCTTTGGCTTGCGCCAGTGCTTGTTCCATAATTTCCTTGGTGATGCCCGTGATCTTGATGTCCATCTGCAGTGACGTGACGCCCTCGGACGTGCCCGCCACCTTGAAGTCCATATCGCCGAGGTGATCTTCATCACCAAGGATGTCGGACAGGACCGCGAATTTTTCGCCTTCCTTGATCAGGCCCATGGCAATACCCGCCACCGGGCGCTTGATCGGCACACCAGCATCCATCATGGACAGGGAACCGCCACAAACGGTCGCCATCGACGACGAACCGTTTGATTCCGTGATCTCCGACACGATGCGGATGGTGTAAGGAAAGTCCATCGGCCCCGGCAGAACCGCACGCAGCGCGCGCCAGGCGAGCTTACCGTGGCCAGTTTCCCGGCGGCTGGTAAAGCCTGTGCGACCCGTCTCACCCACCGAATAGGGCGGGAAGTTGTAGTGCAGCATGAAGTTTTCTTTGTAGGTCCCTTCAAGCGCGTCGATGAACTGTTCGTCATCGCCCGTGCCCAGCGTGGTCACAACAATGGCTTGCGTTTCACCGCGGGTGAAGAGCGCCGCGCCGTGAGCACGAGGCAGGATGCCGACCTGGCTCTCAATGGGGCGCACCGTCTTGGTGTCGCGGCCATCGATGCGGGAGCCGGTGTCCAGAATATCGTTGCGAACGATATTGCTTTCCAACTGCTTGAACACGGTGCCGAGAACCTTGGCATCAATCTCGCCTTCAGAGCCGTCTTCAGCCGGGCCGAACTTTTCCATGACCTTGGCTTTGGCTTCGCCAAGCGCCGCATAGCGAACGGCCTTTTCCTTGTTGCCGTATGCTGCGCGCACGTCGGCTTCAATGAAGGCTGAGACTTTTTCATACTCGGCGGAATAGTCCGGCGAGACAAAGTCCCAAGGCTCTTTTGCGCACTCTTCAGCCATCTCGATGATCATGTCGATCACCGGTTGCATTTGTTCGTGGCCGAACATGACCGCGCCCAGCATGACTTCTTCGGACAGCTCTTCAGCTTCCGATTCCACCATCAAAACGGCTTCACTGGTGCCCGCAACAACGAGGTTGAGGGAAGATTCCTGAAGCTCGTCAATGACCGGGTTCAGCGCATATTCGCCGTCGATAAAGCCGACACGCGCGCCGCCAATGGGCCCGCGGAACGGCACGCCGGAAATGGTCAGCGCCGCAGAGGCCGCAACCATCGCCAGAATATCCGGATCGTTTTCCAGATCGTGGCTCATCACCGTGGTGATGACTTGCGTTTCGTTCTTGAAACCTTCCGCAAACAGGGGGCGGATCGGCCGGTCGATCAAGCGGCAGGTCAGGGTTTCTTTTTCGCCCGGACGTCCTTCGCGCTTGAAGAAGCCGCCGGGGATTTTGCCCGCGGCATAGGTCTTTTCCTGGTAGTTAACGGTCAGCGGGAAAAAGTCGAGCCCCGGTTTGGGCTGCTTGTCCGCGACCACGGTGGCCAGCACGGCAGTTTCGCCGTAGGTCGCCATAACGGCGCCGCCAGCTTGGCGGGCAATACGCCCGGTTTCGAGGGTCAGCGTGCGGCCGCCCCATTCAATCGATTTCTTTGTGATATTGAACATCTAACGTTCATTCCTTCGGTCGTTCTTACCGCTCGCCCGCCCTATGCGGGTGCGGTGTTGCCTGTCCCTAAAACATCGGCCTGACAGGCAAAGCCGTTTCCTAAAATGCGAAAGGCCGGGAATGCTCCCGGCCCCTCAGCGTGGCACCGCTTAGCGGCGCAATCCAAGTTTCTGGATCAGGGCGTCATAGCGCGCTTGGTCTTTCTTCTTGAGATAATCAAGAAGGCGGCGGCGCGTAGACACCATTTTCAAAAGACCACGGCGGGAATGGTTGTCCTTTTTGTGCTCTTTGAAGTGTTCCGTGAGATTGGCAATCCGTTCACTGAGAATGGCAACTTGCACTTCCGGTGAACCGGTATCTTTGTCGGCGCGGGCGTTATCTTGGATAACCTCGGCCTTACGGTCTTGCGTAATCGACATCGGGTCCCCTTTCTGGGTTCAGGTTAAATACTTTGACGGGATGGAATTCCCCTTGCCGGAAACGGCAGATAGCGACCGGTTCCCCCTTGCAGGAACAAAACACGGTCTCATCCGCACCGGCGCCGAGAGAAAGGTCACTCCCGTCAAGCACCTGGATGGTTCCGGGTCGGGCAAGGACGGATTGTCCGTGCCTGAGCCGTGCCGCATCGTTGCCCGTCACAGCCACCGCCGGGATGTCGTCCAGCGCGGTTTCGATGGGCATCAGGTGCTCTGACGCGGGCGGAATATGGCTCAACTCAATCCATTTATCTAGGGGCAGGGCACAACTTTCATCGAAGGGGCCCACGGCCAGCCGCCGGAGCGCCGAAACATGGCCAAAAGTCCCCAATTTCTGCGCCAAATCGCGCACCAGAGACCGCACATATGTGCCCTTGGAACACTCGATTTCGAAGGTCGCGTGGTCCGCGTCGGGGATCTCGATCAGAGCGAAATCAAAGATTTCCACCTCGCGGGCCTTCAGCTCCACCTCCTCCCCATCCCGGGCGAGGTCGTAGGCCCGCTCCCCATTGATCTTGATGGCGGAGAATTTGGGGGGCACCTGCGAGATGACGCCGGTGAAGGCGGGCAGCGCGGCAAGGATTTCTTCTTTCGAGGGCCGGACGTCCGAGGTTTGGGTCACGTCGCCTTCGGCATCGTCGGTGTCGCGCGCTTCGCCCCAATGGGCGGTGAAGCGATATACTTTTTCCGCATCCATAATGTAGGGGATGGTTTTGGTGGCTTCCCCAAAGGCGATGGGCAGGATGCCCGTTGCGAGCGGGTCGAGGGTGCCCGCATGCCCTGCCTTCTGCGCGTCGAAGGTCCAGCGCATTTTGCCCACGACTTGCGTCGAGGTCATGCCCGTTGGTTTGTCCACGATGGCCCAGCCCGAAATAGGCTGGCCCTTTTTACGCCGCCGTCCCATGGGTCAGTCCTCGCCTTCGTCGTCATCATGGTCGACGTCGCGCGCCACGCGGGTTGACCGCAACAGGGCGTCCATTTTTGCCGCTTCATCGAACAGGGTATCGCCGACGAATTTGAGGTCGGGTGTGAATTTGGTTTCGATCTTGTGGCCAATCTCGCCGCGCAAATATTTGCGGCAGCGCATGAGACCGCGCACCACATTGTCCGTATGGGTGCCGCCCAAATCGGTGACAAAGACCGTCGCATGACGCAGGTCGGGCGAGACGCGCACTTCCGAGCAGGTGATGATGCGACCGTCGAGATCGGGGTCCTGCAACTCGCCACGGGCAAAAATGGTTGCCAGCTCATGACGGATCAATTCGCCCACGCGCAATTGACGTTGGGTGGGGCCCTTCGCGCTATGCGGGCCAGGCTTGGAACGTGACATTGTTTTGTTCTCTCAGTTCACCCGGGCGCGGGGGCCCGGCGGCGGGGGATTGGACCCCGCGTCCTTTCAATCTTATTCGGCGTCGATCAGGCCGTCGCCATTGGCATCGTCCAGAACGGCCTGGCCATCCACGCAACGATACAATTCGCGGCCGATCACATTGCCCGCATTGGCGGGCGGGTTGCCGTCAACCACCGAGCCGCGGAATATCAGGATGTTCTCACCCTGGGGCTCGAATGTCAGCGCAACCGAACGGCTGACCACGACAGGCTCTTGCGGGTCGGCGCCATCTGCGATCTCTGCCGGGTTGGGCGCACGCGGCACTTCCACCGCGTAAGTCGCCGTGATCCATTCCGCGCCGCTTTCGCTGCTGCTGTGGTAGCGCACATCCGCGCCCTGCACATGCACATCACCTTCACGGTAATGGTGGAAGTCCTTGCCCTCAAACGTGAGGACGTCGAGATTGCCTTCGCAGGCGGCGGGGTCAAACCACGCCCAAGTGCCCTCAAGCGGCGACGTCTGCGGACCGCAGGACACCAGAGCCAACGCCGTCAATGCGATTGCCAATCCACGGTACATGCCGAATTCCCCCGTCTTCGCCAGATCAAAGCGAGCGTTCGATGATCTCAACTTCAAAGCATTCGATCTGATCGCCGACCTGAATGTCGTGATAGTTTTCGAACGCCATGCCGCATTCCTGACCCGAGACCACTTCTTTCACTTCGTCCTTGAAGCGTTTCAGTGTCGAGAGTGTGCCTTCGTGGATCACCACGTTGTCGCGCAAGAGGCGCACCTTGTTGCCGCGCTTGACGATCCCGTCGGTTACGCGACACCCGGCAACCTTTCCCACTTTTGAAACATTGAAGACCTGAAGAATTTCCGCGTAGCCCACAAAGTTTTCTTTGCGCGTCGGCTCCAAGAGGCCCGACATGGCCGCTTTCACTTCGTCGATCAGGTCATAGATCACCGAGTAATAACGGATCTCGACGCCGTCGCGTTCAGCGGCTTCGCGCGCCTGTTTGCCCGCGCGAACGTTGAAGGCGAGGATCGGCGCACGCGAAGCCTGCGCCAGGATGACGTCGCTTTCGGAGATACCGCCCACCGCGCCATGAATGATGCGCGCGGCCACTTCGTCGGTGGAGAGCTGATCGAGAGCGCCCACGATGGCTTCGACCGAGCCCTGCACGTCGGCCTTGATCAGCACGGGGAAGTCTTTCGCTTCCCCTTCTTTGATCTGGGCCAGCATCTGTTCGAGCGAACCGCGCCCGCCCGCACCGGCAACCTTTGCATCGCGGCGTTTGCGTTGGCGATATTCGGTCACTTCCCGCGCCCGCGCTTCGCTTTCCACCGCCGAGACGACGTCGCCGGCTTCCGGCGTCGAGTTGAGGCCGAGCACCTCAACAGGCACCGAGGGGCCCGCGTGTTCGACCTGATCGCCATGGTCGTTGATCAAAGCGCGCACCTTGCCCCATTCCGCGCCGGCAACAAGAATGTCACCCACGTTGAGGGTGCCGCGTTGCACGAGCACAGTCGCAACAGAGCCCCGGCCCTTGTCGAGACGCGCCTCGACGACAATGCCTTGCGCTTCGCGGTTCGGGTTGGCTTTGAGTTCCAGAATTTCGGTTTGCAGGTGGATCGCCTCAAGCAGACCCTCGAGGTTTAGTTTCTTGAGCGCGGAAACTTCCACGTCCTGCACTTCACCGCCCATGGATTCAACAACGATATTGTGTTGCAGCAGCTCCTGCCGGACCCGGTCCGGGTTGGCATCGGGCTTGTCGCACTTGTTGATGGCGACAATGATGGGCACTTCCGCCGCCAGGGCGTGATTGATCGCCTCGATCGTTTGCGGCATGACGCCGTCGTCGGCGGCAACCACCAAAATCACAATGTCCGTGACCTTCGCGCCGCGCGCGCGCATGGCCGTAAAGGCCGCGTGACCCGGCGTATCGAGGAAGGTGATTTTCTGACCATCCTTGGTCGTCACCTGATAGGCGCCAATATGCTGGGTAATGCCGCCGGCTTCGCCCGCCACCACATCGGTCTGGCGCATGGCGTCAAGCAGAGACGTTTTACCGTGGTCGACGTGACCCATCACAGTCACCACCGGCGAGCGCGGCTGAAGATCAGTATCATCGTCGTCGCCGCCGATCATGCCTTCTTCCACGTCCGCTTCGGACACGCGCTTCACCATGTGGCCGAACTCAGCAACGATCAGTTCCGCCGTGTCAGCGTCGAGCAGGTCGTTGTGTTTGGCCATGGAGCCTTGCGCCATGAGCCACTTGATTACGTCAACGACGCGCACCGCCATGCGGTTGGCAAGCTCTTGCACGGTGATCGCTTCAGGGATCGTGACCTCACGCATCACGTGGGTCGGGGCTTCGGCACCGCCGCCCTTAGCTTTCAGTTTCTGTTTTTGCAGACGGCGACGACGCGCAGCAATGGAGGGGCTGCGATCGGTTTCGTCTTCGTTCAGGGCGCGGCTGATGGTCAGCTTGCCCGCGCGGCGCCGCTGGTCGCCCGCCTTGGCGCGCGTGGGTTTTTCCGCCTCGCCCTTGCTACGGCGCTTGGCCTTTTCTTCTTCTTCGTCGGCCTTCGCCTTGGCGACACGCATACCGACATCGGTCAGGTCGGCCTTGGCGCGGCGCGCTTCTTCTTCTTCTAGCTTGCGCGCGGCTTCTTCCTCGGCGCGTTGCTTGGCTTCGGCTTCCTTGGCGCGGCGCGCTTCCTTTTCGGCGTCTTTCTTCTTCTGCGCTTCGCGCTCGGCCTTGCGGCGCTCGGCTTCTTCTTCGCGACGCTGGGCTTCGACCTCGGCATTCGCGCGTTCTTCAACTTCGCGAACCTTGGCTTCCTCAAGGGCCTGAAGGCGTTTTTCCTGCTCTTCCTTGGTCAGGGTTTGCAGCACCGCGCCCTGGCGATCGGCATCGTCCGTTTGCGCGGGCGCCTGAGGGGCGGCCTCTTTCGCGACAACGGGCTCTTCCTTGGCCTTGGCCTTTTCTTCAGCTTCCTTGGCCTTTTGCGCAGCCGTCTTGGGCGCAACGATACGTTTGCGCTTCTTCTCCACCACGACGGCTTTGGTCCGCCCGTGGGAGAAGCTTTGGCGCACGGTTCCCCCGCCGCCGCCCGACTTCAGGCCAAGCGGGCGCTTTCCGCGCGTTTTATTGTCCGTATCGTTACCGTCGCTCATGCGAACCTTTCAGTATTCTCAACTCAATTTTCGCCCCCGGACCCTTCCGGCGGCTCGTCAACTCTTACGCCACACCCGATTGCAGCTCATCCGCGGCGCCCGGCAGGCGCCATTCCGCGGGCGCGAGGGGGCGGAACCCCTTGAGGCGGCCAAGGCCTAACCCCAGCTTTTCCGCCAGCGGCCCGGCGCGGACCGCAGCATGTATCACATTTGACCGCCCTAATGCCAAATCCAATTCTTGGCCCGTCAGGCAGCCCAAGACCAGCGGACGCAGATCCAACCCATGGGCGAGGGCAAAAATCTTCTCCCGCCCATCGGCGGCGCCATCGCTGGCTTCCACCAAAACCGCTATGCGCCCGCCCCGGAGGGCCTCGCGCACCTTGTCATATCCGGTGACAAGGTCCCCTGCCCTTGCGGCAAGACCAAGGGATTGCTTCAGCCGGGTCAAGAGCCCCGTTTCAACCAGATCCCCCAGGTTTTCCGGCGCTTTGACGGCGGATTTGGCGGCCCGGGAAAAATGCCCCCTGGCCGCCGCCGTCTCAATCGCCGCGCGGGACGCGGTGACCCACATGCCCCGGCCCGGCAGCTTGGCCGCCAGATCGGGCACCACCATGCCGTCCGGGTCCACCACAAAGCGGATCAGGGCCGCCTCGGGCAGAACCTCGCGAGTGACAATGCACTGCCGGGTCCGTGGGTCGGTATCCTTAGGCGTCGTCTTCTCCTTCGCCGTCTTCGCCTTCCTCGCCCTCTTCAAGTTCGGCTTCGGCAGGATCTTCGATCCAGCCCACGGTCACCCGCGCCCACATGATGAGGTCGTTGGCTTCTTCCGGCGTAATGCCGAATTCTTCCAGAATGCCGGGCTCGCGCTTGCGCTCGCCCTCGACAGTTTCCCAATAGCCGCACAGATCGTCCGTCGCGCAACCGGCGAGATCTTCGATCGTTTTCACGCCCTCTTCGCCCATGGCCACCAGCATCTGCGGTGAGATGCCTTCGATGGCGGCAAGGTCGTCGGACACTTCGAGCTCTTTGCGCCGCGCTTCCAGCTTGGCGTTGATCGCATCGATATGTTCCCGCGCGCGGGTTTGCAGCTCTTGCGCGGTTTCTTCGTCAAAGCCTTCGATGGTCGAAAGCTCATCGATGTCCACGTAAGCAACTTCTTCGAGGTCGGTGAAGCCTTCGGAAACGAGCAGCTGTGCCACCACTTCGTCCACGTCGAGGCTTTCCATGAACAGCTCGGTGCGCACACGGAACTCTTCCTGGCGGCGCTCGCTTTCCTGATCTTCGGTCAGGATGTCGATTTGCCAGCCGGTCAGTTGCGAGGCGAGACGCACGTTTTGACCGCGGCGGCCAATGGCGAGCGAAAGCTGCTCGTCCGGCACCACCACTTCGATGCGTTGCGCGTCTTCGTCGAGCACGACCTTGGTGACTTCCGCCGGCGCCAGAGCATTGACGATGAAAGTCGCCGGGTCCGGGTTCCACGGAATAATGTCGATGCGTTCGCCCTGAAGTTCCTGCACCACCGCCTGCACGCGAGAGCCGCGCATACCAACGCAGGCGCCCACAGGGTCGATGGAGCTGTCGTTCGAGATCACGGCGATCTTCGCCCGGCTGCCCGGGTCCCGCGCCACGGCGCGGATTTCGATGATGCCGTCATAGATTTCTGGCACTTCCTGCGCGAACAGTTTCGCCATGAATTGCGGATGCGTACGCGACAGAAAGATCTGCGGGCCCCGCGCTTCGCGGCGCACATCGTGGATGTAGGCGCGCACGCGGTCGCCGGTGCGGAAGGTTTCCCGCGGCAGAGTTTCGTCGCGGCGAATAATCGCTTCGGCGCGGCTCATGTCGACGATGACGTTGCCGTATTCCACGCGCTTGACGATCCCGTGCGCGATTTCGCCCACGCGGTCTTTGTATTCTTCAAACTGACGGTCGCGTTCCGCGTCGCGCACTTTTTGCACGATGACCTGTTTCGCCGATTGCGCGGCGATACGGCCAAAGTCCATGGGCGGCAGCGGTTCGGCAATGATGTCGCCGATTTGCGCGGCGGCATTGCGCGACTGCGCTTCCCGCAACGTGATGTCGGTGGCTTCGTTTTCCACCTCTTCCACCACATGCAGGTGCCGGGCGAGATGAATCTCGCCGGTCTGAGGGTCAATCTTCGCCGAGATGTCGTTTTCCGCGCCATAACGGGAACGGGCGGCCTTCTGGATTGCATCTTCCAGAGCCGCGACGACGATCTGTTTGTCGATGGACTTTTCCCGCGCGACCGCGTCAGCGATCTGCAGAAGTTCCAACTTGTTGGCGCTAACGGCTGGCGTGGCCATTACTGGTCTCCATGATTTTTCCCTCTAGTCTTTCTTAGTTGAGTTTCGATTTATCCAGGACCACTTCCACATCGTCGCCGAGGTTTTCGCCGAGATCGTCCGTATCCTGAGGTTTCTGTGCAAGGTCGTGACGGATCAACTCATCCGTCAAAATCAGTTTCGCGTCGGCAAGCAGGTGCCAGGCAAGGCCGATCACTTCGGGCTCGGACTTTCCTTCCAGCTGAACGCGCATCAAGACTTCGCCGCCGTCAACGCCTTCCAGTTTGCCCTTGAAACGGCGACGGCCGTCGATCGGCGTCTGCAGCTCCAGCTTCGCGTCAAAGCCCGCGTAATTTTCAAAATCCTTGGGGCGCGTCAGCGGCCGGTCGATGCCGGGCGAGGACACTTCCAGGTCATAGGAGGCGTCGATGGGGTCTTCCACGTCGAGCAGGGCGGAAAGCGCGCGAGAAAGCTCCGCGCAGCCTTCGATGTTCATCGTCCCGTCGGGGCGTTCGGCCATGATCTGAAGGATGCGGCCGTTTTCACCGCCCAGCAGGCGCACGCGCACGATCTCGAACCCCATATCCTCCGCCGTGGGAGAAATAAGGGCCCTGATCCGCGCGGCCTCCGCCGCTTCGCCGATAATAATGTCAGACGTTTCCGTCACTTATGCTGCCTTCATCGCCCATCGAACGCGCACGGCAATAGGGGCCGTCTTGCCGCCGGCCTCAGGATTTCAACAATGTCAGGAGGTCGGCGGAGCCGGGATGCAAAAGGCATCAACCGGAAACGCCATCGATCAGTTGACCGAGCCAGATCAAACGCTGACCTGACGGCGGGGAATATAGGGAAAGGGCCCCGAAAGGCCAAGGGATTTATTTTATGGCGAATTTGGCGGCCTAAAGGGCCTCAACCCCGCGGAATTCTGCGGAATTTGAGGTAGGCGGGCCGCCGCCCGGCGCGAATGGCTTTTGCCTCATACCGGGTTCCGGGCCAGTCCTCCGGGCGATTTCGCCAGTCAGCGGCGCATTCCGCGGTCCATTCAAAGGCCGGATGGGGCATGACCCGCTCAAGCGTCCAGGCCACATAGCCCGGAATATCAGAGGCAACGCGAAATTCCGCCCCGTCCTTCAGCACCCGTGCCAGCTCATCGAGCACCCATGTCTGCACAAACCGCCTCTTGTGATGGCGGGACTTGGGCCAGGGATCGGGAAAGAGCAGAAACGCCCGTCCAATCGAGGCCTCGGGCAGATGCTCGAGCAAGGGCCGCGCGTCGGCGGGCAGGATGCGGATGTTCCCAATCCCTGCATCGTCGATCTTGGATAGAAGCTTCGCCGTGCCGTTGATAAAAGGCTCGGCGCCGATCATGCCCACATTCGGATTGTGTTCGGCCTGCCAGGCGAGATGTTCGCCGCCGCCGAAACCGATCTCGAGCCACACATCATCCTTGCCCGGGAACAGCGCCATCGGGTCGAGCGTGCCGTCTTCGGGCACGGCGATCTCTATTTTAGGCAGAAGCTCGCGCACCAGCCGGTCCTGCCGGTCGCGCAGGCGAAAGGCCTGGCGCCGACCGTACAGACGGCGCAGGCCCTCCGTTCCGTCTTTAGGCGAGTTGGGATTTGAGGGCGTCAACGAGATCCCGCTTTTCCCAAGAGAACCCGCCGTCCGCATCCGGCGCGCGGCCAAAGTGGCCATAGGCCGCCGTGCGCGCATAGATCGGACGGTTGAGGTGCAGGTGTTCGCGAATGCCGCGCGGGGAAAGGTCCATCACTTCCGGCAAGGTCTTTTCAAGCCGGGCGATGTCCACTTGTTCGGTGCCATGACAATCAGCGTAGATGGCAAGCGGCTTGGAAACGCCAATGGCATAGGCAAGCTGGATCGTGCAGCGCGAGGCGAGCCCCGCCGCCACAACGTTCTTCGCCAGATAACGCGCGGCGTAAGCGGCCGAGCGGTCCACCTTCGTCGGGTCTTTGCCCGAGAACGCGCCGCCACCATGGGGGGCCGCGCCGCCGTAGGTATCCACGATGATTTTGCGGCCCGTCAGGCCAGCGTCCCCATCAGGCCCGCCAATGACGAATTTGCCCGTGGGGTTCACATAGAATTCTTCTTCCGGGCACATCCACCCGTCGGGCAGGCAATCGCGCACGTAAGGGCGCACAATCTCGCGCACCTGTTCCTGGTCGAGGCCATCGGCATGCTGGGTCGAGACGACGATGGAGGTCGCGCCCACGGGCTTGCCGTTTTCATAGCGCAGGGTGACCTGGCTTTTTGAATCGGGGCCGAGGTCCGGCTGTGCGCCCGAATGGCGGGCTTCGGCAAGGGATTGCAAAATGCGGTGCGAATAATGGATCGGCGCCGGCATCAGCTCTTCGGTTTCGGTGCAGGCGTAACCGAACATGATGCCCTGGTCGCCCGCGCCTTCGTCCTTGTTGCCCAAAGCGTCAACGCCTTGCGCAATATCCGCCGACTGCTGGTGCACATAGACCGAGACATCCGCCGTCTTCCAATGGAAGCCCGACTGTTCATAGCCGATGTCGCGCACAGCCTTGCGCGCCACGTCTTCCAGATGGGCGTGGCTAATGCTTTCGGGTCCGCGCACTTCGCCGGCAAGCACGATGCGATTTGTCGTGACTAGCGTTTCCACCGCGACGCGCGACATGGGGTCTGCGGCAAGGTAGGTATCGACCACGGCATCGGAGACCCGGTCACACACCTTGTCGGGGTGGCCTTCCGAGACGCTTTCGCTGGTGAACATGTAGGTGGAACGCTGCATAGGGACTTAGCCTCCGTTCGTCGGGACGGGCGGGCGCGCCGTGCGGCGCGTAAACCAAGACGGCGTTGTTACAATCCTTTGCAGCACGGTCAAGAGAGAACCGCCGGAAGGGCTCCCGGCGGTTCAATAAAATTCGTTCCGGTGATTACGATTATTCGTCGCCAGCGAGGGTCTTGATCAGATCCAGCACGCGTTTGCGAACCGCGGGGCTTTCGATTTCCGCATAAAAGCGATTGAGCTGAAGACCTTCGGAGCTGGATACGAAATCCATGACGAAGGGGGTCGAGTCGGCATCGCCAAAGCCACCTTCGGGCTGGGTCGGCAACTGTTTCAGAACTTCACCGGGCATGTCTTCAAAGAAGAACTGCACTTCGACGCCCAGAATGTTGGCAATCTGATAAAGACGGCTGGCGCCGATCCGGTTGGTGCCTTTTTCGTATTTCTGCACCTGCTGGAACGTAAGGCCCAGCTTTTCACCCAGTTTTTCCTGGCTCATGCCCACCAGCATGCGCCGGAGGCGGACACGGCTGCCCACATGGATGTCGATTGGATTCGGCTTCTTCTTATTCACAAACTGGCTCCCGGTTGGAGGGCTTTCAGCGGGCGCGGGCCTCATTGCCCGCTGCCTGCTACGAAAACTATTGGCTGACTGCCGCGCCATTCTTAGGAAAGCTGCGGCCTACACGTGCCTTATTTACTCAAGTTTGACGTGCGTCACCCGGTGACAAAATGTCGTAGGGCCCCAAATAAGTAGGGTGTCGACCGCGTACCGTCAATTGCTAATATTGCGCGGACCTACGCTACCGAGCAATTTTCAACCTTGGCTCACGCAAAAACTGAATCACCTAGCCGCCAGAACGCGCGATTCGGGCGCGGCGGGCCCGCGCCGTTCCCGCAGCCCAGGCCAGCACGGCAAAGACCAGGATCAGAAACGGCCAGTCCCTGACATAGGTATAGATCGTTGGGCCGAGCGCTCGCGGCAAGGGTGTATCGATCACACCTGTGCTATTCAGATCCAAACGCGACAGGATTCTTCCGTAGGGGTCGATCACGGCGGATATGCCGGTGTTCGCGGCGCGCACCAGCGGCAGCCCTTCCTCGATGGCGCGGGCCTGTGCCTGCCCCAGATGCTGGCGCGGGCCCGTTGAATCGCCGAACCAACTGTCGTCGGTCACATTGACGAGCCATCCCGGACGGCGGCGCGGGTCAACCACTTCGCCGGGAAAGATCGCCTCATAACAAATGAGCGGGCCAATGTCCGGCGCGCCCGGCACCGTCAGCGTGCGCGCACCCGGCCCCGGCAAATAGTCAAAGCGTTCGTCCACAAGCGAACGAAACCCCAGCGATGCAAGCAGAGGCCGGAACGGCAGATATTCCCCGAAGGGCACGAGGTGGAATTTATCGTATGTGCCAATCAGGACGCCCTGACTGTCCATCACATGAAGTGAGTTATAGAAGTGCAGAACGTCGCCGGGTTCGCGCTCAATACGCAGCGCGCCGGTGATCAGGATCGTCCCCTCGCCCATGGCCTCACCCGCCACCGCCCGCTCATAGGGGTTGGTGGCCAGCACAAAGGGCACCGCGCTTTCCGGCCAGATGACATGACTGATGGGGGCGCTCGCCGGGGCCGCGGTCTGTTCCAGAAGCAGGTCCCAGATCGCCTGCCGGTTTTCAGGTACCCATTTGTCCGCCTGCGGAATATTCGGTTGCACGATGCGCAGGTTCACACCAGGCACAAAGGCTTCGTGGTCAAAGGGCACAAGGTAAAGGCGCACCGCGCCCGCGCTCCAAATCACGCCAATGGCGAGCAGCGCGAGGACCGGCCAGCGCCAAGCGCCGCGATCCTGCGGGCGGCCAAACAGAACGGCGGGGCTGGCCGCCGCCAGGATAGTCAGAAAGCTGAGGCCGAAAATGCCGATGACCGAAACCGATTGCATGACATCGATGACGCCGCCCCAGGCATAGCCCGTGATGTTCCAGGGAAAGCCCGTGAGAATATGGCCGCGCAACCATTCGAACGCGGCAAAGGCAGCGGCGAACACGAGAACGCGCGAGGCCCCTTCGCGCCACAGAAGCTTTGCCACCATGAGGGCCGTGCCGGTAAAGAGCCCGAGCCCGAGAGGCATCGCCACCATGGCGAAAGGCATCATCCAGGCATAGGTTTGCGCATCCACAAGGAAGGCGTAGCCAATCCAGTAAACGCCCGCGAGGAAATAGGTGAGCCCGAAGACCCACCCGAGCGCAAAGCTTTGCCACAGGCCCTTGCGGCCACTATCCGTCCCGTCGAGAAGCCAGACCAGCGCCACAAAGGCCAGGGGCAAAAGCGGCGCAAGATAAAAGGGCGCCATGGCGCCGCCCGCGGCAAGCCCCGCAAGGGCCGCAAGGCCGTAGCGTTTCACACCGGTCAGCGCGCTGATGGCAACGCGAAACCGTCGCCCGGCAAGCCAGAGTGCCGCGCCGCGTCCAAATGCTCCGGGTCCGGAGGAATGGGCCGCGCCGCCCTTGGGATGGGGTTTGGTGGTCAGAACCAGCGGCGGCGTTCCCACCGCACCGAAGATGCCGCCCAGCTCGCCCGGGCGAACGTGGGGCGGCTCAACATAAGGATCGTCAGCGGGCGGCGCGGATTTGTCCGTGCCCTTTTCCGCCGCCTTGTCCGCCGCCTTGGCCGAGGCCTTGTCCGGTTTTTTATCCGCCGTCTTTTCCGCTGGCGGATTTTCCGGATTGTTCGTCTTGTCCTGGCTCATCCGCCCCCTCAACACCCGCGCCTTGCGCCATTGCTTCGGCGTGCGCGCCTTCGCCTGTCGGCAAAGGACAAACACGCAAACGCTTCACCCGGCGCGGATCGGCATCAATTACCTGCAGCTCATAGCCGCTGGGATGACGTACGACCTCGCCCCGTTGCGGCACCCGGCCCAGCAAGGAAAACACGAGGCCCCCCAGCGTGTCCACGTCCTCATCCCAGTCATCGGGTGTCAGGTCGAGACCCGTCTTTTCCTCGAACTCGGGGATTTCAATGCGCGCATCGGCCAAAAAGGTGCCGTCCGCCACGCGGATCAAATGCGGCGAGGTATCGATGTCGTGTTCATCCTCGATTTCGCCGACGATTTCTTCCACAAGGTCTTCAATAGTGAGCAGCCCGTCGGTGCCGCCATATTCATCGATCACCAGCGCCATGTGGATATGCGTTGTCTGCATGCGCACCAGAAGTTCCGCGAGCGGCATGGACGGTGGCACGCACAAAACCTCGCGGCGCAATTGCGCAAGCTTTGGCAAATCAGTCGATGCGGTGCTGCGCGGATGGTCCGCCAAAACCGCCATCAAGTCCTTGATGTGAACCATGCCGACGGGGTCATCCAGCGTGCCGCGATAGACCGGCAGGCGCGAGTGCGCCGCGTCCTTGAACACCGACATGGATTCTTCAAAGGATGTCGCAATGTCGATGGCGATAATGTCGGCGCGCGGCACCATCACATCATCGACGCGCAAGCGGCCGAACTCCACCAGCTTGGTGAGAATATCCCGCTGGGTCGCGCTGAAGGCCGCGGAGGAGCCTTCGTGTTCGACGATAACTTCTTCAAGGTCTTTTTGCAGCGAGGCTTCGGCCTCGTGCGGCGCGGCTTCGAGCTTGGGCCCGAAGAGCCGCATGAAGGGGCCGAGAAAGCCGCGCGGGCGCGGATTATCGCGGCTGCCATTGCCGTTGTTGTTATAGGCCATGACCGGCCTCCATCGCGCGTTCGGCGTAAGGGTCGGTAACATCGAGGGCCGCCAACACGTCGCGTTCAATCGCTTCCATCTCTTCGGCCTCGGCGTCGGTTCCGTGGTCGTAGCCGAGCAGATGCAGCATGCCGTGCAGAATCAGATGGCACGTGTGGTCGGCGACGGTCTTGCCCTGTTCCGCCGCTTCGCGCACCACGGTTTCGCGCGCGAGAATAATATCGCCCAGCGGCTGCGGTTCGCCCTCGGGCACATCACCGGCGGGGAATGACAATACATTCGTCGGTGCGTCCTTGCCGCGGAATTGCGCATTGAGGGCGCGCACTTCTTCGTCGGAAGAAAACCGCACCGTGAGCTCGCGTGTCTTCAAGGATTGGCCCAGATGTTTTTCAAGAGCGCCGGCAACGCGGCGCGTCATACTCTGGGGGTCTTCGCTGTCGTCTTGCCAGGCCGCAAATGTCACCTGGACATCTAAATCAGGCATCGCCCTCGTCTTTCGCGCCCCTGCCCGATTGGCCGGGGGCGCCTCCTTCTGCTTTGTTATAGGCACGAACGATACGCGTTACCAAGGGATGACGCACAACATCGGCATCCGAAAAATGAACGGTGCGAACACCTTTGACCCCGTCGAGAATACGGTCCGCCTCGATAAGGCCCGATTGCACGCCGCGCGGCAAGTCCACCTGGCTCGGGTCGCCGGTGACCACCATGCGCGAATTTTCGCCAAGGCGCGTCAAAAACATTTTCATCTGCGTCGAGGTGGCGTTTTGCGCCTCGTCCAGAATGACAAAAGCGTTCGAGAGCGTGCGCCCGCGCATAAAGGCGAGCGGCGCCACTTCGATCTCACCGCTTTCCAGCATCTTCATCACCTGTTCGCCGATCATCGTGTCGAACAGTGCATCGTAAAGCGGACGCAGGTAAGGGTCGACCTTTTCACGCAGATCGCCCGGCAGGAAGCCGAGCCGTTCGCCCGCCTCCACCGCGGGACGCGAAAGGATAATCCGGTCCACCTTGCCTTCCAGCATCATGGAAACACCCAGCGAGGCGGCGAGATAAGTCTTGCCCGTTCCCGCGGGGCCCAGCCCGAACACAAGTTCGCATTCGCGCATGGCACGGATGTAGTCGGCCTGGCGCGGCGAACGCGGCGTGATGGTGCGCTTTTGCGTCTGGATGCGCATGTGGCGATCCATCTCGTGCTCGCCAAGTTCAACGCCGCCCAGGGCAAGCCGTAGCGCGCCATCCACATCGCCGGGGGTCACCTCCTGACCCGTCACAAGGCGATCATGCAAAGCGCCCAGCACAAGCTCGGCCACTTCGACGCTGTCTTCTTCGCCTTCCAGCGACACAGATGTGCCGCGCGGGGAAAGATGCACATCGAGCGCCTGTTCGATTTGCGCCAGGTGACGATCGTTTTGCCCGAAGAGTTCCGCGAGATGACGGCTCGATTCAAATGTATGCGTGCGCCGGGTCTCGCTCATGCCACCTCGCGCACCCCGGGGGCAATGAGTTCGCCCTCAAGGGAATTGGTCTTTGCCTTGATAATCCGCACACGGCCAATCTGACCGATTAGCGACGCGGGCGCCTTGGCATGCACCGCCTGCAAATACGGGCTGCGGCCAATGATCTGGCCTTCATGACGGCCCGGTTTTTCAAACAGCACGTCGAGTTCACGCCCCACCATGGAGGCGTGGAAGCTTGCCGCCTGCTCATTCAACAGCGCTTGCAAGCGCGCCAGACGTTCGGCCTTCACATCTTCGGGCACTTGATCTTTCATGTCCGCGCCGGGGGTGCCGGGGCGCGGCGAATATTTGAACGAAAAACATTGTGCATAGCCAATGTCGCGCACGAGCTGTAGCGTTTGTTCAAAGTCTTCATCCGTCTCGCCGGGAAAGCCGACGATGAAATCCGATGACATGGCAAGGTCGGGACGCGCGGCACGAATGCGGGTGACCAGCGCGCGATAGCCGTCCGCCGTATGCTGACGGTTCATGGCCTTGAGCACTTTATCCGATCCCGCCTGCACCGGCAGGTGGAGATAAGGCATCAGCTTTTCCACATCACCATGCGCCGCGATCAACGCGTCATCCATGTCACGTGGATGGGAAGTCGTATACCGAATGCGGTCGAGGCCTTCGATGTCGGCGAGCGCTGTGATGAGTTCCGCCAGCCCCCAGGTCGCGCCACCCGCCGCCTCCCCATGATAGGCGTTGACGTTTTGGCCCAGCAGCGTCACTTCGCGCGTCCCGCTTTCAGCAAGCGCGCGCGCTTCCGCCAGGACTTTTTCAACGGGGCGCGAAAATTCCGCGCCGCGCGTGTAAGGCACCACACAGAAGGTGCAGAACTTGTCGCAACCTTCCTGCACGGTCAGGAACGCGGCGGGCGCGCCCTTGCCTTTGCCCGCGCCGCCCACTTTGGGCAGAGCGTCGAATTTGTCTTCGACCGGAAAGTCGGTATCGAGAATATTTTTCGCGCCGCCTTCCAGCTTTGCGATCATGTCCGGCAAGCGATGATAGGACTGCGGCCCAAAGACCATGTCGACCACGGGTGCGCGATTGAGAATCTCTTGGCCCTCGGCCTGCGCCACGCAACCCGCCACGGCAATGATCATGTCGTCCTTGTCTGCCTTCATCTGTTTGAGGCGGCCAAGTTCGGAATAAACTTTCTCCGCCGCCTTCTCGCGGATGTGGCAGGTATTGAGGATCACCATGTCGGCGGCCTCCGGCGCGTCGACACTCTCATACCCGAGCGGCGTCAGGACATCGGCCATGCGACCGCTGTCGTAGACGTTCATCTGACAGCCGTAGGATTTGATAAAAAGCTTCTTCGCCATCTTCGCCTTAGCGGCGCCCCGGTTTGCTTCCGCCTGATCCCTGAAATACCCCGCCACTATACCCGGATTTTCCCCGCGCGGGGCGCGTATATGCGGCAAAGGGTTAGGAAATTCAAGGCGCTGAGCGTGATTGGGCACTCGCCCCTACTCCGCCGCCACCGCGTCGGTGGCGGTCGCCGCGGGCCTTTGGGGCCGTTCAGGCAGGGCGGGCGCGCCGTTCCGGCCCGCAAGGTCGTGCTCCAGCCCCGCGCGGATCACCGCCTCGCACCATTGGGTGAGGGCCTTGCGGGAGGCAAAGTCCCCTGCCCGCACCGGCTGATGGAAGCGCACAACAACCTCGAATGGCCCCGCCACATAGGCCCCCCATTTGTGGGGGATGAATTCCATATCGCCGTACCAGGCGTATGCGGGCCGCGTGCGGCGATCGAGCGGCAAGCCCCATGTCGCCTTGTAGGTCAGCGTCACCGGCTGGACCCAGATATCTCGCCCATCGGTGTCGCCCGCTTCATCCACCGCGCCCATGAGCGCGCTCTTGAATGGCAGCACGCGCTGGCCGTCGGATGAGGTGCCTTCGGGGAAAAGGACGATCGCTTCCCCCCGATCAAGGCGCGCGCGGATGACGCGCTTGTCCCGCGCGGAGGCGATACGGCTTTTGCGGTTCACGAAAATGGTGCCCGCGAGCCCCGCGAGCCAGCCGATCACGGGCCAGCCGGCCACCTCGCTTTTCGCGACAAAGGCCATGGGATGCGCGGGGCCCAGGGCCGCCACATCGAAGTAGGACACATGGTTCGAGGCAATGAGATAACCGCCCACGTCGCCCGCATCGAGGGGGGCGCCTTCTTGCCGAACGGTGATGCCCGCGAGGCGCTTGAAGTAGCTGAAAAAGATCTGCCCGGGCACCCGCGCGCGGGAGGGCGCAAGGATTGCGACCACCATCTGCGCCGGGACATAGACGATCACGCCGGCCACAAAGCCCGCAAAGATCAAAGCCGCCCGCATCTGTCCCATGAAATTACGCCTCGCGCCGCTACTGCCCTTCGGCAAGGGGCTATTTTAGCACGGTCCAGACGAAGAGGCCGAGAGATAAGAAAACTGGCGGGGATCAGCCCTTTTTGGGCTCATCTTTCAGGGGAACGCCATAGAGCTCGAGCCGGTGATCCACCAATTTGTAGCCCAGCTCCTTGGCAATTTCGGCCTGGAGGCGCTCGATGGCTTCGTTGCGAAACTCGACCACCTCGCCCGAGCGCATGTCGATCAGGTGGTCGTGGTGTTCCTCCGGCACTTCCTCATAGCGCGAGCGCCCGTCCCGGAAATCGTGCCGCTCCAGAATACCTGCCTCTTCGAACAAGCGCACCGTGCGATAGACTGTGGCGATAGAGATATGCGGGTCCACGGCGCTGGCGCGGCGATAGAGCTCCTCCACGTCCGGGTGGTCGTCAGCCTCGGAGAGCACCTGCGCAATGGTCCGGCGCTGGCCGGTCATACGCATGCCCTTTTCCTGGCAAAGGTCCTCTAGGCGGCTCGGCATGGGGGATATCCTCGGGGGTTCACGAGTCAGACGTTGGTTCTTTGTACTTAGTCCGGCCGCCCGCCTCAACAAGATTGAGACGCATCAGCACCGCGTCCACCGTCCCCTCCCCCCGGCGGTAATAGCCGGGGCGGCGGCCGACCACCTCGAAGCCGGCCCCCCGGTAGAGGGCTTGCGCGGGGGCGTTATCGGCGGCGACTTCGAGGTGAAGATGGGCCGCCCCCGCCATGGCTAATTGTTTCGATACCGTAACAAGCAATGTTTTCCCGGCCCCCTGGCGACGCGCGGTAGGCACGGTGGCAATGAACAGCACCTCCGCCTCGTCCGCCACCTGCCGGGTGAGGACAAAGCCAATGGGCTGATTGGTGGGCTGTTTTCCGCCGTCCACGGCCAAAAGGGCGGAAACCCCCGGCTTTCCCAGCAAGTCCGCCAGGAACCCCTCGTCCCAGGGGTCATCCGCGGCTTGGGCGTGGATTTCTGCCATTACCCCCGCATGGGCCTGTGACGCCTGTAAAACCTCGATCATTTCGGGCCCGGAAGTTTTGCGTCGGGCTCTCTGAGGTACAATGGCGCGGGCGGTAGGGCCGGTATGGCGCGGGTCGAGGCGATACGGGCGATCAGGGCTGCATCGGGGTGAGCTTCCACCTCCGGGGTCGCGGCTTTGATGCCCTGCCCGGTCAAGGCGTCCTGGAGAAGCCCTGCCCCGGTCCCGGCAATTTCGATGGCCGTGCCGCCCGCCGCCGCGATGATGGTACTGGCGGCGTCTTCCACTTTGAGGATCTGCGGATCGGTGAGCGGGGTCAGGGCATCGCCTTCAAAGGCCTGCACATAGAGCTCCCCCCGGCGGGCATCGAAGGCGGTGACCCGCACCTTGCCCTCAGCCGTGGCCAGCCCCTCGGCCACGGCCTCGAGGGTCGTTACGCCGATCACGGGGATGCCCAGCGCCAGCGCCATGCCGCGGGCGGCGGCCAGCGCCACGCGGGTGCCGGTAAAGGTGCCCGGGCCGATGGTGGCGGCAAGCCGATCGAGCTGGGCCATCTGCAGCCCCGCATCGGCCATCACCTCCACCGCCTGGGGCATCAGCCGTTCGGCATGCCCCGTGCGCATCAGCTCAAAGCGGCGCGCAAGCACCGCCCCGTCTTTCCAGACAGCGGCAGAGCATGCGCCCTGCGCCGTATCGAGCCCAAGAATGATCATGAGGCGAGTATTAGAGGAGCTGACACGCCTCGTCGAACGAAAGTCGCGGGGACCGGTCGTGGAGACTTGCGCGATCCCCATGGCCCATGGCGCAAATGAAGTTCGAGCGCCAGGTGGTTCCGGCGAAGAATTCCTCGTCCACACCGTCATTGCCAAAGCCCGACATGGGGCCGCAGTCGAGCCCCATCGCCCGGGCAGCGAGCATCAGATAGGCCCCTTGCAGCGAGCCATTGCGAAAGGCGTTCTTTTCCGCGTGCTCCGCCGACCAGCTGTACCAGTCGCGCGCGCCGGGGTTATGGGGAAAGAGTTGCGGGATTTTTTCGTAGAACTCCACGTCATGGGCGACGATCACCGTGAAGGCGGAACTCATCACCTTGTCCACATTGTTGGGCATGAGGTGAGGCTTCAGCCGTTCCTTTGCCGCGTCCGATTTCAGAAAGATGAACCGCGCGGGGCTGCCATTCGCAGCCGTGGGGCCCATGCGGGCAAGGTCATAGGCCGCCTTGATGGTCTCGTCGCTGACGGGTTCGCCCGTCCAATGGCTGAACGAGCGCGCCTCGCGAAAAAGCTGATCGAGTGCCGCGCCGGGCAGGGCGGTTGTGGTGGTATCGGACATGGGTGGGGTCTCCGTCGTTCGTCGATGATGCGCGGGCGGCGGGCCGGCAGGAGGGGTCAGGCGTGATCAGGCGGGCAGGGCGGTCAGACCGCTTCCACCAGTTCCACTTCGGGGATGTAGTGACGCAACAGGTTTTCGATGCCGTTCTTCAGCGTCATGGTAGAGGAGGGGCAGCCCGCACAGGCGCCCCGCATGTGCAGAAAGACCGTGCCTTCCTTGAACCCGTGGAAGACGATGTCGCCGCCGTCCTGCGCCACGGCGGGGCGGACGCGGGTGTCGAGAATATCCTTGATCTGGGCGACGACCTCTTCGTCTTCGCCGTCATAGTCCGCATGGGCGCTCTCGGTGCCCGCCCCCGCCTCTGCCAAAACCGGCGCGCCGGAGGTAAAATGTTCCATGATCGCGCCCAGCAGCATGGGCTTCAAATGCTGCCACTCGCCCGTATCCTTGGTCACCGTGATGAAGTCGGGGCCCAGAAAAACGCCCGACACGCCATCCACGGCAAAAAGCCGCTGGACGAGCGGGGATGCGGACGCCGTATCGGCATTCGGAAAATCCATGGCCCCTTCGGCCAGCACCTCCCGCCCCGGCAAAAACTTGAGGGTCGCGGGGTTGGGCGTGGATTCGGTCTGGATGAACATGGGGCTTTCGTACCTTTCTCATCAGCGGAAACCCTCAGGATACGCCCGGGGGCTCTTTAACTGCTGCGTTTGAAGCTATAGATGGACGGCAAGCCCGTTCCGTCAACCCCAGGAGCATCATGGCCATCGCTGACCTGCCGCAAACGCCCACAGATTCCGCCCCCCACAGCTGGGCCCGGCGGCCCATTGCCGCCTGGCTGGCCGATCACCGGGGTGGCACCATTGGCGGGCAGGACCTGTTTGCCGGCTTTTGCGAGCGCCTGGTGGAGGAGGGGATCCCGCTCCACCGCGTGTCACTGAACCTGCGCGACACCCATCCGCAAATTTCGGCGCGCGCTTTTTTCTGGGTGCGCGAGCGCGGGCTCGACACTGTTGCCTATGACTACCAGGGCGAAAACACGCCCGGCTATCTCGACAGCCCCATCCGCCAGATCCACGACGGCGCCGAGGGCCTGCGTCGGCGGCTGGCGGGTGAGGGGTCGCAAGCGGATTTTCCCGTGCTGCACGATTTGATCGAAGCAGGCGCGACGGACTTTGTCGCCATGCCGCTGATTTTTGGCGACGGCTCGCGGCAATATATTTCTTTCACCACCGACCGGCCCGAAGGTTTCACCACCGAGGAGCTGACGCGGCTGGATGATCTCATCCCGCTCTTTGGCCTGCGCGTGGAGCTCGAACACGCGCGCTATACGTCGAACACCTTGATGGAAACCTATCTGGGGCGGCAGGCGGCGCGGCGCGTTCTGGGGGGTGCCATCCGTCGCGGCGAAGGGGAAAGCATCAACGCCATCGTGCTTTTTGCCGACTTGCGCAATTTCACGCGCCTCGTCAGCCAACATACACCCGAAGATGTGGTGGACACGCTTAGCCTCTACTACGAGGCGCTTGCCGGACCGGTGGACCAATTCGGCGGCGACATTGTGAAGATGATGGGTGACGGCCTGCTCGCCATCTTTCCGGTGGACGCGAAAGCCGCGGGGGACGATCTCGACCGCACCGCCTGCGGCGCCATGGCGGCGGTGAAACTCGCGGCCAGCAACCTTGCCGCCATTCCGTCTGAAAAACTGCCCGAGGGGGTTGATCATCTGCGCGCGGGCTTTGCGCTTCACTATGGTGAAATTACTTTTGGCAACATCGGCAGTCTTGACCGGCTTGATTTCACAGTCATCGGCCCCGCCGTAAATGAGGCCGTGCGCGCCGAGCAGCTGACCAAAAAACTTGAGCTGCCGCTGGTGGCGACCGAGTCCTTTGCCGATCTTGATTGCGATATCAAACTGCGATCCATCGGCCACCACGTTTTGCGCGGCGTGCCAAAGCCGGTGGAGATTTTTACGCCAGAAGAAAACGTGGAGCGCGCCGAGAGCGTCGTCGACTAGTCGTCGTCGCGGGGGGATGGCGCCTCTTCCTCCTCCGCCCAATCAAATATCCCTTCGCGCCGCCGCAGCTTCACCACAAAAAACACCGCCGCCGCGACAAGGGACGTAAACACCAGCGAGCTGAGAACCCGGAGCAAGGTTTCCATGTCGTCAAAGGCATGCAGCAGCCCGCGCGGAAACAGAAACTGCACATGCAGGCGAAAGATCCAGTTCACCAGATCCGCTGTAATCTGCACAAAAAATGCAAAAGCAAAGATCAGCATAAAGCCGAAAGCCAGAGCGCCAAGGATGCGGCGAGCAAGAGGGGTCATGGTGAAGGGCCTACTGGGAAATTTCGTCGATTTCGTCGTCGCTCATGTCGCCCGGGACAACGGTCACCGGAATGGAAAAGCCCGGGCCCGATTTGCCCGCCACCATATTGACGAGCGGTCCGGGGCCTTCCTTGCCGACGCCCGCCGCGATCACCAGCACGTGGATGGCGGGGTCTTCCTTGATGGCGGCCAAGACTTGCTCGGCCCGGCTCCCCTCACGGATCAGAAGTTCCGGCACAACGTCCACAAGTTCGTTCACTTCGCCCGCGAGTTCATGAAGAACATTTTCCGCGTCCTGCCGCGCCTCGGCCCGCATGCGGTCTTCCACCGCGCGCCAGTGCTGAAAATCCGCTGGCTCGATCACATATAGCAATGATACACAGCCCCGCGTCAGTGCGGCGCGCAAGGCGGCATAGCGCAAGGCAACGCGGCATTCCTTGCTGCCGTCGGCGACAACAAGAAACTTGCGGCGAAAACTTGCCGCGTCTGCCGCCGGGGCGGTCTCAGTGGATGGTTCTGCGAGATCTGTCATGCGGGTAGAGAATGCCCCGCCGCGGGGCGCCCGCGCAAGAGCGGAAAAAGGCGATGGGTAACGCCGCTTAATCGTAGCCGAAACGCTTTACCCATTTGTCGAGCAGGGGCATGACCGGCGCGAGCTGCGCCTCGTAATTTCGCCAGATACTGGGGGGCTTTGTCTCGCCGCCGAGCAAGGTGCCGTCTTCTCCGAGCAACGCCTTGGTCCAGGGCAGGCCAAAATGTTTCAACACACGACGGGTCTCGCCTTCGGGGTCCGCCCAGAACTGGTCATATCCCAGTTCAGGCATGTCAACGCCAAAGGCATCCCGCGCCGCTATGGCCGCCCCCATGGAGACGTCATAGTAATTTGCCGCCGTCTCAAGATCCAGAAACTCATACATGGAGACATTGGGGGAGGAACGCCGCAGAAAACAGGTAAGCACCACATCACGCGGGTCCCGGTGCGCAAGAAGATATCGCGCGTTGGGCAGGACCATGGCGAGCGTCGCCACGTGCCGGGTGTAGAACGGCCGACTGTCGAAAACGACTTGCCCGTCGCGAAGATCAATGCCTGCTGCTTCGCAATTTGTGCGAAAGTCACGGCGCAGCCGTTCGACATCCTCAAACGTCAGCGCGGCGATCCGTGCCGGGGCGTTCTCGTCCCAGGCGATCTCCTGCCAATAGGCAACATCTTCCCGTTTGGCACCGCTGACCACCAGCGGATGGCGGTTGATGATCTTTGTGAAGGTCGACATGCCGGAGCTCATGAACCCAATGTAATAGATCGTCGGGGGGACACCTGAGTGCGTTGGCCAGTCCTTCGTCTTCTCCGGCAGGCGCGGCGTGAGGTCAATCAGTTCCTGGAGCCTTTTGTATCCGCCTCGCTTTTGCGCGCGCTCGTATCCACGCTTGTAGGCTTGGGCAACAGAACGGTTCATCAGCGTGAAATAGCCGAACGCGTCATCAAAGCGGCCAAGTCCCTGCGCCGCTTCCCCGGCCATGCCATAGGCCAAAACTTTTGTCTTCGCCGTTGCGCGGGGATCCTCTGCGATGGCGCGCGCTCCCGCGAGCGCCTGCTCAAAGTGGCCGAGCCGCAAATTCGCGTCCGCCATGACCTGGCGGCTCATCAGATGGTTTGGGTTGCGTTCTATAACGTCCGACGCAAGCGCCATAGCGCTGTTGTAGTTGCCTTCGCGAAAGTCGAGCCGCGCGAGACCCGAAGCCGCCTCGTCGTTTTTCGCGTCCAGCATCAGGCAATGATCAAAGGCCGCGCGCGCATGGGACCAGCGGCGCAGCTGATAGGCCACCTTTCCCAAGTTCTCCCATGCCATTGCATCTTCAGGCGCGGCTTGCACTGCTTGCTGAAAATAGATGATCGCCGCTTTGAGGTTTTTGTCGTTCGCATAGGCGGTGCCGATCAGGCTCATCAATGCAGCGCTTTCCGGCTCTGCTTCCAGCGCGGATTTGAAATAATCGACCGCTTCGCGGAACCGCCCTTGATCAAGACAGATGTGACCCATCAACTCGGCGGCTTGCGCGTGCCCGGGATGCGCCGCCAACACTTCCGCTGCCGCCGACTCGGCATCTTGCAGGCGGCGCTCCTGATAGGCGCGCGCGGCAATGGCAATGTCCTGGTCCGGTGTCACTCGCATTACTCCGCCGTGTCCGAATATCCCCAGTGGGCGACCCAGGGCGCGAGGCGATCCAACACGGGCGCAAGGTGGCGTTCATAGTGACGCCATTTCCCAAGGGCCCGGCTGTAGATCGGCTCGCTGACCTGTTCCGCCGACGGTGTGCTGATGTTACGGGTTCGCAGCTGTTCACGATACCCAAGGATGTCGTCATTCCAGGAAAGACCCAGGAAGGCTACCGTCGCGCGTGCTTCCCCTTCGAGATCTGCAACCACATCGTCATAGCGTACGTCACGCACATTGAGCGGCAGCGTCTCGCGGGTCTTTTCCGCCAGCGTCATGACAAGGTCGTAGTAGTCCGCCGCGCTTTCGAGCGACAACATCTGCACCATTGCCTGGTTCATCACAAAGCGCTGCTGATAACAGGAGAGCACCACGTCACGCGGATCGCGAATGGCGAAAAGAACTTTTGCGTGGGGAAACACTTTCGCGATGACGGGTAGAAGCGCCGTGTTGGCCGGCATCTTGTCGAGATAAAGCTGATCCGGGCCTGGCGTCGCGCCAAGGGCGGCAAGTTCCTTCCAATAGCGGGCGCGGACCGCAGCAGCCTCCGCCGCCGTCAGATGGGCGAGTTTCGTGAACCTCTCCCCACCCGGCACAAGATCGCCGCAGGCCGTTTCAAAGGCGGTCCGTTCCCCAAGGCTCAATACGGCCGGATGCGCCAGCAAGACCTGCTCAAGAAGTGTCGTGCCCGAACGGGGAAAGCCGATCAGAAACGCTGGTGAGGGCTCGTCCGCCGCCCACGGTGGCGGCGCATCGCCCGCGCCCCCTTCGACAAATTCAATCAGCCGACGGACGGTTTGCGGGTGATAGGCCGACGGCGGCTGGTTCATGACCGCCTGCCCCGCGGGGGCCTGCAAAGTGTTGGACATTTGATAGGCGGCAAAGGCGTCATCATAGGCACCCAGCCGGTCCATCGCGTCGGCGGCAAAACCCCAGGCATAGGCGCGGTCCGCGGGCGAAGCGTTACTGAGGTTCGCCGTTTCCAGCGCGATTCGGCGCGCCTCTTCAAATGCGCCGTTCCGCAAATGGGCCTCTGCCAGACTGAGCCGGGCCGCCGCGTTATTTGCATCAAAGGTCAGGGCCTGTTCGGCAAGGCTTGCCGCCTTTGCAGGGTCCTTGCCAAGCAGCGCCACTTTCGCAAGGCCCGCCAGCGCCTCGGAATTCAGCGGCTGGTAGGACAGGATTTCGTCAAACTCCGCCTGCGCAGCCTCCAGGCGCCCATCGTCGAGTTCCACCTGCGCGAGATTGAACCGCGCATCGAGATAGCCCGGATCAATGCTTTTCACTTTTTCAAAGTTTTTTCGCGCTTCGGCGCGCTCCCCCACCATGCCAAGGGCAACCCCCAGCATGTTGAGCACAGGCGGATGGTTCGGCGCGTTTCGTTTGGCATTGCGCAGGTGGGTGACGGCGCCGGCGGCGTTTCCTTCCTGCAGGATGATCAGCGCGAGGATCTGGCTGCAATTCGGCTCACCTGGGGCAACGGCCAGAACCTTCTCGCAGCCCCGACGCGCGTGACCGAGCTGGCCGGCCTCAAAGGCCTGCGCCGCTGCCTGCACCGCCGCCATCAACTCCTGCTGCGTTCTCACCCTGTCACCTTGTCATAATTGTAGTGCGCGGCCCATTTATCGAGAAGGTCTCGCACGTCCGCAAGATGGGCTTCATAGTGGTGCCATTTGCCAATCGACCGGGTATAGATCGGCTCATTCACCTGGCTCACAGATGGTGTGTCGATCGCCCGCGCCTGAAGCTGTTCGCGATAGGCAAGCACCGCATCATCCCAGGGAAGGCCGACAAATTCGATGGTCGCACGCGCTTCGGCTTCCAGATCGCCAACCACGTCGTCATAGCGCACGTCCCGCACGTCAAAGGCATTAAGGTTCCGCGCCTTGTCGCTCAGGGTCATCACCTGGTCGTAATACTGCGCGGCCGTTTCAAGAGACAGAAACTGATACATGGCCGCGTTCATGCCAAAGCGCTGCTGCACGCACGACAGCACAACGTCGCGCGGGTCGCGCAGGGCAAAAATGATTTTCGCCCGCGGGAAAATCTTGGCAATCGCCGGGAGAAAAATCGTGTTGAGCGGCAGCTTGTCGAGCAGCACATGGCCCTCGGGCAACGCGCCCTGCTCTGCAATTTCGGCCCAATAGGTCTTGCGCCGCGCGGCCGCGCCCGCTTCATCCAACGCATCGAACCGCGCCAGCGCACCCTCGCCAACAAACAAATCACTGCAGGCGTTCGCGAGGGCGGTGTGTTCGCCAAAACTTTCGATTTGCGGATGGCTCATCAAGACCTGCTCAAGCAGCGTTGTGCCCGAACGGGGAAAGCCCATCAAAAAGACGGGCATGAGCTCGTCATCGGCACAAGGCAGCGGCGTGAGGTCCGCACTGTCCAGATGCCGGGTCACGGCCTCTACATTCGCCGGATAGAAAGGCGAGGTGTCGAGGGTCTTGAACCGGATGAAATGATCCGCCTGCAAATCATTGGCGCGGGTATAGAGCGCGAAAGCTTCGTCGTATCGCCCAAGCCGGTCCTTGGCGTCGGCTGCATAGCCCAAAGCGGAGGCCCGGTTCACCGCGCCTGCGTCCTCGCGCGCCGCAATCGGTTCAGCCACCGCAAACGCGCCATCATAGTCTTCGAGACGCAGGCGCGCCGCGGCCAGCGTGAGCCCCGCCAGCACATGGGCCGGTTGGCGCGCAAGGGCACTCTGCGCATAGTCGCGCGCCCCTTTGAAATCTTGGGCGAGCAATGCCGCCCGCGCCCGCCCCGCCAGCGCGGTCACATTCTGCGGCTGTTGCGCCAACACGGCATCAAAATGCCGCGCGGCGCCATCGGTATCTATCTCATCAAGGTCGAGCTGCGCGAGATTGAGCCGTGCGTCGACAAAATTTGCATCAGCGGCAAGCGCGCCCTCGAACGCCGCGCGCGCCTCGGCCATTTGCCCCAGCTGTTTCTGCGCCGCGCCCAACATGTTGAGGATCGGCGGATGGTTCGGTGCGGTCTCTTTCGCGGCCTGAAGATACGGCAGGGCCTCTGCCGCCAGGCCCCCGCGCAAAAGGATGAGCGCCATGACCTGCGCGGCGTTGGGCTCCCCCGGCACGGCGTCCAAGATCGCCATCGCCTGCTTGCCCGCCGCATCGGTTTGCCCCGCCTGCAGGGCCTGCAACATGGCCTGAACGGCCTGAGGGAGTTGGTCTGGTGTCATGGGGTTCTAGTAGCACAGAGGCCAGGCGGGGCAAGGCTATTCCCGCTCACAAGCCTAATAGGGCACGGTTGCACCGTAATACCAGAACTCACCCGCATGCTCATAAGGATACCGCGGCAGCAGGGCCGCCGCGCCATCCAAGGGCGGAATGGCCGAAACCGCCGTCCAGGCACGGAAGACAGCAATAGGGTCTTCGGGCTTGTCGTCATCCTCAAAGCCAAAATAGACATTAGAATGGGTCGCCACATAGGCATTGATGTCATCGAAGACAACAGTCGCGTCCTCTGCACATCCAAAGAGCGTCTGTGCCTGAGCGATAGCTAGCATCCCACCCGGCCAAGGCCCGGGAAACCAGACCTGCCACAGAACATCGCAGGCCTTTTGTGTCGCGCCTGCCCGACCGTATAAGCGCGCAGCATAGAAGGTCGCATACCCTTCGCGCCAACCAGGAATGACAAAGTTTTCCTCATCGTCATCATCTTCCGGGCCAAAGCCCCAACGGGAGCGTTCCAGCGCCGGATCCCAGCGCACCATTGTATCGAGCACGTGCACGGCGCGATCATTCTCGCCAAGCTCAATATAACGTCGTACCAGTGAGAAAGTGGCCACACTAAGAAACACATCGTGGTCGACGTCATTGCGCAGCGGCATATAGGGCAAGAGCGCAGCCTCCAGGCGCGAAGGATCATCTTCAAGCCAGCCCCAGGAAAGATAGTCGAGGGCCCAGCCTTCCGCATCGCGCATATCGAAGGGATAGACCGGGTCCTCGCGAACCTCCGCGATGTACCGGACGATGCCTTCGCGCACGAATAGGTCTACCCTGGCGAGGTCGGCTTCGCTTCCTCCGACCAAGGCAAGCCAGTGTAGATCGCCCAGCCAATGGAGTTGGTATTCGTTGACCGGCCCCTGAAGACGTCGTGCCACCTCCGCCGAGCCCACCAGATCATCCACTAGACAATTTACGAAAGTCCGCGTGCCGCAATGACCATCGGCGGGCAGTGCGAGTGAAAAGGGCCCGGTTGCCCCTGTATCAATCTGCCACGCCAGAAGAAGAAGATAGAGATCAAGATGGAAGTCGCCGAATGTGCCTGCAGTGATTTGGTCACGCACATCACGCCCCCATTGGGTCATTTCCGATTGGAAGGAGGCTGGCAATGCCGCGAAACAATCGTAGTCGCTATAAGCGAGCGCCGTGTACCACTCTTCCTCACTTTCCGCCGTGAGGCGTAGCGCCTCATAAATGCGGGTGCATTCGCGATCCGCTTCCGTAGGACCAAGCGTAGCGGCGAGTCGGGGGATCCATCCCGTCGCCTCATATATTGCATCATCGCCCTCTAGCGTTGGCAGGATTGCCTCAACCGCGTGTTGTGCGATGGCGCGGGCATCGTCATCCAAACCATACTCAAGAGCCACATCCACGAGATTGTAATGTAGCGCTTCACCATCAAGCCCGTCCCGGCCATGTTCCGGATTCCACTCTTCTGCCCGGTAACGGTTGGCCCGCACCACGCATTGGGCAAAGTAATCCGTAGGCTGACCAATTTCCGTAAAGTGTTGGTCGAGCCGCGCCATGCGAACGCAAGTGTAGAAGATCATACTGGAAAGATTGCTTTCCACATGATCAACAAACGGGCCCTGCTCGCCCAGCTGCTGGAGCGCGTGGGCGGCAAGATCGTGAGCCTGTTCGTCTAGCCCTCTTTCCGCGGCGCGGGTCGCCAGCGCGGCAAACCACGTGGGATAATTGCCATTGAGGGATTCTACTTCTTGCGCGGCGGCTTCAATCGTCGCGGCATCACGGTCGAAGCGCGTGTCCACGCTCGCGCATCCGGCCAGCGCGGCCACAAGACCCATGACAATGACAAGACGAAGTTGCTGCACGGAATTGCCTTTCCTTTTCCCGATACCGCGATCAGGAAAAGCGTAAAGCAACTCTCGCTTGAGTCAAATTCGCCCTACACGCCCTCAAACAAACCCGACGGTTTTGCGCACCTCGGCCATGATCGGGTTGGCGATGGCGCGGGCGCGGGCGGCGCCGTCTTCCAGCACACGGTCGATCTCGCCCGGGTCCGCCATCAGACGCGCGGCTTCCTCGGTGATCGGCGACAGCTTGGCAATCGTGAGTTCCGTCAGCTCGTTCTTGAGCTGGCTGAACTGCGCGCCCGCAAAGCGGTCGAGCACGCTGACCATTTCTTCGTCCGCCAGGGCCGCGTAAATGCCAAGGAGGTTGCGCGCCTCGGGCCGGCCCTCAAGTTCGTCCACATGGCCGGGCAGGGCGTCCGGATCGGATTTTGCCTTGCGGAACTTGTTGGCGATCGCATCGTGATCATCGGTCATGTTGATGCGGGCAAGGTCCGAAGGATCGGACTTCGACATTTTCTTTGACCCATCGCGCAAGGACATGACGCGCGTCGCCGCCCCCTGGATCACCGGTTCAGGCAGCGGGAAGAAGCCCGGCACCTTGTAGTCGCTGTTGAATTTTTGCGCGATGTCGCGGGCGAGCTCCACATGTTGCTTCTGATCCTCACCCACGGGCACATGCGTTGCCTTGTAAGCAAGAATGTCGGCTGCCATGAGCGCGGGATAAGCAAATAGCCCGAGCGACACACGCTCTTTATGTTTGCCCGACTTTTCCTTGAACTGGGTCATGCGTTCCATCCAGCCCATGCGCGCCACGCAATTGCAGATCCACGCGAGCTCCGCATGGGCCAGCACCTTGGACTGGTTAAAGAGGATCGAGCGTTTGGGGTCGAGCCCCGCGGCCATATAGACGGCCGCCACTTCGCGCGTCGCGCGGGTCAGGTCGGCCGGGTCCTGCCACACGGTGATGGCGTGCATATCCACCACGCAATAGATGCAGTCATGGCGGTCTTGCATTTCCACAAAGCGTTTGATGGCGCCGAGATAATTGCCAAGGGTCAGATTGCCGGAGGGCTGAACGCCGGAAAAGACGCGTTCGGGGCCGGTATATGTTTGCGGTTCATCGGACATGGGAAAACTCCAAAGCTGCCCATTCAGGCAGGGGGCGCATCATTTGCGCCCTGGTAAATCAGAATTGCGAATTGAAGGAAAGGGCTAGGCGCGCCAGATACCGCAGGCCGAACGCCACCAGGCCGCGGGCGCGGGGCGCGCGGAACGAGGGCTGAGTTTGGCGTGCTGCGGTGTCATTTCGTGTCTCACAAGGTCCTATGCGGGGGGATCGTAGCGGGGCGGCGGAGCGTGTCAAGCGAAGGAGGAGAGAGGCTTAACGCTTCAGGATGGCCTCGATGTCGGCAATCTTCGCCGCGCCGGTCAGAAGGGCAAGGCCCCCATAGATGGCCATGCCGCCCGCAACCAACACCAAAAGGCCGATGATGCCATGCCAAAAACTCGTGTCGAGATAAGGCAGCAAAACCCCTTGCGCATACCAGAGGGCAACGCCCATGCCGGCGCTTGCCAGCACAATGCGCGGCAGCCGCCGGCGCAGGCGGTCATCGAATTGCAGATATCCTTCGCGGCGCAGGTGGGCGGCAAGCATCAGCGTGTTGACCCAGGCCCCTGCCGTGGTGGCGATGGCAATGCCCACAAAGCCGATGGCGCGGAAAAGAATGATGGAAAGCACAATGTTCACCGCCGTCTGCGCGGCGGCATAAAACATGGGCGTCTTGGTATTTTCCCGCGCGAAAAAGCCGGGCTGAAAAATCTTGATCATGACAAAGGCCGGCAGTCCCACCGCAAAGGCGGCGACGGCCAACGCCGCGCCTTCGCTGTCGGCGCGCGTAAAGGCGCCGTGTTCAAAAAGAACGATGATGATTGCCAGCGGAATAATGGCAAGCGCCACGGCGGCGGGGATTGTCAAAAGCATCGACATCTCGAGCGCGCGGTTCTGACTGCGGAGCGCGCCCGCCTCGTCGCCGGCGCGCAGGCGGCGCGATAAATCTGGTAAGAGCACCACCCCCATGGCAACGCCGATGATCCCAAGCGGGAGCTGATAGATACGGTCCGCATAATAGAGGAGCGAGGCCGCGCCCGCTTCCAATGTGGCGATCATGGTGCCGATGACGATGTTGATTTGCGTAATGCCCGCCGCGATGATGCCCGGCACGCCAAGGAAAACGAGGCGTTTGACGCGCGGAGTCCAGAGCGGCACCTGCGGCCGCGGCATCACGCCGGCGCGCGTGCATCCCCAGACAAGCGCAGCGAGCTGCGCCGCGCCAGCGAGGAACACGCCGATGACGAGCGCGTGGCCGGGGCTCGGCAGAAGCGGCGTCAGAAACAAAAGCGCGGCAATTAGAATGACGTTGAGCAGCACCGGCGCGGCAGCGGCAAGGAAGAACTTGCCGATGGAATTCAGAATGCCCGACAGCAGCGCCACCAGCGAGACAAAGAATAAATAGGGCGCTGTGATCCGCGTGAAAAAGACGGTGAGCTCATACTTGTCCGGCACCTCGCCGCTCGCGATACGATCAAGCGCCAGCGCCAGGCTGAAGCTTTCGTCCGTGCCGAACAAAAAACCCGGTGCGAGGGCGAGCATGGCCCAGGGCATGAAAATGACAAGGACGACGGTGAAGACCAATAAGACTGAGCCGAGGCCCGCTTGCGCTTCCTCGGCGAAGGATTTCGCCGCTGTGGGGCCTTCCCCCTCGAGCCGTTTGGAATAGAGCGGCACGAAAGCGGAATTGAACGCGCCTTCGGCAAAAAAGCGGCGGAACAGGTTGGGGAAACGAAAGGCAACGACCCAGGCATCGGCCACGGGGCCGGTCCCGAGAAAGCTCGCGATCAGAATATCGCGCACGAACCCCAGCACCCGGCTGATCATGGTCATGCCGCCCACGGTGGCGGCGCCTTTGATGAGGTTCATGGGCAGTCCCTTTAGCGTCGACAAAGGGCCGAAGCACATACCCCTTAAGGGCTAATGCTCAAATGCGACTTGCGCAAGGCCGGAGAAAGGCGAAAGCGTCAGCCCGCCGCCTCTATGAGCGCGTCGGCAACCTTGGTGAGATACGGCCCGGGCTTCAGCTTCAGCCCGAACCGATCGCGCACGTAAAAGACGTCCACCGCCGCCTCGCCGAAGGTGGAAATATGCGCCGAGCCCACCGACAGGCGCTGCTCGGAAAAACTGCGCGCGATGTCATGCAGCAGCCCCGCCCGGTCGCGGCTGTCCACTTCGATAATGGTGTAGGTGTCCGAGCCTTCGTGATCGAAACTGACGGTGGTTTCCACTTCGAATACGCGCTCGCGGCTCTTGAGTTCAGGCCGGGGCACCTGGGGCGTGTCGTCAGGATCGCCCAATGCCGCCTGCTGAATTGCCGCTTTCAGGCGGCCAAGGCCGCCCTTGTCTTCGATGGGCAGGCCCGTCGCCCCCTGAATGAGGAACGTATCCAGTGCGAGGCCATCATTGGTGGTGAAGATTTTGGCTTCCATCACGTTGCCGCCCGAGGCCGCGATGGCGCCGGTCAGCGCGGCGAACAATCCCGTGCGGTCGGCGGCGATGACGGTCACTTCCGTCGCGCCCTGGTCCGCTATCGTTTTCGCGTCATAGGCAAAGCCGGGTTCGCCCGCATCACGCTTGGCGTCGGCATCGCGCAGCAGGTGCGCCTGCCGCACTTGCGTTTCGGGATCGATCCCCAACCAATAGGCATCGGTGTGCCGCTCCACCGCGCGCTCAATCGCATCTTCTTTCCAGTGGCGCAGGTTCGCGCGCAGATCCTGACGCGCCGCATCCATGCGTGCCTCGTGGCCCGCGCGCCCCGTGCCGCCGGGAAGCACGCCCAGTGTTTCCTCGTAAAGGCTTTGGAGCAGCTGCCCCTTCCACGCGTTCCACGTGCCCGGCCCCACCGCGCGAATGTCGGCAATGGTGAGCAGATAGAGCAGACGCAGCCGTTCGGGGCTTTGCACAAATTTGGCAAAGTCCTGAATGGTCTTGGGGTCGGAGATGTCGCGCTTTTGCGCGATCATGCTCATCACCAGATGACAGCGTACGAGCCAGGCAATGGTCGCGCTTTCCGCCTTGGTAAAGCCAAAGCGCGGGCCGATTTCCAAGGCGACTTCCGCGCCCGCCTCGGAATGGTCCTCCGGCCGGCCCTTGGCGATGTCATGCAGCAATACCGCGAAAAAGAGCTGCTTGCGGTTCGCGACCTTCGCCATCAATGCCTTCGCGCCCGGGATATCTTCTTCCCGCTCACCACGTTCGAGCGCGGCAAGTTCCGCCACCGCGCGGATCAGATGTTCATCCACCGTGTAGTGGTGATACATGTTGAACTGCATGCGCGCGACGATGCGCCCGAAGTCGGGAACAAAGACGCCGAACAGGCCCGCCTCATTAAGCCGCTGCAATATCCGTTCAGGGTCGCGCTTGGATGACAGCATGTCGATGAAAAGCCGGTTCGCCTCTTCATTGGCGCGCAGGTCGTCATCCACGAGATGAAGCGATTGCGTCACAAGCCGCAGGGCGTCCGGATGGATCAGCACGTCCTTTTCATCGGCCACATGAAAAAGCCGCAGAAGGTTCACCGGGTCCTTTTCAAAGACGTTATTTGTGGCAACGGTCAGGCGCCCGTTCTTTAATATGAAGCCGTGGGAATCTGCATTCGGTCCAAAGGCGGACAGGAACTTCGGCAGCTTGGGCCCCTGCTTTTGTTCGCGCAGCTCCAGCCCCGAACAGATGATGCGCGTGAGCCCGCCCACATCCTTTGCCACAAGGAAATAGTTCTTCATAAAGGCTTCCACTGCGGGAAGCCCTGGTTGATCCGTGTACCCCATTTTCTCGGCAAGCACGGTTTGGCGATCAAAGGTGAGACGCTCCTCGCCGCGCCCGGCAATGAAATGCAGATGGCAGCGCACGTCCCACAGGAACGCCTCCGCCCGCTTGAAGGCATTGTATTCCTGCGCGGTCAGAAGGTCTGCATCCACAAGTTCGGCCGGCTGTTCCACGCGAAAGACATATTTCGCAATCCAGTAGAGCGTATGAAGATCGCGCAATCCGCCCTTGCCGTCTTTCAGGTTCGGTTCGACCATGTAACGCGAATTGCCGATGCGTTTGTGCCGCGCGTCCCGTTCGGCGAGCTTTTCACGCACGAATTCCGCGCCGGTGCCTTTGGCGATCTCATCCCAGAAGCGTTGCTTTAGTTCATTCACCAGATCGCGGCTGCCCGACACGTAACGCGCCTCAAGCAGCGCCGTGCGGATGGTGATGTCTTGCCGCGCCAGGCGCACGCAATCATCAATGGATCGCGTGGCGTGGCCGACCTTCAACCCCATGTCCCACAACATGTACATCATGTATTCGGCAATGCTTTCGGCCCAGGGGGTGCGCTTGTAGGGATGGATGATCAGAAGATCGATGTCGGAATAGGGCGCCAGCGTATCGCGGCCATAACCGCCCACCGCGGCAATGCCCATGACCTCCGCATCTGTCGCGCTTTCCGGATGGACGCCATAGGCGCGCGTAAAGCGGTAGACCATGTCGACAATCACGTCGCGCGCGGCTGACAGCCCCCGCGCCACATTGATGCCGGGGGTGCCGGCGTCGAGCCGGGCACGCGCCTGCTCAATCGCCGCCGCATCGGTGCGCTTGAAAATCTGAAGGGCCGCGGCGCGCCGTTCCGCGCCGCTGAGGCTTTTGTCCCGGCCCACAATATCAAGCTCCTCGCCCAGCATGATCGGGTCGAGGCTGGCGCCATGATCGGCGCCGGTATAGCGCGCGGCATCCCGCGTCGCCTTGCCGAGATCGGTCAAAGGCTGCGGGTCGTCCGGCGAAAGGGGAACGGCGTGGTCACTCATCCCCCTAATGGTGGGGCGCGGACCTTAATTCGTAAAGAAGCTCGAGCGCTTCTTTTGGGGTTAATTCGTCCGGGTTGATGGCCTGAAGCCGTTTTTCAAGCTCCGAAGGGCCCGATGCCGCAGGGGCGGGCGCGGGCTTCGATGAAAAGAGCGGCAGATCATCCACCAGGGCGCGGGGGGCATTCCCGCCGGTCTGGCTGGCTTCAAGCTGTCCCAGTACCTCGTGGGCGCGCGCCACAACGGCGGCGGGGAGCCCGGCGAGCTTTGCCACCTGAATGCCGTAGGACCGGTCCGCCGTGCCCGGCACCACCTCGTGCAGGAAGACAACGTCGCCCTTCCACTCCTTCACCTTCATGGATGCGGTGGCGAGGGAGGCAAGCGTTTCGGTGAGCGCCGTCAGCTCGTGGTAGTGGGTCGCGAACAGCCCACGGCATTTGTTGGCTTCGTGCAGATGTTCAAGCGTCGCCCAGGCAATGGAGAGCCCGTCGAAGGTGGCCGTGCCGCGCCCGATCTCATCAAGAATGACGAGGCTGCGCTCTGTTGCCTGATTGAGGATGGCGGCGGTTTCCACCATCTCCACCATAAAGGTAGAACGCCCGCGCGCCAGATCGTCCGCCGCGCCGACGCGGGAAAAAAGCCGGTCCACAATGCCGAGCGTCGCCGCACCAGCCGGGACATAGGCGCCCATCTGCGCAAGGATGGCGATGAGCGCGTTCTGCCGGAGATAAGTCGACTTACCCGCCATGTTCGGACCGGTGATCAGCCAGAGCCGTTTGGCACTGCCGGCTGACAAGTCGCAATCATTGGCAACGAAGGGCTCACCCCCTGACCGTTTGAGTGCGGCTTCCACCACGGGGTGGCGGCCACCGGTAATGGCGAAGTCGCGGCCCTCATCCACGTGAGGGCGGCACCAGTTTTCTTTTGCCGCAAGCTCAGCCAGACCGCCCGCCACATCAAGCCCTGCGAGCGCCTGGGCGAGCGTGGCGATCTCGTCCGCCTTGGCGATCACGTCCTTGCACAGATCATCAAAGACTTGTTCTTCCAGCGCCACTGCCTTGCCCGCGGCCTGGGCAATCTTCGATTCAAGTTCCGACAGTTCCGCCGTCGTAAAGCGCATGGCGTTCGCCATGGATTGGCGGTGAATGAAAAGATCGATGTGTTCGGTGCGCAGCCGTTCGCCATGGGCGGCGGGCACTTCGATATAATAACCCAGCATATTGTTGTGCCGGACTTTCAGGGATTTAACCCCGGCAAGATCGGCGTATTTCTGTTGCAGGCTGGCGATAACTTTGCGCGCATCATCACGAAGCGCGCGCAGCTCGTCCAGTTCCGCCACCGCGCCCTTGCGCACCAATCCCCCGTCCCGCGCCATGAGCGGCAATTCATCGGCCAGAAAATGCGCAAGCGGCTGGATCAAATCCTCCGCCCACGGACCAATAGCGGCGAGCGCGTCCGCCACCTCGGCGGGCGGGGCGTCAAAAGTTTCATCAAGGCGGTGAAGTTCTGACAATGCCTTTGCCGCCATCAGCCCGTCGCGAATGGCCGCCAGATCGCGCGGGCCGCCGCGGGCAAGGGAAATCCGCGTCAGCGCGCGGGAAAGGTCCGGCGCGCGTTTCAGCGCTGACCGCATGTCGTCGCGCAAATGCGCGTTCTCAAGATAAAAGGCAATCGCGTCTTGCCGCGCCGCGATGCGCGCGCCATCGGTAAGGGGCGCGGCCAGGCGCGCTGCAAGTTCCCGCGCGCCCGCCGCCGTCACTGTGCGGTCGATTACCGAAAGAAGGCTGCCCTCCCGACTGCCCGAAAGCGTGCGCGTGAGCTCCAGATTGGCGCGCGTTGCGGCATCGATGGCCATGACCTCGCCCATGCCCACATGGGTGAGCCGCGCAAGCGCCGGCATCTTGCCCACTTGGGTCAGCTCCAGATAGTCGGCGAGCGCGCCCGCGGCGGCAACTTCAGCCCGTGCGAAGCTGCCAATCCCATCCAGCGTTTTGACTTCATAGAGCGTTTTGAGGCGTTCCTCGCCCGCGCCGGAATCAAACCGCGCCGGGGGCAGCACCGTGACCTTCGCGCCATAGTCCGACCAGAGATCGAAAAACGCAGCGTCATCAAAAAGCGGCTGGGGCACCAGAATTTCGCGCGGGTCGAGGCGCGACAATTCCGCGCTGAGGCCGAGGACGCTGACAAGGCTCACACGAAACTCGCCCGTCGACATGTCGGCCCATGCAAGGCCGAGCTCATCGCCTTCGCCGCGCACCCGCGCGACGGCGCAGAGGAAATTGTTCTGCCCCGCTTCGAGCAGCGCGTCTTCGGTGAGCGTTCCAGCGGTAACGAGCCGCGTCACGCCGCGCTTCACCACCGACTTGCTCCCCCGCTTTTTCGCCTCGGCGGGATCTTCGAGCTGTTCGCAGACCGCGACCTTATAGCCCGCGCGGATCAGGTTCTGGAGGTATTGCTCATGGGAATGCACCGGCACGCCGCACATGGGAATGTCGTCGCCATCGTGCTTGCCGCGTTTGGTGAGCGCGATCTGCAGGGCCTCCGCCGCATGAACCGCGTCATCGAAGAAGAGCTCATAAAAATCGCCCATGCGATAGAACAGAAGATAGTCCGGATGCGCCGCCTTGATCTCCAGGAACTGCGCCATCATCGGCGTCACCTTGGAGGGGTCGGTCGGTGCCTTCGGGGGCTTGAGGGCCTCGCGGGTCATGACGGTTTGTCGGATTTCCTGGGTTGTCGGCGCTTGAGTGTGTGACCATTGACCCTATAGAACAGGCGGGAGAGCGGGCAAGCAGGCAGCGGCACGAAGTTATCCACAGCCTGTGAAGGGGTCCGCCCCCTGAATCCACGCTGAACCCAAGCGGCAGCCCCGCGCAACATGACCGAGCCCCGAAATGGCAAGCGACAGTAAAAAGACCACCGACGACGAAGCCCTGAAATTCCACTCGCGCGGCAAGCCCGGCAAGCTGGAGATCAACGCGACCAAGCCCATGGCAAGCCAGCGGGATCTCAGTCTTGCCTATTCCCCGGGGGTCGCCGCGCCGGTGCTCGCCATCGCCGAGGACCCGGACAAGGTCTACGACTACACGGCCAAGGGCAATTTCGTCGCCGTCATCACCAATGGCACCGCCATATTGGGGCTGGGCAATCTCGGCGCTCTTGCCTCAAAGCCGGTGATGGAAGGCAAGGCGGTGCTGTTCAAACGTTTCGCCGATGTGGACGCCATCGACCTGGAGCTTGCCACCGAGGATGTGGATGAGTTCGTGAACGCGGTGCGTCTGCTCGAGCCGAGCTTTGGCGGCATCAACCTGGAAGACATCAAAGCGCCGGAAAGCTTTTTGATTGAATCGCGCCTGCGCGAAGTGATGAACATTCCCGTCTTCCATGATGACCAGCACGGCACGGCCATCATCACGGCGGCGGGCATTATCAATGCGCTGGATCTGACCAACCGCAAAATTGAAGACGCCAAGCTCGTGATGAACGGCGCGGGTGCGGCGGGCATTGCGTGCCTGGAACTGCTCAAGGCCATGGGGCTCAAGTCCGACAACGCCATCCTGTGCGATACCAAGGGCGTCATCTATCAGGGCCGTGAGCAAGGCATGAACCAGTGGAAGGCCGCGCACGCCGCGCCGACCGATGCGCGCTCGCTCGCCGAGGCCATGAAGGGCGCGGATATTTTCATCGGCGTGTCCGCGAAGGGTGCAGTGACGAAGGACATGGTCGCCTCCATGGCGGACCAGCCCATCATCTTTGCCTGTGCGAATCCGGACCCGGAAATCACACCGGAAGAAATCAAGGAAGTGCGCGACGACGCCATCATCGCCACGGGCCGGTCGGACTATCCCAACCAGGTGAACAATGTTCTCGGCTTTCCCTATATCTTCCGTGGTGCGCTGGATGCCCGCGCGACAACCATCAACGAAGACATGAAGATCGCCGCCGCCGAAGCGCTCGCCAAACTGGCGCGCGAAGATGTGCCGGATGAAGTGGCCGCCGCCTATGGCGGCTCGCGGCTGCGCTATGGCCCGGAATATATTATCCCCGTGCCGTTCGATCCGCGCCTGATCACCCACATCCCGCCCGCCGTTGCGCAAGCGGCGATGGATTCCGGCGTTGCGCGGCGACCTATTCGCGCCATGCGCGGCTATCGCCACGAGCTGGAACGCCGGCTCGACCCGCGCGCGACGCTGCTGCAACGCATTACCGATACGGTGCGCGCGAACCCCACGCGTGTTGTCTTTGCGGAAGGTGAAGAAGAAAGCGTCATCCGCGCCGCCATCCAGTTCCGCGCCGACGGGTTGGGGCAGCCGATCCTTATCGGGCGCGAAAAACAGGTGCACGAAACCATGGCCCGCATTGGCCTCGGCCATTCGGGCAAGGATATCGAGATCGTCAATGCCGCGCGGTCCACGCACAATGAGCGTTATACCGATCACGTCTATTCCCGCATGCAACGGCGCGGCTTTCTGTTTCGCGATGCGCAGCGGCTGGTCAACCAAGACCGGAACGTTTTTGGCGCGTCCATGGTGTCCATGGGCCAGGCGGACGCCATGGTCACGGGCGCAACGCGGCACTTCAACATCGCGCTCAGGAACATTGGCTGGGCGGTGGACACCGTGCGCGGGCAAAAGGTCATCGGCATCACCACGGTGATCGCCAAAGGCCGCACAATTTTCATGGCAGACACGGCGGTCACGGAATTTCCCACGGGCGGCGAGCTTGCCGACATTGCCGAGGAAGCGGCCACCTTCGCGCGCGGGCTGGGGTATGAGCCGCGCGTGGCCTTCACGGCCTTTTCAAACTTTGGCCAGCCGGTGACCGAGCGGTCGGAAAAGATCCGCGAGGCGGTGGCCACATTGGATCGGCGCAAGGTGGACTTTGAATACGAAGGGGAAATGTCGCCCTCCGTCGCGCTGAACCCTGACGCGCGCGCGCTTTATCCCTTCATGCGCCTGACCGGCCCGGCGAATGTGCTCGTCATGCCCGCGCTGCATTCAGCAGCGATTTCAACTTCGCTGCTGGATGAGATTGGCGGCGCGACGGTGGTGGGGCCGATCCTTGTGGGGCTCGAGCATTCCATCCAGATCGCACACCTGGGCGCCAATGTGTCGGAGCTTGTGAATTTGGCCGCCTTCGCTGCCTATCAGGCGCTGGGTCAAGGAACGCTGCGCGTTTAGCCGCCGTCTGGCCCCCAACTCCCGACCCCCAAACGCGCGGCATAGCGCGGAGAGACTTGCGCGCGCGGCAGGATCAGCATCACATCCGTCGTGCCAAAGTCATGATCGATACACGCGCCGTCTGAAAACCACGCGCCCGCGCGGATATATCCCTTCACCAGCGGCGGCAACGACATGAAGGCCGCCTTGTCATCATAGGACCCTGGTTCGCAGCGGTTCGTTTCCACGCGGAGCTTTTCGTGAGGTCGCACGCGCCATTCTTCCGGTGCTAGCGCATTGTGATGCAGAAATGAGAACAGCGGCGCGAGCGGTTCGGGGTCCGTCCCCGGAAAGGACGCGCAGCCAAAGAGCACATTGGCTTCAGCGCGGTTCGCAACGGCGAGGATGCCGCGCCACAAAAGCTCGATGGTTGGCCGGTTGCGATAAGCGGGATGGACGCACGACCGGCCCATTTCCAGAAAGCGCGTTCCCGCTGGTGCGCGCGCCAGCAGCGGGTCGATGTCGAACTCTTGCCCTGTGTAAAAGCCGCCGTTCGCCAGCGCCACCTCATGCCGCAGCAGGCGATAGGTGCCCACCACATGCACATGGCCATCGCCGATGGATTTGTCCGTGACGATCAGGTGATCGCAAAGGGCATCAAAGCGGTCTACGTCGCGGCCCGCGAAGCAGGCGTCATTGCCGCCGCGCGCGCCCAGTTCCTGAAAAAACACCTCAAAGCGCAAAGTCTGCGCGGCGTAAAGGTCTTCCTCGCTTTCGGCGAGGCGCACTTCCATGGACTTGCTACGGCCGAAGCAGTTTTTCTCAGCCGTTTCGCGCACCGGTAATGTGACGGCAATTCCCATGGGTTCGCTTTCGCTCATTAGGCGTGAGAGGCGAGTTTAGCGCATCGCCGGGCAACATGCGCGAGGCAATTTTGCGCTTGCATTAACCGGCGCCCTCTTCGTTCCGTTCGCGGATCGCGCCGCGGCTGCCCAGCCACCACAGAAGCGCAATCCCGGGGAGCGCCGCGACAGCCGAAAGAAGGAAGAACGTGGGCCAGCCCACGCTTTCGGCAACGATCCCCGCGGGCGAGATGAGCAACGTGCGCGGTACGGACGAGAGCGCCGTCAGCAATGCAAACTGCGAGGCGGTAAAGCGCCGGGTGCGGCATAGGGCAGAAATAAGCGCGATGAAAATTGTCGTGCCGATCCCGCCCATCACATTCTCGGTCAGCACGGCGGCCATCAGCGCCATTTCGTTCGGGCCGATGAGCGCGAGCCCGAAATAGCCGAAGTTCGACACAAGCTGCACGGTGCCCGCGATCCACATGGCGATCAGTAGCCCCTGCCACCTGAGAATATAGGCGCCGAGAAAGCCGCCGAAGATGGTCGCGATAATGCCCCACCCCAATGCAAAACCGATCTGCGTATCTTCAAACCCGAGCCGCTGGGCAAATGGTGTGAAGAGAGAGCCTGCGAAAGTGTCGCCGAATTTGAACAGCACCACGAGCAGCAAGAGCCCGACCCAGAATTTGTGGTCATTCGCAAAACCCGCGAAGGGCGCGACCACCGCATCCTGAATCTGTTGCCCCAGGGCCGAGGGCTTTCCCGACCGCACATGGGCGCGCCGCCAAAGGATGAGCACCAGGGCGACCCCCGTCAGCAATGCAAGTACAAAGAGCCCGAAGTAACGCCCGTGATCGGCAAAGACCGTGCCGCGCAAATAGAAGAGCCCCCAAATGACAGCGGCAAGACCGACAAGAAAGAGCGAGGCCGCACGGCCCGAAAGCTTCGGCGCATCGTCCGGCGTTTCGGGTTCGGGCATCAGGAATGCGCCGAGAAGGCCAATGCCCACGAGCCCGGCGGCAGCGAAATAAACCGCGCCCCAGCTGGCGTTCACCCCCCAGCCCGCGTCACTGAGCGTGCCGGCGAGGATGAGCGCGCCCGAGGTCGTGACCAACATGGCAACGCGGTAGGCGGCCACATAGTTCGCAACGCCCGCCGCCTGTTGCCGGTCGTCGAGCGCTTCGACGCGCAACGTGTCCACAAGGATGTCCTGGGTCGCGGAAATGAAAGCAACCCCTAGCGCCACAACGGCGAGCATCACCGGCGCGGCGGCGGGGTTGATACGGCCGAGCGCCAGGAGCGCCAACGCCAGCAAGACCTGGCTCGCCACCAGCCAGGAGCGCCGTCGCCCGAGAACGCGCGACAGAACCGGAAGGCGCACCGAATCCACAAAGGGCGCCCAGATGAATTTGAGGGAATAGGGAAGACCCACGAGGGCAAAGAAGCCGATGGTGGAAAGATCCACCCCGGCGCGGTTCATCCAGGCCTGCAAGGTGGAATGGGTCAGCGCGAGGGGAAGCCCGGAGGAAAATCCCAAGAGCGCGACAAGCAAGACCTTAGGCTCGAAATAAACACGCGCGGCCCGGGCCCAGCCCTGAAGCCGCACATGCGGGGAATTGTCTTGCGCCATGAAGTCCCCTTTCGGGGGTTGGATCAGCTCGCCTTGGCGATCTTGCGCGTATGCTTGGGACCGCCTCTCGCCCAATCATGTAGCACGGCGTCGAGCTCTTCGGCCACCAGCGGTTTGGGCAGGAAGGCATCCATCCCGGCGCGGAAGCAGCGGTCTTTGTCCTCGGTCATCACGTTCGCGGTGAGCGCGAGAACCGGCACATCGCCGTTGGGGCCTTCGAGCCTGCGAATCTCCCGTGTGGCGGCAAGGCCGTCCATCTCGGGCATGTGCACGTCCATCAGGATCACGTCATAGGCAACTTGAATTGCGGCTTCCACCGCTTCGAGGCCATTCTTGGCGTGGTCCACCCGGTGGCCCTGCCGTTTCAGAAGCGTCGTGGCGAGCAAGGCATTGATGTCGTTGTCTTCGGCCAGCAGCACGCGCAAGGAACGCGGCTCGTCGGCGGTCGTTTGATCGGCGCCCCCTTCGTCCGCCGCCTCATCAGCGAGGGCCTGATCGGACAGGCGCAGAATATTCTCAAGCGAGCCCTGCCGCACCGGCTTGATCAGATAGCCGTCAAAGCCGGACGCCAGATATTGATCCAGCTGTTTGCGTTGTTCCGGCGCGATCACGATGATACGGCGCGCCATGGCGACGGGCGGAAAGTCAGTCAGCACATCGATGGGCACGTCGGGTTCCTTCGCGCGCAAAGGCATATCGTAGAGGATCGTGCCGAAACGCGCACCGGGGCGACGTTCCAGTTCGGCCAGCGTCGCGGCCAATGTTTCAAATGTGTAGGGGTGATAGTTCGCCGCTTCTACCTGTTCGGAAAGCGAGGGACCCACCACGCGCGAATCCGACACCACAAGAATGTCAGAGGCCGCAAGCGCCGGCAGCGGCTTGGGCGTCGCGGGCGTGATCGCTTCGAGCTGCACCGTAAACCAGAAGACCGAACCGGTCGGTTGGCTTTCGATGCCGATCTCGCCCTTCATGGCGTCGACGATCCGTTTGGAAATGGCAAGGCCCAGGCCCGTGCCGCCAAATTTGCGCGACGTCGTGTCGTCGGCTTGGCTGAATTCATCAAAGATATGCGCCTTGGCGTCTTCGGGAACGCCGACGCCTGTGTCGATCACTTCAAAGCGCAGGCGCACGGGGTTCAGCCCCCCGGCGACGGAAACGCGCACGGCCACGCCGCCTTCTTCGGTGAACTTCACCGCATTGCCAACGAGGTTCAGGATCACTTGACGCAAGCGGCCTTCGTCGCCGCGCATTTCCTTGGGCACATCCTGGGCAATGATAGAGGCGAGCTGCACGCCTTTTTCATGCGCACGCGGAGACAGAAGTTCCACAACGCTTTCCACCGTGCGGCGCACGTCGAACGCCTTGCGTTCGAGATTGACCTCGCCTGCTTCGATTTTGGAAAAGTCGAGAATGTCATTGATCAGCGCAAGCAGCGCCTGACCGGAATCGCGGACCGCCTTGGTATAGGTCCGTTGCTCTTCAGTGATCTTTGTATCGAGCAGCAAATTGGCCATCCCCAGAATGCCGTTCATGGGCGTGCGGATTTCGTGACTCATGGTGGCGAGGAAAGCGGATTTTGACCGGTTGGCGCGGTCGGCCATGTCGCGGGCGCGGCGCAGGTCGATCTCGATCTTTTTCTGGTCGCTCACGTCCCGGCCCACGCTTTGAATTTCAACAAGCTCGCCAAAGGTATCGCGGATCGGATAATCGTCGATCAGGAACCAGCACCAGTCGTTCACGGTTTGCAGGCGTTGTTCATAACGCACGCGGAAGGAGCGCGTCTCCGCCCCCGCAAAGGTGCCGATCGTGCCTTGCGTCGAGGCGGTATCCACCGGCGGATGAAAGGTCGTGCCGATCACTTCTTCGGGCGAGACACCGAAGGTCCGGCAATAGGCCTCATTCACAAAGGTAATGCGGCCCGCCGCATCCTTACGCACAACAATATCGCCCTGACTGTCGACAAGACCCTTGAGCCGCGTTTCCTGTTGCTTGAGTTCCTGCGCCATCTGGCGTTCACGCCACCAGCCAAAGGCAAGGCCAATGGCAAGGGCCGAATTGAACACCAGCAACCAATAGGCAATGCTTTCAAAAGGCGTAGTCGAATAGGAAAGAACATCGCCGAGCCCCTCTGATTGGGCCCATACGGGCGCCGGGGCAACGAACGCCAGACACGCTATGATTACTGCTTTGAGACGATATCCCACGCGACCCAACTCCCAAACCGTTTGAAGGGAGCATAGGGCAAGGGTTTTAATGACTTTTTACGCTGAGGCGGTTTTTTCGTCGTGGTAAACAGCGCGTTAATGCTGAACGGGTGGTTACACCGCCGCGCGCTGCCGATAGGACAAGGCCTCGGCAATATGGGCGCGGGCCACATGGTCCGCCCCCTGAAGATCGGCAAGAGTGCGCGCAACCTTCATCACCCGGTGATAGCCGCGCGCGGTAAGCTTCAGCGTTTCCGCCGCATCGCGTAGCAGCGTTGCCCCTTCGGGGTCCGGCGCGGCGATGGCGTCGAGCACTTCGCCTTCGGCCTCCGCATTGGTACGCAAGGTGACGCCCAGGCTTTCATATCGCGCAAGCTGCGCCTCACGCGCGCGGGCAATGCGAGGCGCGACCTGCGCCGTGCCTTCCGATGGCGGCGGCAGGGAAAGCTCGCTCGCGCTGACGGGCGGCACGTCGATGTGAATGTCGATGCGGTCGAGCAAGGGCCCGGACAGTTTTGCCTGATAGTCAGTCACGCATTTAGGCGCGCGGGAGCACATGCGCGAGGGATCGCCAAAGTAACCGCACCGGCAGGGGTTCATGGCAGCGATCAATTGCACGCGGCTGGGATAGCTCACATGGGCATGAACGCGCGCGACCATCGTCTCCCCTGTCTCGAGCGGTTGACGCAGGCTGTCGAGCACCTGGCGCGAAAATTCCGGCAACTCATCGAGGAACAGAACACCGAGGTGCGCGAGACTAACCTCCCCCGGTTTCGCCATGCGGCCCCCGCCCACCATGGCCGCCATGGAGGCCGAATGATGCGGATCGCGAAAGGGCCGTCGCCGCGAAATGCGCCCGCCCGAAAGCTGCCCCGCGATGGACGCGATCATGGATGTCTCTAAAGCCTCCGCCGCAGAGAGCGGCGGCAGGATGCCCGGCAGCCTTGCGGCCAGCATGGACTTACCTGCGCCGGGCGGGCCGACCATCAGCAGGTTATGCCCGCCCGCGGCGGCAACCTCGAGGGCGCGTTTGGCGCTTTCCTGACCCTTGATGTCGGCGAGATCGGGGATTGGTTTGTCATCATCCGCAAGGCGCGGTTCGGGTTTTGCCAGCACTTGCGTGCCCTTCAGGTGATTGATCAGGGCAAGGAGCGTTGGCGCGGCAACGACCTCCACATCGCCGACCCAGGCGGCCTCCGCGCCGCAGTCCGAGGGACAGATGAGCCCGCGCCCTTCGCCGCTTGCGCCAATGGCGGCAGGCAATGCGCCCGCGACGGCGGCGAGGCGGCCATCCAGCCCCAGCTCGCCGAAGGCGGAATAATGGGCAAGGTCTTCATGATCCACCGCGCCCATGGTGGCGAGAATGCCGAGCGCGATGGGCAGGTCGTAGTGGCTGCCCTCTTTCGGCAAATCAGCAGGGGCCAGGTTCACGGTGATGCGCTGGGGCGGCAGCGCGAGGCCCACGGCGGACAGCGCGGCGCGGACCCGTTCCCGCGATTCCGCCACTGCTTTGTCCGGCAGGCCCACGATGGTGAAGGCGGGCACCCCGCTCGCCAGCTGCACCTGCACCTCGACGGTCCGGGGTTCCACCCCCACGAAAGCAACCGTGTGACAGAGCGCAACAACCATGGGCGGCAAACTAGCGGCCCTGCGCGTGGGTGGCTAGTGGATTATGACCCCAACCGCGTCAGCCCCAGGCGCTTGGCGATGATCTTGTCCACCCGGCGTTTGGGCAGGACGGACTGGATGAAGACCTCCATTGGGCTGGGCAATACCGCATAGCGCACCTTGGGCTTCGCTGCCGTCAGCGCCTTCAGCACCGCAGTGCCCACCGCCTCGGGCGGCAGGCCCTTGGGGCCCATCTCCGTCATGTAATCGCGCGTTTTTTTCAGCGGCTCGATAAAGTCCGTCCCCTCATAAGGCGCGATGGGCAGCTCTTCGGCCTTATCCCAGATGGGCGTCGCAATGGCGCCCGGGCCGATGACGATGGCGTCGATGCCATAAATCTGAAACTCGCGGCGCATGCTCTCGGTCATGCCTTCCACCGCGAACTTCGATGCGTTGTAGGGCCCAAGGAAGGGCGAGCCGTTCTTTCCGCCCAAGGAGGAAATGTTCACGATGCGGCCGGGGTGTGCGGGCGGCGGGTTGGTTGCGCCCAGCAGCGGCAAGAACGCCTGCGTCACCGTAAGGATCGAGATGGTGTTCACCTCGAGCTGATGACGGAACTCCTCGATCGGCAAATGCATCCACGGCCCCGCGACCGCGATACCCGCGTTGTTCACAAGCCCGTCGAGGGTTGCGCCTTTCAGCTGTTCCTTCACGAAGGCGGCGCCCGCGCGCACCCCCGCCTCGTCCGTCACGTCAAAGACAACGGGCGTGACCTTGTCACCGAATTCCTGTTTCAGGCTGTCGGCGTCCGCTTCCTTCCGCACCGAGCCGAAAACATGAAAGCCCTCGCCCGTCAGCACCTTTACCGTGCCGCGCCCGATACCGGTCGACGCGCCCGTTACCATTGCGTATTTGGTCATTCTGAAAATCCTTCCTCGGGGGGTTCTATTTCTTTTTGTCTTCAATCACGTCCCAGATCAGCGCGGCGATGTCCGCGCCGCCGAAGCGCTTGATTTCCTGAATGCCGGTGGGGGAGGTGACGTTGATTTCCGTGAGGTAGTCGCCGATCACATCGATGCCGGTGAAGATGAGCCCGCGCGCTTTCAGCTCCGGCGCCAGGGCCGCGCAGATCTCGCGCTCGCGGTCCGTCAGGTCCGAGGCTTCCGCCTTGCCGCCCACATGCAGGTTGGAGCGGCTTTCACCCTTTTGCGGCACGCGGTTGATGGCGCCCGCGGGTTCGCCATCCACCAGGATGATGCGTTTGTCGCCCTTGCGAATTTCAGGCAAATAGGCCTGCGCGATGACGGGCTCGCGATAACTCTCCGAAAACATCTCAAGCAGCGAGTTGAAGTTTTCATCGTCGGGCGTCACACGAAAGATGCCCGCGCCGCCATTGCCGTAAAGCGGCTTGAGGATGATGTCCTTGTGCTCGCTGCGGAACTTTCTGATTTCCTCTGCATGGGACGTAATCAACGTCGGCGGCATCAGCCCGTCGAAATGCGTGACGAACAGTTTTTCCGGCGCGTTGCGCACATGGAAAGGATCGTTCACCACCAGCGTCTTGGGATGGATGTGTTCGAGCACATGCGTCGCGGTGATATAAGCCATGTCAAAGGGCGGGTCCTGGCGCATCAGGACCACATCGAACGTGGATAGATCCACCACCGCGCCTTCTTCGACCTTCGCATGGGCGCCCACTTGCCGCTGCACCGTCACCGGATAGGCGAGCGCCGTCACTTTGCCGTCGCGAAAGGTGAGATGCTGAGGCAGATAATAATGAAGCGTGTGGCCGCGCCGCTGCGCCTCTTCCATCAGGGCAAAGGTCGAATCCCCATTGATGTCGATCGATTCAATGGGGTCCATCTGGACGGCGACTTTAAGCGGCATGGAGGCTCCTCTGCGACCCGCGCGACCCGCGGGGGCGCCTTTCGGTCATCTAATTAAGCTGTCTTTTCAGGCCGGCAAGCTCTTCCAGCGAACGTTCGGCAAAAGGGCTCTGCGGGTCAAGCGCGATCACGGTTTCGAATTTTCCCTTGGCGGCCGTGGGCTGGCCCTCGCGGTTCAAGAGTTGCGCCTGCTCGTAAAAAATGGCCGCCTCGCGCGGTGCGATGACCAGCATGCGGTCGAGCAGTTCCAGCGCGCGGGGCCCATTGCGTTTGCGCAGGGCCGCGCCTTTCAGATTGTTCAGAACACGGAGCAATACGTCCTCGTCCGGCACCGGTTCCAGATGTCTGTCATCGAGCCGCGCCATGCGCCCCATCACCCGGTGAAGCAGGGAATAAAGGTCCGCCTGGTGCATCTCGCGCCCTTCATCGAAGGGGTCCACCAACGTGATGCCGTCGGCGCCTTCAATGCGCACCAGAAACTGGCCGGGGAAGGCAACCCCCATCGCGCGCCAACCCGCCGCGCGCGCCGCGTGAATGTAAAGAATACCCAGCAGCACCGGCACGCCCGCGCGCCGGTCAATCACGCTGAGAAGATTTGCATTGTCGGGATTGTCGAAATGTTCCTCGTCGCCTTCGTAGCCGAAGTCATGGGTCATGACGTCGGCAATGACCTGCCCCCGCACGGCGGCCTCTTCCACGTCCTGATACTTTTGCGCGGCAGAGGCAAGACTGGCGAGATGCGCCCGATAGGGGCTGAGGTCCACGCCGCGCCGATCGAGCGCGCTCATCAAAAGCGTGGTCTCGGCAAGATCAAGGGGGCGCACGCCCTCGCCGCCGCCAAGGGCGACGCGAAAGGCCTGGGTCACGGGATCGGTGGGGCCGGCGCTCATGGCCCTTCAATTAGCACGAAGCACGGCGGGGTCAGAAGCCCGCAATAGGCCTGCTCACGCGCCGGGTTCGGGGTCCACATCCGGCAGGGCCAGAGGTTCGCCCACCACCGGTTGGGTTATGGGCTGGCCCCGGGACGAGGCGGGCGGCGGGGAATAGGACTGGGCGTAGGGATCCACATAGGGGTCAGCAGGCGGCGCGCCATTGAGTTCCACCGCCGGCTGGTTCGCATAAGGCTCCCCATCCCAATCGGAGGAATTATCCCAACTGGACGGGTTGTCCCAGCCGGAGGCATAGGGATCGCCCGCCGGCTCCGCCGTATAGGGTTGGATCGCGGGCTCAGCGAAAGGATCATCCTTCATCCGCATGTGGGAGACGACACGGTCGACACCACCGATGGCTTCGGCCACCTGGGTCACGTGGGTGAGCTCGTCCTGGTTCTGCGCCACACCGAAGAGATAGACCGTCCCGCGCAGGGTTTCGATGTGATAATTCACCTGCCGCACGCCTGTGTCGGCGATCAGCCGCGTGCGCAGCTGCGTCGTAATCCAGGCATCGCGCGGGCGGATGTAGCCAAAGCGCTGTTCGGAAATCGCCACTTCATTGATGACATCATCAACGCCTGGCGTGGTCCAGGCAATGCGGCTCGCCTCGATGCGGGTTTCCTGATCATCGACGCGGCCGGTCATCAACACGCGACCCTCGACCACTTCCAGATCGACACCTGTGAACGCGTCGTGCGAATTGCTGTAAAGGCGCTGGCGCAGCTCAAGCTGTACGGCGGCATCGTCGAGCGTATCGCCGACGGAGCGTTCCTGCGCGAGCACGACACCGGTGGTCGCGACCCCCGCCATCAACACGGGCGCGCAGCCGCCAAGGCCGAGCGTTCCCAAAAGCGACATGGCAAACGCCACGCGAACATAGGTGTTCATGGTGCGATCTCCCGCTCCCGATAAAAGTTTCCACTTCCCCCAAGCCTTAAGAGATGGGTAATCGGAGTTAAGATCGCATTAACGATGACCTACTCATCCGCGATTATTTTTTGCTATTCGCCCCGCCGCCAAAGGGATTTGACGTGCCGGGGAAGCCGCCCGGGCGCAACAAAGACCGCATCATAGCGGCACAAGACCTGCGCTAGCTTGGGGTTCGCCCCGAGCCAGGCATCGCCCCCCGCTTCGATGCGCCGCCGCTGCGCGGGCACAATCGCCTCGGCAAAAGCGCTCGCGTCGCGGCGCTGTTTGACCTCGACAAAGGCAACAACACGAGGCGCGCCAATGAGCGGCCAGGCGGCAATGAGATCAATCTCGCCTCCCGGCGCGCGGTAGCGACGGCCAAGAATGCGGTAACCCTTGAGTATGAGCCAGAGCGCGGCAAAGGTTTCCGCGCGGCGGCCCGCTGCCTCCCGTTCCTGCCGCGCCGCGCTCACGCACCCTCTTTTGAAAGCTCAAGCGCGCGGGCATAAATCTCTCGCCGGGGGCGGCCCGTCATTTCCGCCACCTCGGCGGCCGCGTCTTTCACAGATCCGGTTTTGAGGGCGGCGCGCAAGGCCTCGTCCACGTCAATCTCCGCCCCTTGATGATCCGTAGGCGGACCAATGACCACGACGATCTCACCCTTTGGCGCGCCTTCGGCCTCGTACTGCGCGGCGAGCTCTTCCAGCGTTCCCCGCCGCACTTCCTCGTGCAGTTTGGTCAGCTCCCGCGCCACGGCGGCTTCGCGTGGGCCCAAAACCGCGCCCGCATCACGCAAGAGCGCGGCGAGACGCGAGGGCCCTTCGAGCAGGACAAGGCTTGCGCGCGCGGATTTCAACTCCTCAAGCGCCGCCTTTCGCGCGCCGGATTTGGGCGGCAGAAACCCCACAAAGAAAAAACGATCGGTGGGAAGCCCCGCAACGCTGAGCGCGGCGGAAACGGATGATGCGCCCGGCACCACATGGACGCGGTGCCCCGCGGCGCGCGCCTCAGAGACCAGCTTGTAGCCGGGATCGGAAATAAGCGGCGTGCCCGCGTCGGAAACCAGCGCCACCCGCGCGCCCTTGGCGAGCAGGCCCAGCACCCGGGGCCGCACGCGGGGGCCGTTGTGGTCGTGATAGGGGGAAAGATCCGCCTTGATGCCATAGGCCGAGAGCAGTTTTGCCGTCACCCGCGTGTCCTCGCACAGCACCACATCGGCGCCTTCCAGCACCCGCAGCGCCCGCAGGGAAATATCCTCGAGATTGCCGATGGGGGTCGCCGTCACATAAAGGCCCGGTTCAAGGGGTTTAGTCCGACCCAGCGGCGCCTGCCATTTACTCGTGGGGGCCCCCGCGTTAATCTTTTCGCCCTTCCCCTCACCCTTATCAGGGCCTTTGGCAGGAGCTTTATGTGCGCTTGATTTCTGCGGTTTTGACAAAGATTTTCTCCGTCCTTTCGGGCACCCACAATGGGCTGGCTTTCACGGCCCGCGCAAGTGCGCTGGGGCTCGGCCTTCTGGCGCTCGCGGCCTGCACCACGGACGGCACCAATAGCCCGCCGCCGCAGCGGGTGGAAAACCGCCTGCCTGAACCCAATAGCGCGGTGCGGAACGAGGTGGAACAACCCATGGTCACCAGCCGCAGCAATCTGATCCGCCCCGCCCACATGGGCGGACAGGAGCCGGTGCGCGTGGCGCTACTTCTGCCGCTGGGCGATGCGAGCCCGCAGGCGCAAGCCATCGCGCAATCCATGCGCAACGCAGCAGAGCTTGCCATATTCCGCTCCGGCCGCACGGATCTGCTGCTACTGACCAAGGACACGCGCGGCACGGTGCCGGGCGCACAGGAAGCGGCGCGCGAAGCGATTACTGAGGGCGCGGAAATTATTCTCGGGCCCCTGTTTGCGAACAATGTGGAAGCCATCACCCCCATCGCGCGCAGCGCGGGGCTTTCCGTCATCGCCTTTTCCAGCGACAGCCAGGTCGCCGACATGGATGTCTATCTGCTCGGCTTTACGCCGGAACAGGAAGTCAGCCGGGTCACTGAATTCGCCATGAGCCAGGGCTATTTCGAATTTGCGGCCATGATCCCTCGCGGCGATTACGGCAACCGCGTGGATGCGGCCTTTGAAAATACCGTGTCCCGTTACGGCGGCTATGTGGTGCAGACCGTGCCTTACGACCGCAATGCCGAAGATTTTCGCGATGAGGCTGCAATTCTCGCCTACACCTACGGCGTGGGCTCCATGCGCCGTACCGACGAAAACGGGGTCGCGCTAGGGGCGGAAAACCTTGTGCCGGAAACCCAGGGCTTTACCGCCGTCTTGCTGCCCGAAGGGGGCACGGCGCTTCGCCTGCTCGCGCCGTCACTGCCGTATAATGATATCGACAATCGCGTGGTGCGCTTTCTTGGCACCGGGCTTTGGGATGACCAGCGCCTGTGGCGCGAACCCTCGCTGAACGAAGGCTGGTTCGCCGCGCCCGACCCTGCCCGCCGCGAACGGTTCAGCCGTGCCTATGAAGAAGTTTACGGCACGCAGCCGCACCGGCTTGCCTCGCTAAGCTATGACGCGGTGACGCTGGCCGCGACGCTATCCGATGCGCCCTTCGGTCAACGCTATTCCCGCCCCCGCCTGACAAACCCGTCGGGCTTTGCGGGCGTTGATGGCATTTTCCGCTTCCGCCAGACCGGCGGCACGGATCGCGGGCTTGCGGTGCTGGAGGTCGACAACGGCAATGTGACGGTGGCGAGCCCCGCGCCAGAACGGTTCGGCGCGCTGGACGAGGAACGCGGTCCCTACAAACCGATCCAGGACGACGCGACGGCGGTTTCAAACCCCGGCTACTAGGCGAGCAATTTCCCGATCAAGGCATTGAGCACCGGGCGCCCCGCTGAGGTGGCGCAGAGCCGGTCGTCCTGTCGTTCCAACAGGCCGCCATCGATCAGATCCTGCGCAAGCGCCATGTCGAACGCCGCGCCGCTCAAATCTTCAAACCGCGCGAGCGACATGCCTTCGCTGAGGCGCAGGGACATCATCAGGTATTCCTCGCCGCAAGATGGTTTCGATACTTCCGTAGACTGATGAATGCCGTGACCTGTGTCTTGCACCGCCTTGAGCCAGGCTTCGGGCGCGAGCACCGTGTCGGTGGCGAAGCGTTTGCCCGCAATGGTGAGCCGCCCATGGGCGCCGGGGCCGACGCCCACATAATCCCCCAGCCGCCAATAGGTGAGATTGTGCCGGCTCTCCGCGCCCGGCGCCGCGTGATTGGAAACCTCATAGGCAGGAAGGCCTGCGCCTTCGCAAAGGCTTTGCGTCATCTCATACATCTCTGCGCTCGCGTCTTCGTCCGGCACGACAAGCGCGCCCTTTTCATGAAGCGCGTGAAACGGCGTGCCGGGCTCAAGGGTCAGCTGATAAAGTGACAGGTGATCGGCGGCGAGGCGCAGCGCCTGCGCGAGTTCCGCTTCCCACGCTTCAGGCGTCTGACCCGCCCGCGCGTAAATGAGGTCAAAGCTCACGCGCGGAAATGTACTGCGTGCCAGTTCATACGCCGCGAGCGCCTCGGCCACCGAATGAAGCCGCCCCAGCGCCTTGAGGTCCTTGTCATTCAGCGCCTGAATGCCGATCGAAAGCCGGTTCACCCCCGCCGCGCGAAAGCCCGCGAATTTTTCCGCCTCAACGGACGTCGGGTTCGCCTCGAGGGTGATTTCGGCATTATCCGCAAGACCCCACAGCCGGTCCGCCGCACTGACAATCATATCCACCGTGCGCGGGTCCATAAGCGAAGGCGTACCGCCGCCGAAAAAGATCGATGTGAGGGGGCCGCCGCCCTGAAAGCTCGCCATATGTTCCATCTCGCGCACCAGCGACCGCGCCCAGAGCGCATGATCGACCCCCGCCACTACATGCGAATTGAAATCGCAATAAGGACATTTGGCGGCGCAGAACGGCCAATGCACATAGAGTCCGAATCCGGGTGCCCCAAGGGGAGCGGGCATGTCAGTGTTTGACATCGCTCAACGCCCAAGGGAAAAGAATCAAGCAGAGTGCGGGACCGGGAGGAACTTTCATGGAAAATACCGTTGTCGCCACCTTTCTATATATCGCCGCCGTCACGGTGGCCGCGTCGGGCGTCATTATCATCGCGCTGCGGAAGTATATGGACCGCGTGGTTTCTTACGTCTATGGCGGCGAACACTTTCCCTTCTGGTTCTGGCCAGCCTATCTGGGGCTGATCGTCATCTTTGCCTATGTGGTCTATGCCCATTTCACTGGGCCCCACACCTGGGCCGGATGGATCACCGCCGCCATGATCGGCATCGGCATGCCCGCGCAATGGGTCGCCGTGATTTTTCGTCGTGACGGACGACAGTTCCTCGCCAACTTGCGCGGGGACTGGACCTTCATCTGGGTCGGACTGGTACGGATTTTTTTCGGTGGCTTCTTGTGGTGGCTCGCCATCAACGCCTGACATCGCTCACGCGATCCCCGTGATGTCATGCTCCGGCTTGACCGGAGCATCCAGTAAAGCGGCGCTGGACCCTCCGATCAAGTCGGAGGGTGACAGAGTGAGACCCTATTTAAAACACACTTCGATCAATTGCTTGAACGCGTCGGCACGGTGGCTCATGGCGTGTTTCGCGTCCGGGTCCATTTCGCCGAAGGTGATGTCGAACCCATCTGGTTCGAACACCGGATCATAGCCAAAGCCCTGCTGCCCACGCGGCGGCCAGACCAATGATCCGTGTACGTACCCTTCAAAAGTTTCCACATGGCCGTCGGGCCAGGCGAGCGAGAGCGCGCAGGTAAAATGCGCCGCGCGTGTTGTCGCCTTATGCGCTTTGAGCTCCTGCTCAACCTTTTCCATGGCGATGGCAAAGTCCTTTGACGGCCCCGCCCAGCGCGCGGAATAGATGCCGGGTTCACCGCCAAGGCCATCGACGCACAAGCCTGAATCATCGGCCAGGGCTGGTACTCCGCTCGCCCTTGCCGCGGCCAGCGCCTTCAGTTCCGCATTGGCTTTAAACGTTGTGCCGGTCTCTTCGGGTTCATCCAGATCAAGCTCGCCCGCCGAAATCGTCTCCACCCCAAAGGGAACAAGAAGCTCGCGAATCTCGCGCACCTTGCCTTTGTTGTGGGACGCGACGACAAGTTTTTTGCCTTCGAAATGACGGTGCGGCATTTGCGTTACCCGATGTTCAGCGCCTCACGCTGCAACCTGTGCAGATCGGCAATGCCGGATTTCGCAAGGCCCATGAGCGCGCCAAATTCATCTTCGGAGAAAGGAACACCTTCAGCGGTACCCTGAATTTCTACAATGCCGCCCGAACCGGTCATCACGAAATTCGCGTCTGTGTCGGCATCGGAATCTTCCATGTAGTCGAGATCGAGCACCGGCGCACCGGAATAGATGCCGCAAGACACCGCCGCCACCTGGTCGGTGAGGGGGATCGACATAATCATCTGCCGCTCATACATCCAGCCAAGCGCCTGACGCAACGCGACCCAGGCCCCGGTGATGGATGCCGTACGTGTGCCGCCATCGGCCTGCAGCACGTCGCAGTCGATCTGGATCTGCCGTTCGCCCAATGTTTTGAGGTCTGTCACCGCGCGCATGGACCGCCCGATAAGGCGCTGGATTTCCTGCGTCCGGCCCGACTGTTTGCCGCTGGCCGCTTCGCGCCGCATGCGTTCGCCCGTGGAACGCGGCAGCATGCCATATTCCGCGGTCACCCAGCCCTTGCCCGAATTTCTGAGCCACGGCGGCACGCCCGTGTCCACACTCGCCGTCACCAGCACGTGGGTATCGCCGAATTTGACGAGGCAGGAGCCTTCCGCGTGTTTGGCAAAGCCGGGTTCGAGGGTCACATTTCGCATCTGGTCGGGATTGCGGCCGGAAGGGCGCATGGCGGGGCTCCGTTTTTTGTGTCTTGGCTCAAAAAATCCCGCGATACCTAAGGTGCGGAGCCGCAAAGGTCCAGAGCCAGCCGCGAATTGACCCCGGGCCCCGCCCTACCTACATTCCGCGCAAGGACCGGACCCCCGTCAAACCCAAGGAATTCATGGCCGAGAACCGCCTGCCACCCTTGCTCAATGAGCGCTCGACGCAAGTTTTCCGCCAGATTGTGGACAGCTATCTGGAGGGCGGCGATCCCGTGGGCTCGCGCACCCTCGCCCAGCGGTTGCCCGGGCTGAACCTTTCGCCGGCGTCAATCCGCAATGTGATGTCGGACCTTGAGCACGCGGGGCTTTTGTTTTCCCCCCACACCAGCGCGGGCCGCCTGCCCACCCAATTGGGGCTGCGCATGTTCGTCGACGGGCTTCTGGAAGTCGGCGACCTGACCGAGGACGAGCGCAAATCCATCGAGGCACGGCTGGCCGGCCGGCCCCAGTCGCTCGAAGACATGCTGACCCAAGCGACCGAAGCCCTATCCGGGCTTTCGAGTTGTGCGGGGCTGGTTATGGCGCCCAAGACCGAAGCGCCCTTGAAGCACGTTGAGTTTGTGCAGGTGAGCGGCGGCAAGGGGCTTGTGATCCTGGTCGCCGAAGACGGCGCTGTGGAAAACCGGGTGATCGAGTTGCCGCAGGGCCTGCCCGCCTCGGCCCTTGTTGAGGCCACCAATTTCATCAACGGGCACCTGCGCGGGCGTACGCTGGCCGAGGCGCGCGAAGCAATCCTGGAAGAGATCGGCACGCAAAAGGCGCAGCTTGATCAGCTTGCCGCGAAAATCGTCCAGGCCGGGCTTGCCACCTGGGCCGGGAGCGAGGGCGCCGGGGGTGAGGCGGCCGAGCTGAAGTCGCTGATCGTGCGGGGGCAAAGCCAGCTTCTTAAGGACCTTTCCGCCCAAGAGGATCTGGAGCGCGTACGCCAGCTTTTCGATGACCTGGAAACCAAGCGCGACCTTGCGAAACTGCTGGATCTGGCCAAGGGCGGAGACAGCGTCCGCGTCTTTATCGGCTCGGAAACGCAGCTTTTTTCGCTATCGGGTTCAAGTGTGATTGTTGCCCCCTATATGAACGGGGCACAGAAGATTGTGGGCGTGATCGGGGTCATTGGGCCCCAGCGGCTGAACTATGCCCGGATCATCCCCATGGTGGATTATACCGCGCAGGTGGTGGGCCGCCTTCTTTCGTGATAGGCACCCCCGCCGATTGAGAATTCAAGTGATGAGTAACGGGACAGACATGAGCGACGAACACAAGCCGCACGAAGAAGAACAAGAAACGCCGGACGTGAAAGCTGACGAGCCGCAAGGTCAGGCCGAAGCCGCCGAAGCCATGGCGGATGAAGCGGGCGGGCCGAGCCCCGAAGCGGTGATGGACGAAATGCGCGACCGGCTGCTGCGCGCGCTGGCCGATGCGGAAAACACCCGCCGCCGCGCCGAACGCGACCGGGAAGACGCGCTGAAATATTCCATCACCAAATTCGCGCGCGATGTTCTCAGCGTTGCTGACAACCTGCGCCGCGCGCTTTCCAGCGTCGATGAGGAGGCCAAAGCCGAAGGGGGCGAGGCGCTGACCGCATTGCTGGATGGCGTTTCCGTGACCGAGCGCGAGCTTCTGAATATTTTTGCCCAGCACGGCATCAAACAGGTGAACCCCGAAGCGGGCGAAAAGTTCGATCCCAACCTGCACCAGGCCATGGCCGAAGTGCCCGGCACCGGTCAGCCCAATGGCACCGTGGTGCAGGTCACGCAAGTTGGCTACACCATCGGCGACCGCTTGCTGCGCCCCGCCATGGTTCTGGTGGCCAGGGGCGCCTGAGGCAGGTTCCGCGAAACCCGCAAAGCAGTTAGACTGACCGTTCCATTTTTCGGCAAAGGGAACGCGCCATGTCGCACATGTCACAATTGATTGCCGCCTGCTCTCTGTTCTTCGTCATTCACATTTTCATTTCCGGAACGCCCTTGCGCGGTCGCGTCGTCGGGATGATGGGCGAACAGCCCTATCGCGGACTTTTTTCGCTCGTCACGCTGGGCGCCGTCGTCTGGATGGGCTTTGCCTTCGCCGCCACCAAGAACATGGACCCCCTGTGGACGCCGCCAGTGTGGCTGCGTCATGTGGGCGGCGCGGTGATGTTGCTGGCCTTCCTGTTTGCCGTCATTGGGCTCGCCACACCGAACCCCACGTCGGTGCAACAAGAAGGTCTGCTCAAGAAAGGCGAAGACGCCGCCAAAGGCATTGTGCGCATCACGCGGCATCCATTCCTTTGGGCAGTGACCATCTGGGCTGCGTTCCACATCGCCGCCAATGGTGACCGGGCGAGCCTCATCTTCTTTGGCACGTTCCTGATCGTCGCGCTGGCCGGCATGGTCTCCATTGATCACAAGCGCAAGCGCATGATGGGCGCGGACTGGGATGCCTTTGCCGCGAAGACCTCGCGCATTCCCTTCGGCGCGATCCTGACAGGCCGCAACAAGCTTTCCCTCGGTGAGATCGGCATCATCCGCCTCGTCGCCGCGGGAATCGTCTTTGGTCTGATCTTTTGGGGCCATGCCTGGCTTTTTGGCGCCGCGCCGTACTGAGCGAAACAAATCTACTCTGCCAATTTGATTGGCGCAGTTGGCACGCCTTGCTCATAGTGCTCAGATTGCTTGAGCCAATTGCAGCAAACGGGGACGACCATGGCTATTCTGGAAATTTTGAGCGCCGCGCAGGCCAGCGGATTTGACGCGGCGGCGGCAACGCGCGCCTATCTTGACACCATGCCGGCGGACCAGGCGGCGCAAACCGCGGCCTATCACGAAGGGCAGATCTGGCTGATCCTTTGGGGTGCGCTCTATACCGTTGCTGTCTATCTGATCCTTCTTTGGACTGGTTTCGCGCGGGGCCTGCGCAATCGGCTGGAAGGCTTCATGCCGAAATGGCTCGCGCCCCTTCCCTTTGCCGCGCTGTTCGTTCTTGTATCGAGCTTGATGAGCCTGCCGATCAATTACTATTCAGGGTTTCTGCGCGAACATCAGTACGGCCTTTCCACGATGTCCAATGCTGACTGGTTCAGCGAATGGGGCATTGGCCTTGCCATCGGCACGTTGATGTCTGGACTGTTCCTGTGGGTGCTTTACCTGCTGATCAAAGCCTTCAAGCGCACATGGTGGCTGGTGGGCACCGTCTTCGCCGCGGGTTTTCTTTATGTGGCGTTGCTGCTGTCGCCCGTTTACATCGCGCCCCTGTTCAACGACTACACTTCGCTCGAAGACGGCCCGTTGCGCGACAGCATCCTCGCCATGGCCGCGTCAAACGACATTCCCGCCGATGATGTTTATGTCTTTACCTCGTCGGATCAATCGAACCGCATCACCGCGAACGTGAGCGGCATCGGCAGCACTGTGCGCATCTCATTGGGCGATACGCTGATCCAGCAGGCCGATGAAGACGAGATCCGTGCAGTGATGGCGCATGAGATGGGGCATTACGTTCTGGGCCACACCTACCGCATGATCTATTTCTTCCTGGCGATCGCGCTGGGCGGGTTCCTGTTTGTGCATTTTACCTTCGGTTGGGCGAGCCGCCGCTTTGGCGCGAAGTGGGACATTCAGAACATCGGCGATATCGCGGGCATGCCGCTGTTTTTCCTGCTGTTCACCGTCTACAGCACGGCTATTACGCCGCTGCAATACAACATCATCCGCAGCGGAGAAGTGGCGGCAGACCGGTTCGGCCTTGAAGTTGCGCGGGAGCCCGACGGGTTCGCCACAACGGCGCTGCGGCTTTCCACCTATCGCGAGTTGGAGCCCACGCCGCTGGAAGAAATGCTGTTCCGCCATCACCCCTCGGGCGCGAGCCGCGTGTCCATGGCGATGGAGTGGAAAGCGCGAGAGCTGGCCGCCGGTGCGGAAGATCAGACCACGGCGCTTCGGCTTGACCGCGCCCGCACGATCTTTGCCGACAGCCCCATGGCCGCACACGAGGGGGATGACGAGGCCAACTAAGGCTTCGTCACCCGTCGCAGGGTGAGGTTGATGCGACCTCCATCGGGGAAGCGGTCTGCGGGCAACAGCGTCGAGGTGCCGGGATAGATGCGGGCAATACCGTGGAAATAGTCCCGCGCCTTGCCCGCCAGCACCACCACATCGCCGGAATGGAGTTTGACCGACCATGACGTAGGGCCAGTGCGGGCGGGGCCCTTCACCTGGAACATGGCGCTGTCGCCGAGGGAGACAGAGATCACGGGCGCATCTTTGGCGTATTCATCCGTATCCTGATGAAGGCCCATCTTTGCGTCGGGCCCGTAGTAGTTCACGAGACAGCATTCGGGCGCTGCCGCATAACCCGCAACGAACTCCCACAGGCCCATCAGGCTTTGCGGGATGGCGGGCCAGCGCTGCCCCGTCCCGGGGTGAACCCCCTGATAGCGGTAGCCGCCGTCCTTGTCCGAAACCCAGCCGTAGGGCCCGGCGTTGGTCATTTCCACGGAGAAGGGCTTACCCGTGCGCGGCATGGCGGGCCGGAACAGCGGCGCGGCGTCGATAACGCCCAGCACCTCCGCCAGCATTTGGTCCTGCGCGGCGCGGGACAAAAGCCCGGGATAGAGCCGCGCGCCATCTACCCCCAGCGCCTGCTCGGCCTTTTCAGCCATATGCCCCTCTGATACTCTGCAATTAATCGAAGCAATTAAGTTGCCCCCGCGGGTGGAGGATACGTCATGGCCGTAGCTGAGCAAACGCAAGACATTCTGGCGAATGCCCCTTTTGACATTGAGCCGCAGACCCCCACCATCGGCGCCTTTCTGACGGGGCTCGATTTGCGGGAGGAACAATCTGACGAGGTGATTGCCGCCATCCGCGCGGCATTGCTGGAATGGAAAGTGATCTTTTTCCGCGATCAGCACCTGACCCAGGAACAACACATTTGCTTCGCCCGGCGGTTTGGCGATCTGGAAGTCCATCCCGTCACACCCAAGGATCAGAAGCATCAGGAAATCCTGCGCATCACCCATGATGAAAACAGCAAGGGTCAGGAAAACGCCTGGCACTCTGACGTCACATGGCGCCCCGCGCCCTCATTGGGGTCAATCCTGCGCGCGGTGGAAATCCCGCCCGTGGGCGGCGACACGCTGTTTGCCAATATGGAAGCGGGCTATGAGGCGCTGCCCGACGCGGTGAAGGAAAAGGTGACGGGGCTTACGGCAAGCCACGATTTCATGCGCGCCTTTGCCAGCCGCATTCCGGCGGACAAATATGATGAGTTCCGCGCCAAGACCCCGATCCAGCATCACCCGGTGATCCGCACCCACCCGGAGACGGGCCGCCGTTCCATCTATGTCAACACGGGCTTTACCACCCACATCGACGGCATGGACGAAGCGGAAAGCGAGGCGCTGTTGCACCTGCTGCAACATCAGGCCTGGGTGCCCGAACATCAGGTGCGCCTGAAATGGGCGCCGGGCACCATCGCCTTTTGGGATAATCGGTCGAGCCAGCACTACGCCACGTCCGACTATTGGCCCCAGCGGCGGGTAATGGAGCGCGTGACCGTGGCCGGCGACAAACCGTTTTTTGATCCCTCGTGATCCGCGCCGCCGCTTGGCGCGCGGGCCCTTCCCGCGCTAAACTTGCGCCCATGCGCGACTTTGTAGGCAAGCACCCGGCCCTGACCCAATTTCTCGTTCTGGCGAGCGTGGTGATCCTGTGCGTGCCATCCTTCGGGCTTGTGTGGCTCGCGCTCGCGACCATCGGCCAGGCGCTGATCGATGACGGCTGTCAGGCGCGGCATTATTCCTGTGAATACGAAGGCTCGTTCCTGATCATCGGCACGCTCGTGCTCTTGCCCTTCTTCATCTATTTTTTCATCTACATCGCGGGAAAGGTCAGTGGGCTGATTACCGACCGCCTGCTGCGCTGGGCGGGGCTCGACCCCAAGATCGCCCTGTTGTGAGTGCGCCTGTTCGCGCAACGGGGGCGCGCCGCATCATCCTGATTTCCCTTGTGTGGATTGGCATTGCCGCGGGGCTGATGGCCCTTGCGGCATTTGTGCTGTTACAGCGCTGCGCCTTTGACGGATGCAGCCTGGAATGGGCTATTGTGTTCTGGGTCGGCGTGGCGACCGTGCCCTTCACCCTTGCCGGGCTCGGCATTCACCTGTTCGTCGTGGCGGTTCTGCCGCGCGCAGGAAACGACACGGATAAAAGTTAGGCACCTCACCCATGGCCCGCAAACCATCCAAAGGCCTTTTGCCGCGCACCATGAAGGACGGGTTTGTCACCATCGGGATCTGGTTTGGCATCTATGTCGCCATCACCGCCTTCACCTTCGTGCAGACGATTTTGGATTGCGGAACCGACCGGTCGTGCGAGGCGGGCTATAGCTTGATGGGCGCGCTGACGATTGGCGCCTTCGGATCATTGCTGATCCTGGTGATCCGGCTGATGGTACGCTTGCGCGCTGAGATGAACGCAAGCGCGGACGATGCGGCGCTTTGATTATTCCGAATAGATGATGTGTTCCGCGGCGACCGTAACATCGCCCAAGGCAACCTCGGCCCAGGCGCGCGCCGCGCGTTCCACCTCTTCGGGGTCCGCCGACAGATCGAACAGGCCCTCGCGCTCGAAATAGATCTTGCGCCGACCCGCTTCCATCTTGTCTTCAGCCATGCCGCCTTCTTCTTCGCTCATGCGCGCTTCAAGCGCGGCAAAGCCCGCATCCACATGGGCCTTGATTTCCAGCGGCGTCGGATATTCGAGCCACAACTGGCAGGCAAAAGTGAAGGCCAGATAGTCCGCCGCGCTGGCGGTGGTCGGCTTCCAATTGCCGTTCCCCGCATCGCGGCCATAGTCGAGAATAAGGTTCGAGTTCACCACCTCGTCCGCGGCCGTCACTTTGTAACGGACCCACACGTCGTCGCGGTCGAGCGCTTCAAGCTCGAACGGCTGGCCGAGGGATTCTGAAAAGCAGCGGATCAACAATTCATGATCCCAGCCGCCGCGCCCGCGCGCGTCACCCTCTTCCCAGATGTTGGTGAAAATAACCATTCCCGTACACCTCACCCTTTACCCCAAATTCGAAGGGGGCGAGGCGTTTCGCCTTCTTCCCCCGATTTGTCAGGCGCGTGTTCCCGCGGGTGCTTGACGCGAGACCCTCGCTTTGACGGGGACAAGGTAAATCCGGGGGCCTCAAAGGCGTCTTAATCCAGGACCGGATTTTGGCGGCGTGGTTAAGAGGTGGTTACCCACGAAGGCGTGGGGGGGCATCACGAAGATTTTCTTATAGGCCTCTTGATTTGGCACACTCTTCACGACTATATAGCCATATATGCTACCCATCGATCACGGTCGATGGCCCCCCGTAGACTCCGGTCTACGGGGTTTTTATTTGGCCGGAGATACAACTTTTGAGAGCGAAAGCGTCATTCTACATTGATGGCCTGAACCTCTACCACTCTATTCACGAGCTGGGCCAACCTCATCTCAAGTGGCTGAACGTCAAAGATTTGGCGCTAAGAGTCTGTGCACAAGCAAAGCTTGATTTGCAGGACGTCAAATATTTCAACGCTCCCCCAATTCATCGCAGCATGGGGAAACAAAAGCGCTTCCAACTGTATGTCGAGGCTTTGGAATCGACAGGGGTGAACTGCCGACTCGGACGATTCAAGCCGAAGCCCCAGCACTGCAAGGCCTGCACTTCAAAGTGGACACAGCACGAAGAAAAGGAAACGGACGTAAACATCGCCATTGAAATTGTTGCGGACGCATACAAAGGGCAATTTGATGTCTGTTACTTAGTCACCCGTGATAGTGACTTATCTGGGCCAGTTCGCCTATTAAAACGGGACTTTCCTTCAATACAAACCGTGACTGTTGCCCCTCCAGGACGTCGTCACAGCAAAGAGCTTGTCGCTCTCTGCGACTCCAAAATTGCGCTTCGTCCTAGATTTCTCCAAAACTGCCTGCTCCCTCAGACCATTACTCTGAGCAGTGGGCATTCCATACAACGCCCCCCTCAGTACGCCCCCCCTAAAACCACCTAGAGGGATTTGACCCCAGCCCCGATTGGAGCCATTCCCCGGGTTGCGGATGGGGAATTTCCACCCTATATCCCGCCTGAGACTTGCGCTAAGGGGCGCCCAAGAGGGCGGCCCCCGACGCGCGGGGTGGTAGACAAACGACAATCTCAGGGGATCCGCCGGGTCGCTGCGCGCCAGGACCCGCAGAATTCCGCCGTTAATGGGAGCAAAACATGGCTAAAGTAATCGGTATCGACCTCGGCACCACCAATTCCTGTGTCGCGGTTATGGACGGGTCGACCCCCAAAGTGATCGAGAACGCCGAAGGGGCCCGCACGACCCCGTCCATGGTGGCCTTCACCGAAGAAGGGGAACGCCTGATCGGCCAGCCCGCCAAGCGCCAGGCCGTCACCAACCCTGAACACACATTTTTCGCGATCAAGCGCCTGATCGGGCGCCCGTACGACGACCCCACCACGCAAAAAGACAAAGCGATGGTCCCCTATAATATTGTGAAGGCGGACAACGGCGATGCGTGGGTTGAGGGGCGCGACGAAAAGCTTTCCCCCAGCCAAGTGTCGGCCTTCATCCTGCACAAGATGAAAGAGACCGCCGAGAGCTATCTGGGCCAGGACGTGACGCAAGCCGTGATCACGGTCCCTGCTTACTTCAACGACGCGCAGCGCCAGGCGACGAAAGACGCGGGCAAGATTGCCGGCCTTGAAGTGCTGCGCATCATCAACGAGCCCACCGCGGCCGCGCTGGCCTATGGCCTCGACAAAAAGGGCGCAGGCACCATCGTCGTTTACGACCTTGGCGGCGGCACCTTCGACGTCTCCGTCCTTGAGATCGGCGACGGTGTGTTCGAAGTGAAGTCCACGAACGGTGACACGTTCCTGGGCGGTGAAGACTTTGACATGAAGATTGTCGAATACCTGGCCGCCGAGTTTAAAAAAGAACAAGGCATCGATCTGAAGTCCGACCGGCTTGCCCTGCAACGCCTGAAGGAAGCCGCTGAAAAAGCGAAGATCGAGCTTTCGTCTTCCACGCAGACGGAAGTGAACCTGCCGTTCATTACCGCTGATGCGTCGGGCCCCAAGCACCTGACCATGAAGCTTTCCCGCGCGAAGCTGGAAAGCCTGGTGGCCGAGCTCATCAAGCGCACCGAAGGCCCGTGCAAGGCGGCGCTGAAGGATGCGGGGCTTTCCCCCTCTGACATCGACGATGTCATCCTGGTGGGCGGCATGACCCGCATGCCCAAAGTGCAAGAAACCGTGCAGAACCTGTTCGGCAAGGAACCCCACAAGGGCGTGAACCCGGACGAAGTGGTTGCCATGGGCGCCGCGATTCAGGCGGGCGTGTTGCAAGGCGACGTGAAAGACGTGCTGTTGCTCGACGTGACGCCGCTCTCACTCGGCATTGAAACCCTGGGCGGGGTCTTCACGCGGCTGATCGATCGCAACACCACGATCCCCACGAAGAAGAGCCAGATTTTTTCCACGGCGGAAGACAACCAAAGCGCGGTGACCATCCGCGTGTTCCAGGGCGAACGGGAAATGGCCGCCGACAACAAACTGCTCGGCCAGTTCGACCTCATGGGCCTGCCGCCCGCGCCGCGCGGCATTCCGCAAGTTGAAGTGACCTTCGACATTGACGCCAACGGCATCGTGAACGTGGGCGCGAAGGACAAGGCGACCAACAAGGAACAGGCGATCCGCATTCAGGCCTCGGGCGGTCTTTCCGACGACGAGATCGAAAAGATGGTCAAGGACGCCGAAGAGCACAAAGCCGAAGACGCCGAACGCAAGGAATTGGTGGAAGCGCGCAACAAGGGCGAGGCCCTGGTGCATTCCACCGAAGCCGCGCTCAAAGAGCACGGCGAGGCGCTCGCCGCCGAAGACCGCGCGACCATCGACGCGGATGTGGCTGCCTTGCGCGAGGCGCTGGCTGCTGAAGACACGTCCAAGGACGACCTGGAAGCGAAGGTCACGGCCCTTGCCGAAAGCTCCATGAAGCTGGGCGAGGCCATGTACAAGGCGCAACAGGCCGAAGGCGAAGCGGCGGCGGCGGCAGATGCCGCGCGTGACGATGCCTCCGATGACGATGGCGATGTGGTCGATGCTGACTTCGAAGACGTCAGTGACGACGACAAAAAGTCATCCGCCAGTTAAGGCTCGGCGAGGGAGCGCGGCTTGATATGACAGCCGCGCTCCTCCGCTCCCTCCTCAAAGACAAGCGAGCCGTCCACCCATGAGCAAGCGCGACTACTATGAAGTCCTGGGCGTTGCGAAAACCGCAACGGACGCGGAGCTCAAATCCGCGTACCGCAAGCTTGCCATGCAGCATCACCCCGACCGCAATCAGGGCGACCCCGAAGCCGAGAACAAGTTCAAGGAATTGAACGAGGCTTATGACGTTCTGAAGGACAAGGACAAGCGCGCCGCCTATGACCGCATGGGCCACGCGGCGTTCGAAGGCGGGCGCGGCCCCGGCGGGCAAGGCGCGGGCTTCGGCGGCTTTGGCCCCGACTTCGGCAATGCCTTCTCCGATATTTTTGACGACCTCTTTGGTGACGTCATGGGCGGGCGTGGACAGCGCCGCGGCCCCGGTGGCGGGGGCGGCCGCGCGCGCGGCGCGGACCTGCGCTACAACATGGAAATCACCCTGGAAGAAGCCTTCGGCGGCAAGGAAGCGGAAATCCGCGTGCCCACCACCGTTTCTTGCGATCATTGCGGCGGTAACGGCGCGGAACCGGGCACGGCGCCCGAAACTTGCGGCACCTGCGGGGGCGCGGGCCGCGTGCGCGCAACGCAAGGGTTCTTCACCGTGGAACGCACTTGCCCCACCTGTGGCGGCATGGGCCAGCAGGTCAAAGACCCCTGCCGCGAATGTGGCGGCGCGGGGCGCAAGCAGAAAGAACAGACCCTGGCCGTGACCATTCCGGCAGGCGTCGAGGACGGCACGCGCATCCGCCTGGCTGGCAAAGGCGAGGCGGGCCTGCGCGGCGGACCGCCCGGCGATCTTTATCTTTTCATCTCGATCCGCCCGCACGAGATTTTTCATCGCGAGGGGCCGCACCTATTCCTCGAGATGCCTGTGCCCCTGACCACTGCGGCGCTGGGCGGGCATGTGGAAGTCCCCACCATCGGCGGCGGGCGCGCCAAAGTGACCATTCCCGAAGGCACGCAAGGGGGCCGTCAGTTCCGCCTGCGCGGCAAGGGCATGCCGCTTTTGCGCCAGAACCGCACCGGCGACATGATTGTCGAGGTCCAGGTCGAAGTGCCGACGAAACTGAACGCCAAGCAGAAGCAACTGCTGAAAGAATTCGAGGAAGCCGACGGCGACAGCGTCTTTCCGGAATTCGCCAAGTTCAAAAAGCGCCTTGAGGGCTTTTTCAAGCGCGCGGCAGAGTAGTATTGCGGGTCGTCCCGCCTCTCTTTCCCTTTTCATCCGAACCCGCCTAAGCTCTCCGAAATTCCACGTTCGGGGAGGGGCGTGCCTGTGCCGATTGATCAACTAGCGAATTATGCGGACGTCTTTGGCGGCATCGCGGTTATCGTTTCGCTCATCTACCTCGCCTTTCAAATCCGCGCGAACACGCGCGAGCAAAAGCACCAGCGTCGGTTCGACAGTTTCGAGATTCAAAACTCCGTCTTCAACTACATCGTGGAAAGCCCCGAGGCGACCAAGCTCTATATGAAGGCCGCCGAGGACTACATGAGCCTCGACGATGAGGAGCGCGTCAAATTCGGGCTGATGATGGTAAAGACCTGCCACGCCTTCGACCTCATCATGCAAATGTATCAGGAAGGCTCCATCGACTTCGATGCCTACAACAGTTTCGAGCAATTCGTGTTCGGAACGCTGGAAGCGCCCGGCACGCGCTATTGGTGGGACAACATGCCCTTCGCGGGCCGCGTGGTGCCGCGCGTGCGCAAGCGCATTGATGAACTGCATGCCCAGAAGGATGCCCAAGCGGCACGCGAGGCCAGCAATGACGCTTGAAGCTTTCTATTTCATCGCGCAGATCGTGGCGGCACTGGCGATTGTTGCCTCTCTTGTTTTTGTTGGGCTGCAAATCCGCGCGCAGACCAAGGAACAATGGCTGATCCGCATTCAGGACCGTAACGAAGCTCTCAATCGGTTCTTTGAGATCCTGAACGATCGGCATGAAAACCGCCAGGTCATGCTCGACGGCCTCGCGTCTTTTGGCTCGCTTTCGCCGCCGGACCGCATTCTTTTCGATAACATCATGACCGCGATTGCACGCACTGCGCTGATTTACGAACGACAACTCCTCAACGAGGACATATCGAATGAGAGCTTTCAGCAGTTCCTCGACCACATGTCCCCTTTCTGGGGTGCGCCGGGATGCGAGGAATGGGTGAAGGCCCGCGGCATCACCGCATTCGGGTCGGCTTATGCTTATGTGGGGCCGATCATCGGGTCCGAAGGCGGGCGGTGTGTCTATGATCGCTGGCGCAATGATTTCCTGGGGGTGCGCGATGACGACTGACAATAAACCACCCCGCATCGTCACGCCGCTGGTCGTCATTGCGACAGCCGTGGCGATCGGGTTCGGCATTGCCGATCTTGTTCTGCTGCCTGAGCTCAAGGTGCGCTGGATCCTCGGCATCCTGTTTCTGCCCGTCGTCATCACCGCGCTTTTCATCCTCACGCGGCGACCGGGACGCATTGCCCGAAGTATCGGCAAGGGCGGCGGAGTGCGGGCCGGACTTGTGGGCGGGGCCGTCGCCATCGCCACGGCGTTCGGTTTTACCTTCACCGATCAAATGGGTTGGACCGGCGCGGAGGGACAGATCTCAAGCTCCCCCGTCTGGCTTATCCTCTTTCCCGCCATCGCGATCTTTATCGAGCTGATGAACTCGCGCCTGGAGAAAGCAGCCAAGAGGGACCATGGCGATGACGACGCCTGACCTCTAATTCACTGAAGTTATTGATAAATTGGAGGGTAATTGATTTCCCTCTTGTAATAATTAGATAATTAGCTAAATGTCTATTCATGAGCACCGTCTTTAAAGCCCTGTCCGACCCCACGCGCCGCAAGGTGCTGGAACTGCTCAGGCAGGGGCCTAAGACGGCGGGCGAGTTGGCGGCAGAGTTCGATGTCTCCAAGCCCACCATGTCGGCCCATTTCGCGGTGTTGCGCGAGGCGGATCTGGTGGAGGCAACGCGGGACGGCAAGTCAATCGTCTATCGCCTGAAGCTCAGCGTGCTCGAAGACGCCCTTCTGGGATTTGCGGAAGTCTTTGGCATGAAGATGGAAACCAAGGGCGCGGAAGAACCGCCCAAGGAGGAATCGTCATGAGCGATCAGACAATGATGCGCCCGATCTTTCCCGCGGCCGTGCTGGCTGCGGTAGCAATCCTCGCCATGACCGTCTGGTACCTTGAGCGCGAGATGGCCTTGGTGTGGATCGGCGTTGCCTTGATGCTTCCCGTGGCCTGGGCCACGCTGGCGGTGCTGCGCAAGGAACCGTCGGACGAAACACGCCGCGCGCTGTTCTTTGCTGGATTGCTGCTCGCCTTTCCTTTGCTCTTCACGATTGGCGGTGCATTCGATCTCTATGACACCAAAGACAGAACCTTTGCCAGCCAGGCGCAAGGGTTCTTGATGGGTGGTGTGTTGATCTTTATGGGCAATTATCTGCCCAAGCGCTTGCCTCGTCTCGACCAAGCGAAATTTGATGCCGCGCGCGTGCAGGCCCTGCACCGATTTGCCGGCTGGGCCTTTGTTCTAGCGGGCCTGGGCTACATCGGCGCATGGATGTTCTTGCCCACGGTACCAGCGAACATCGTTGCCACGGGGCTGACGCTCATCGCCACTGCGCTGATCCTTGGCCGCCGCGCGCTCACGCGCATTCGGCCCTGAACCCAAAACGCAATCATTGAAAGAAAACGGAGGTCGCCATGCCGCGTATCGTAAAACTCGCCCTCATCTGGGCCGCCGCGATTCTCTTTGCGGCTCTTGCCATTACGACTGCCGGTGACATTGGATTGTTGCCGACGCAGCTCGCGGGCAATCTGGCCGCCGGCGCGGCTCTCGCCCTCAGCTGGCTTGCAACAACACTGATCGTGAGAGACAGAAAGAAAGACGAGGCTTAACTATTCTGCCGCCATGGAAGAAAAGATCGGCGCGACATCGCCAAAATACTCATAGGCGATGTCTTCTTTGACCGCGCGACGCATGTCGTCATCTTCTTCGAAGTGCACGCAGATATGGCTGCCCTTGTCGGAAAAAATCGCCTGCGTGGAGGTGTCCTTCACGTCCTCGCCGCCGATGTTGCCGGTCTCGTGGATCGAAATGACCTCGAAGGCGCGCGGCGCGATCTCAGACAGAAGAATATAGATAGCGCCGCCGCCCATCAGGTTCGTTGTGATGGGAAAGCGCGTGAAGGGAACCATTTTTCCCGAACGCCCTTTGAAGTGAACCACGTCGTGCTGCATTGCCCTTAACCCCGTATCCCGGTGCCCGGCAGCCTGTGGATAACCCACACGCCGGGCCCTCTTGAGTCCAATCACATGGCCCCCCGGGAGTCGAATCAACAGCCCCCGCCCCGGACCAAGCCCTTGATTCCAAAACAGTTTCCTGTTTCGTTCCAAAGGCTTATGTTTATCCCCAGGCCGCCGATTCAGCGCGAATCAGTCCCGAATCACCCTTCCCCAAAAGGCGATGCGCGCGCCCGCAAAAGTCAGGCGGCATAAGGCACATAAGAAGCGTGCGGAGCGGCCATCCCCTCTGGGCCCTCCACGCCTTCCCGTCTGATCACGCCAATCGATTCTGAATGAAAGGTTACTGGTGGCCCCGCGCGGTCAAACTTTCGCGGAAGGCGGCAGCGAGTGCTTTATCGCCGGACCGGTTTGCCACTATACATAAACCTTCCGGTGGTACTTTGGGTCGTTGGCGGTCTTGCCGAGATCCTGCTCCAACAATTCTTGTGGGGAGAACAAATGACCGAGCCGTTGAAACTTGCCGTTGCGGGGGCAGGCGGGCGCATGGGCCGCATGCTGATCAAAGCGGTGCTGGCCCACCCCGATTGCCAGCTCGTCGCCGCCTTCGATCATCCCAAATCCGAAGTGCAGGGCGCGGACGCGGGCACGCTTGCCGGCATGACCCCTATTGGCATTACCGTCAACAGCGACGTCATCGCGGCGCTGGACCTAGCCGACGGCCTTCTTGATTTTTCTGCCCCCGATGCGACCGTTGCTTTTGCTCGCGAAACCGCACGGCGCGGTGCGGTGCACATCATTGGCACTACGGGCTTTTCCGGCAGCCAGGAAAATGCCTTGCAGAAAGCGACCGAGGGCGCCCGCGTTGTGCGTGCGGGAAATTTTTCTCTCGGCATAAATTTGCTCTGTGCCCTGACGAACGCCGTCTCTGAACGGCTCGGGATCGACTACGATATCGAGATCACCGAAATGCATCACCGGCACAAGGTGGATGCACCCTCGGGCACGGCACTGATGCTGGGCGAAGCCGCCGCCGCCGGGCGCGGCATTGATTTCAGCAAATACGCGGTGCGCGAACGCAGCGGCAATACAGGCCCGCGCAAAGAGGGCGCCATCGGCATGTCATCCATTCGCGCTGGGGAAACCATCGGCGAGCACGCAGTGATCTTTGGCGGCGCGACCGAACGGCTCGAGTTCCGCCATGTCGCCATCGACCGCGCGCTCTTTGCCGACGGGGCCGTGCGCGCCGCCGTCTGGGCCAAGGATCAAAAGCCCGGCTTTTATTCCATGATGGATGTGCTGGGGCTCTAGGCCTCTGCTTTAGCCGCTTCCCAGGCGAGCAACGCCTTCTTGCGCGTGAGCCCCCAGTGATACCCGCCCAACGCCTTTGTCTGCCGCAGCACGCGGTGGCAGGGGATGAGGAACGAGATGGGATTGCGCCCCACCGCTGAGCCCACGGCGCGCACGGCCCGTTCGGTGCAAACCTTCTTTGCGATATCGGTGTAGGACGTTGTTTCCCCAAAAGGGATTTCCAATAGCGCGCGCCAGACCTGCATCTGAAAAGGCGTGCCGCCGAGCAGGACTTTCAGTGGTTCTTCCTCCGCATCAGGCGTGAAGATGCGCGCGGCAATGGGCGCAATCGCCGCCGGATCGTGCGTGTATATCGCATTGGGCCAGCGTGCCTTCATGTCCTCAAGCGCCGTGCCTTCCGTTCCCGGATCGGCAAAGGCAAGTCCGCAAAGCCCGCGCGGCGTCGTCATATAGAGCCCCGCGCCAAAGGGCGTGTCGTGCCATCCGTAACGGATCTCCAGCCCCTCGCCCTTGCGCTTCACCTCGCCCGGGGTCATCGCCTCCACACTGACAAATAAATCATGCAAACGACCTGGCCCCGAAAGCCCCGCTTCGAACGCCGCATCGAGCAGCGGCGCGCCATCATTCAGCGCCGCGCGCGCATCCACATGAGTGAGCAGCGCGAGCAAACGTTTGGGCGAGACCCCGGCCCAGCGCGTGAAAATGCGCTGTGCATGGGCGGGCGAGAGCCCCATGGCGGCGGCAACGTCTTCCAGCCGAGGCTGGCTGAGTTGGTTTTCCTCGATGAAGGAAATCGCTTCGGCCATGCGCTCGTAATCGCGCGCCTGGGGGCCGAAGGGGTCTTCATCTGTTTGCGGGTTCATTGACATCATGGGCGCAGCATAGGTGGGGCGCGCGGGCCCCGCCACCCGGATCTTGCGACGGGCGGGAAGCCTTGCACGCTGCCAAGGAGGCCGTTAGCGTCCCGCACCATGACGACCAAAAAGACCGCCAAAAAAGCGCCCAAGGCGAAAACAAAAGCCAAGGCCAAAGCGAAAAAACCCGCGCGCGTGAAACGCATGCCCAAGGAATGGGTCGAGCCGTTTTTTGCCGCGCTTTCCGCCGCCGACCCCGAACCCAAGACGGAGCTGAATTACACCAACCCCTACACCCTGGTCGTTGCCGTGGCGCTGAGCGCGCAAGCCACCGACAAGGGCGTCAATCTTGCCACGGGAAAATTGTTCAAGCTCGCCGATACGCCGGAAAAGATGGTGGCGCTGGGCGAGGACAAAGTCCGCGATATGATCAAGACCATCGGGCTGTTCCGCAACAAGGCCAAAAACGTCGTCGCGCTTTCCCAAAAACTGATCGACGAGTTCGGCAGCGAAGTACCGCGGAGCCGTGAAGCGCTGGAAAGCCTTCCCGGCGTGGGGCGCAAGACGGCAAACGTTGTTTTGAACGTCGCCTTCGGTGAGCCGACCATCGCGGTGGACACGCATATTTTTCGCGTGTCGAACCGCACGGGCCTTGCGCCGGGCAAGGACCCGTTGGCGGTGGAACTGGCGCTGGAAAAGGTCGTGCCGGAAAAATACAAACTGCACGCCCATCACTGGCTGATTCTGCACGGACGCTATATCTGCAAGGCGCGCAAACCCGACTGCGCAAAATGCGATGTCTATAAATATTGCTTATGGCCGGAAAAGGCGCCGCTCACGCCGGAAGATATTTAGGCAGATACTAAGACGGGTTCTGACTGCTGCTGGCGGCGTCGTTCACTGCATCGCGCGTGACCGCATCAACGCAGGGCTGATCGCCCGGGCTCGTCTCGCCGTTGTGCGCCCCACTGGACGTGACATAGGAAACGCGCGGCGACCCATCCTCACCCGGATAGAAAAACAGAAACAAGACGCAGGCGTCGCTGCGGTACTGCCAGATCTGCGCGTCCTGATCGACACGGCGCAGGCCGGGCGCGCCGAAGTATCCTTCCGCTTCTGCTTCGCCCAGGCCGACAAGTTCTTCAACGCGGGGGATGTAGTCCGGCTCCAGCCGCGGACGGGAGGTGGGCACGATGATGGTATTCGCCGGCGCGCGCGCCTCTGTGCCCGCGCGGTTCTGCGGAAAGCTGGGCATCGGCACATCCAGGGCCCCGCAGCCCACGAGCGTGAGGGCAAGCGCCAGCGTCGCAAACGCCCTAATGCCGTGCGCCATGCTTTTTGCCATGGGTGACCTCTTTGAAAACGTGAACCATCAACGCCGCCCCGAAGACCGGAGCGAGGAAGTTAACAAGGGGGATCGACAGCGCAAGGGTAGTGATCACACCTGCGACAAATATCCTGAACCCATTCTTGCGGCGCAGGCGCTTGACCTCGCGCGGGGGCATATGGCGCAGGGCCACCATTTCGAAATATTCCCGCCCCACCAGGATGCCGTTCAGCACAAAGAAGACCGCGAAGTTGATGCCCGGAATGAAATAGAAGGGCAGGAACAAGAGGTTGAGCAGAATGACGGAGAGAAAGAACCGCGCCATGACGAAAATCATCTCGCCGATACCGGGTTCGCGCAGCTTGCCCGTGCCACCATAGAATTTCAGCTCCACGCGGTTCGCGAGCTCTTCGACGAAGAACCCCAGCGCCACAGCGGAGACGGGAATGACCAGAAAGACCATGCCGAGGGCGAGGCTGAGGCTCGTCAGAATGCGGACCGCGTTGTTGACCCAGCCCCAACTAAATTCGGGGATTTGCTGGAGCCCTACTTGCGCGCCCCAGAAGAGCGCGACGAACAAAAGCACCGTCACGGCAATGGCCTTGAAGATCACCCCCCAGGTGCCAAGGTCGCTGAATTGCGCCAGCGCGCGAGCGATATGTTGCGGCATGGGAACCCCTCCTGAGCCGGCGTACAATTTCGGGCCGCGCGCCGTTGCCCGCGCGCCCCGGGTCACTATACTCCGCGCGAACCGAGTTTTGATCCCTGATTCAGCGCAAGTTTCCCCGCAAAGGAGCCCCCATGAGTGACGCCCGCTTCGACGTTCTTGGCATCGGCAATGCCCTGGTGGACGTATTGGCCCATTCCACCGACGATTTCCTGACGGAAAACGGTATCGCCAAGGGCGCCATGAACCTGATCGACGCGGACCGCGCGACGGACCTTTACGGCCGCATGGAGCCGGCGGTGGAAATTTCCGGCGGCTCGGCAGCCAATACCATGGTGGGGGTCGCGGAACTGGGCGGGCGCGCCGCCTATATCGGCAAGGTGAAGGCCGACCAGCTGGGCGAGGTGTTTGCCCATGACATCCGCGCGGCCGGGGTGGGTTTTGACGTCACCGCGGCAACGGAGGGCGAGCCCACCGGGCGCTGCCTGATCATGGTCACGCCCGACGCCCAGCGCAGCATGAACACATTTCTGGGCGCGTCATCGACGCTTGAGCCCGCCGACGTGCGCGCTGACGACGTGGCAGCGAGCGAAGTGACCTATCTCGAGGGCTATTTGTTCGACCCCGCGCCCGCACGCGAGGCCTTTTACAAGGCGGCGAACATTGCGCACCAGGCGGGACGCAAAGTCTCACTCACCCTGTCCGATCCCTTTTGCGTTGACCGCTATCGCGCGGAGTTTCTGCACCTGATTGAGACGGAAGTGGACATCCTGTTCGCGAACGAGGCGGAACTGAAATCGCTCTACCAAACAGAATCCTTCGACGACGGCTTGCAGGCGCTGATGCATCACTGCCCCATGGCAGGGCTCACGCGCTCCGAACATGGCTCGGTCGTTTTGTGGAATGACGAGGTGCATGTGATTTCCGCCTATCCGGTCGACCAAGTCGTGGATACGACCGGCGCGGGCGATGCCTATGCGGCGGGCTTTTTGTTCGGCCTTGCGAAGGGCAAGGACGCCAAAACTTGCGGGCAACTGGGCTCACTCGCCGCCAGCGAAGTGATCAGCCATTTTGGCGCGCGGCCCGAAGCGGACCTCAAGAAACTCGCGGGTGAGGCGGGGCTGCTCTGAGAATTTTGTTGTCATGCTCCGGCTTGACCGGAGCATCCAGCCGGGTCTGCCCTGGACACTCCGATCAAGTCGGAGGGTGACAGTTATGAAGAACGGCCCGCTTTCTCTTCATGGCCCGAAGTGCCTTCGCGTTTTTCAAGCTCCGCCCAAACGGCGGAGGCGGGCACGTCCCGCGCGGCAAGGGCCACCAGCACATGATAGAGAACATCGGCGGCCTCTGAGGCAACGCGGTCCTCGCTCTCCTCACGCACCGCATGAATGAACTCGCCCGTCTCCTCGCTGACTTTCGCCAGCGCCTTTGCCCCGCGGTCTTCAAGAAGACTGGCGGTATAGCTTTTTTCGGGGTCGGCACCCTTGCGCGCTTCAATGGTCGCGGACAGGCGGTCAAGAATATGGGTCATGGGCGGCTCCGAGGGTTGATGCATCTGTCTTGCCGGAAAGGGACGCGTGCCTCAAGCCCAGAAGGGTTTTGTTTTCTTGAGTTTTTTCCAGCGCTTTTTGACTTTCGGCCAGGCGTCGTCCGCCGCATAGCCGTGCCAGCCAAGCACGAGCCCTTCGGCGCGCAACAGCGGCTTGGGATGAAAGCTGCCCCCCGTGACTTCGCTCAAGAGCCGTTCCGCCGTCGCCACATCGTTCAGATATCCAAACACATCCTGCAGGCGCCCCAGTTCCTTGATATAGGGCTTCACTTTTTTCTTGGGGTAAAGGCTTGCGAAAAACTCCGCCGCGTAACGCAGTTTTTTGATCCGTATGCGGAGCTTGTGCCGGTCTTCGAGTTTCAACTCGTCCATGCGATCGGCGAGCTCGCGCACGGTTTTCAGGCGATGGGCCAGAACCTCATGTGCGAATTTGCGCGCGGGCAGTTTGAACCCTTTCCGATCATTGCTTCGCCAGTCGCGTACTTCCAGCGCCTGACGGATGCGGCCATCAAGGTCCATGATCTTTGGTTCGCGCACGGCGGCGAGGGCGTTGGCCCAGGCGACCACGCGGCGGCCCTCGATCATTTCCGCGAGAATGCGCAAACCATCGGTACGCCCATAGTGGTCCAGCACGGGTTCCAGAACTTCATCGCGAAAGACGTCCAAGTCGCGCACCGCACCCAGCGTGGCGGCAAGGTCTTTCGCCTCGCCCGCCAGGGCTTCGATAGGGTCACACAGGAGCGCGGGGCGAAAGACGGTTACGGCGGAGCGCAGCCGGCGAATAGCGATGCGCATCTGATGAATGCCTTCAGGGTCGTGCGCCTTTTGCACGGCGGGAATGTTGGCTTCAAAGTGATCGAGACAGGCCGCGACGGTCGCAACAAAGGCATCCTCGACCGTGCCCTTGCGGTCGAGCTTTACGCGTTTGGCCTTTACGGCCTCTGGAAATGGATCCGCGCTTGCGTCCACGCCGCTGTCTTCCCTTCGTCTTCCCCCATAGATCCCCGAAAGGGAGTGTAGCAAGGGGCGGGCGGCAGGACTATGACGAGCGGCAGACGCGGTTAAGGGTGTCTGATCAAAGCCTTACGGGAAGGCCCGCGCGGGCGAGGTGGTCCTTCGCCTCCGCGACCGTGTGTTCCCCGAAGTGAAAAATGGAGGCCGCCAGAAGCCCCGTGGCGTGGCCTTCCGCTGCCCCGTCCGCCAGGTGATCGAGGGTGCCGACACCCCCCGAGGCAATCACCGGCACGGGCACCGCATCGGCGATGGTGCGGGTGAGGGAAAGGTCATAGCCTTCCTTCGTGCCGTCGCGGTCCATGGAGGTGACGAGCAGCTCCCCTGCCCCCAGGCTCACGACGCGCTTGGCGAATTCGATGGCGTCGAGCCCCGTGGCCTCGCGCCCGCCGTGGGTGAAAATCTCGTAACCGCCCTGCCCGTTTGATTTGGCATCAATGGCAACGACGATGCATTGGCCGCCGAATTTTTCCGCGGCCTTGCGCACAAAATCCGGGTCCTTCACCGCGGCGGTATTGATCGCCACCTTGTCCGCGCCGGCGAGCAACAAGTTGCGAATGTCATCCAGAGTGCGGACGCCGCCGCCCACGGTCAGCGGCATGAAACATTCCTCCGCCGTGTGGCGCACCACATCGAGCAGGATGTTGCGATTGTCGGAGCTTGCCGTGATGTCGAGAAAGCAGAGCTCATCTGCCCCCGCTGCATCATAAAGCCGCGCCTGTTCCACCGGGTCGCCCGCATCGCGAAGGGAGACAAAGTTCACGCCCTTGACGACGCGGCCGTCCTTCACATCAAGGCAGGGAATGATGCGGAGCTTGAGGGTCATGCTTTGGCGGCTTCGATGGCGTCTTTCGGATCGAGAGTCCCGTCGTAAAGCGCGCGGCCCACGACGGCGCCGCCGATGGAGGGATATTTTTTCAGCGCCCTGATGTCCGCAACACTGTTGAGCCCGCCCGATGCCAGCACGGGAATGGAAACCGCGTTCGCCATTTCGGCGGTCGATTCCACATTCACGCCTTTCAGCAAGCCGTCGCGGCGAATGTCCGTATAGATGATGGCGGCGACGCCCGCGCCCTCGAACCGTTTGGCGAGCTCGACGCCCGGCATGTCGCTGTCGGTGGCCCAGCCTTCCACCGCCACCATGCCGTCGCGGGCATCGACGCCCACGACAATCCGGCCCGGCAATTCCTTGGCCGCGTCCATGACGAGCCAGGGGTCGCGCAGGGCCGCGGTGCCCAGGATCACCCGCTCCACGCCCTTTTCGAGCCACATGTCGATGGTGGCGCGGTCGCGGATCCCGCCGCCCAATTGCGCCTTCAGCTTCGTGGTGCCAAGGATTTCCTCCACCGCTTCGCCATTGACCGGGTGGCCTTCGAAAGCGCCGTTGAGATCCACCAGGTGGAGCCATTCGAACCCCGCGTCCTCGAAGATTTTTGCCTGACCCACCGGGTCCTTGTTGAAAACGCGCGCACGGCCAAGGTCGCCCTCTTCGAGCCGCACGGCCTCGCCGTCTTTCAGGTCAATCGCGGGATAAATTATCATGGGGCCCACCTAAGAAAATTCTGGAGAAGGCGCAGGCCCACGGCCTGGCTCTTTTCGGGGTGAAACTGGGTGCCGAAGATATTGTCACGCGCCACCGCGGCAGTGACATCGCCACCATAGCTCACCTTGGCCGCGATGACCGAAGGGTCTTTCGGGCGAAACCCATAGGAATGGACGAAATAGGCGTGGTCGCCGGAGCGGAGTCCGGCCATCATGTGATGTTCCGGTTGCGAAACAATCAGCTCATTCCAACCCATATGGGGGATCTTCAAGGAGGTGTCGGTGGGCACTACCTTTTCCACAGTGCCGGGGATCCAGCCCAGCCCCGCATGGGTTCCATGCTCAAATCCGGTCTCCGCGAGTAGCTGCATGCCGACGCAAATCCCAAGGAAGGGCCGGCCCTTTGTCCGGACTGCCTCTTCCAGCGCCTGGTGCATGCCGTCGAGCGCCATAAGCCCCGCCATGCAGTCGCCAAAGGCGCCCACGCCCGGCAGGATGATCCGGTCAGCGCGCGCCACCACATCCGCCGCCGCCGTCAGCTCCACCGTCGTGGTCAGCCCGCCCTCACGCGCCGCGCGCTGGGCGGCCTTTTGGGCGGAGCGCAGATTGCCGGAGCCATAGTCGATAATGGCGGTGAGAGGCATTGGGGTTGAACCTCTTTCGGGGGTTTAAAGCTTGGCTCTACAATTTTCCCTTGGTGGAGGGCACGCCGGTCTGGCGCGCGTCCATTTTCACCGCCTTGCGCAGGGCGCGAGCGAAGGATTTGAAGCAGCTCTCGATGATGTGGTGATTGTTCGCGCCATAGAAGTTTTCCACGTGGAGCGTCAGTCCGGCGGCGCCAGCCAGCCCCGCGAACCATTCCTTAAAGAGCTCGGTGTCCATATCGCCCACCTTGTCCCGGGTGAAGGCGACGCGCCATTCGAGATGCGCCCGGCCGGAGATATCTACCACGCTCCGGGACAGGGATTCGTCCAGCGGGATCGTTGCGTCCCCGAAACGAGTGATGCCTGCCTTGTCACCCAGAGCCTCGGCCAAAGCCTCACCCATGGTGATGCCCACGTCCTCCGTCGTGTGGTGGCCGTCGATATGGAGGTCGCCCTTGGCCGCCACGGTGACGTCGATCATCGAATGCTTGGAAAAACTTTCCAGCATGTGGTCGAGAAAACCGATACCGGTGGAAATGTCCGATACCCCGGTCCCGTCGAGATCGAGGGTCACGGTGATATCGGTTTCCTTGGTCGTCCGTTTGACGGTTGCCTTGCGGGCCATGAGGGGCCTCCCACTTAGTGACCCCTACTCAATTAGCGGATTTTTGCGCTGCGGCAAATGCGGCGGTTACGCCCCTTGACCACGGCGCCCCGGTCGCCACATGGAAGGGGCACGATTTTTCCCTTCCCGCGAGGCCTTTCCATGAGCGACGACGTATTTCACGGCACAACCATTGTCACGGTCCGCAAGGGCGGCGAGGTGGTGGTGGCGGGCGACGGGCAGGTGACCCTGGGCGCCACCGTCATTAAAGCGAGCGCCAGGAAAGTTCGGCCACTGGGCGCGAGCGGGAAGGTGATTGCCGGGTTCGCCGGCGCGACGGCCGATGCCTTCACCCTGTTCGAGCGGCTGGAAGCCAAGCTGGAGCAATATCCCGATCAATTGCTGCGCGCCTGCGTGGAGCTGGCGAAAGACTGGCGCACCGACCGATACTTGCGCCGTCTTGAGGCCATGATGATTGTCGCCGACGCCAAAACCACCCTGGTGCTGACCGGCACGGGCGATGTGCTGGAGCCCGAAGCGGGCGTCGCGGGCATCGGCTCGGGCGGGACTTATGCGCTGGCCGCGGCCAAGGCGCTGCTCGACACGGACGCGGACGCCGAGACAATCGCGCGCAAAGCGATGGCCATCGCGGCCGAGATCTGCGTCTACACCAACAACAATGTCACCTTAGAAAAGCTGAGTGCGTAAATCTTCATGACCACTTTTTCCCCTCGCGAAATCGTTTCCGAACTTGACCGTTTCATCGTTGGCCAGGCCGACGCCAAACGCGCCGTCGCCATCGCGCTGCGCAACCGGTGGCGGCGTCAGCAATTGCCCGAAGATCTGCGCGAGGAAGTGCTGCCCAAAAATATTCTGATGATCGGGCCGACGGGGGTAGGTAAGACCGAGATTTCCCGACGCCTTGCCCGGCTCGCCGGAGCGCCGTTCCTGAAAGTAGAGGCAACCAAGTTCACGGAAGTGGGCTATGTGGGCCGCGACGTGGAACAGATCATTCGCGATCTTGTGGAAATTTCCATCGGCCTTTGCCGCGAAAAGAAGCGCAAAGAAGTGGAAGCCCACGCGCAGGCCGCGGCTGAGAACCGCGTGCTCGACGCGCTGGTGGGGCAGGGCGCGGGCGAGGCGACGCGCGAAAGTTTCCGCACCAAACTGCGCGGCGGCGAGCTCGATGACAAAGAGATCGAGATCGAAGTGGCAGACACGGCGAGCCCGCTGGGCAATTTTGAAATTCCCGGCATGCCAGGCGCGCAAGTGGGCATGCTCAATCTGGGCGATTTGTTCGGCAAGGGCATGGGCCGCACCAAAACGCGGCGCGTGACCGTGGCCGATGCTTACGCGCCGCTGATCGCCGAAGAAAGCGACAAGCTGCTGGATGAGGAAAGCCTCGTGCGTGAGGCGATCTATGCGGCGGAAAACCACGGCATCGTGTTTCTGGATGAGATCGACAAAATCACCGCGCGGTCCGACGCGCGGGGCGGGGACGTTTCCCGCGAAGGGGTGCAGCGAGATCTTTTGCCGCTGATCGAAGGCACCACCGTGGCGACGAAACACGGCGCGGTGAAAACCGACGCGATCCTGTTCATCGCCTCGGGCGCGTTTCATCTAGCGAAGCCCTCGGATCTGTTGCCCGAACTTCAGGGGCGCCTGCCCATCCGCGTGGAGCTGACCGCGCTCAACCGTGATGATTTCGTCCGTATCCTGACGGAACCGGAAGCCAGCCTGATCAAACAATATACCGCGCTGATGGAAACGGAGGGCTTTACGCTCACCTTTACCGAAGACGGCATTGCGGCGCTGGCCGACATTGCGGCGGAAGTGAACTCCTCGGTCGAGAACATCGGCGCGCGGCGACTGCACACGATCCTTGAACGTGTGCTGGATGAGGTGAGCTTCACCGCCACCGACCGCGCGGGCGAGGGGCTGACCATTGATGCAGCTTACGTGAATGAGAACCTGGGCGAGCTTGCCAAGAACACGGACCTTTCCAAGTTCGTGCTTTAGTGACAGCAAAGTCTATGCACAAAAAGCCAACCATCCGTTACGGAACCATGAACTTTTCAGTGGACGGTCGTGTCACGCCGGACTTCCATAAATTGCCTGATACGAAAGAAGAACAAGAGAAGGTCGTCGGTAAACAGTTTGTCGAGAAAGGTTTCCTAGCCGACCACCCGAATTGGGTTCCCCGTCCAATGGACGATGAAGCTGGCCACGACTTTGGAATCTTCGATGATTCGAATGAATTGATTGTAGAAGTTCAAGCCGCTGAAGTGGTGTTTCAATCATTTACGAAGAAAATAACTGTCGAAGAGTTTCGAAACGACCCGCCCCGGGAGGCCATTCAGGGACCGCAGACAAAAAGCGGACTGACTGAGTTCTATTTGGCGGTCGATCGAGAGAAGCTCGATAATGTCATCTGCAGAATCATTCAGAAGAAATTGTCCAAGCACTATGCAAAGCAAAAAGTGCCCTTGTGGCTATTGATTTGGACCGTGACCGACTATCCCGAATTGATGGCAAACTATCCGCCCGGATCATCTCTTCCGCGCCCAGTGGTCAACGCAAAGAATTTTCTCAGGAACAACGATATCTCCCCATTTGAAAGAGTCTATTTGTTCCCCTTATTGCTAAACCCAAGACAGCTCTGATTACTTCCTGCGAATGAAAACGTAAAACGCGCCCGCGCCGCCGTGACGGGGATGGGCTTCCTCAACGCCAAACACATGCGCGCGAAGGGGGTCTTGCGCGAGCCATTGGCGGAGGCGTGTTCTGAGCACGCCGGGGCCCGGGGTTTCATACGGGTTTGAATGACCTGCACCCCGCGTCCCCTTGCCTGTGATCACGAGCACGCAGCGATGGCCGCGATCCTTTGCCCTCAAAATAAATGAATTCAGCGCCGCGTGCGCTTCGCCCTGACGCATGCCGTGAAGGTCAATCTTGGCATCAATGTCCGCGCGACCCCGCCGGAGTTTGCGCTGCGTTGAACCATCCAGGTTCATTTGATCCGAAGGCGGCGCTTTGCGCGGTTGGGATGCGGGGGCCGTCGGCGCGGCGCGGGTTGATGACTTGAGCGCCGATTTGGTTTGCGGTTTCGCAGCAAAGGGTTCGGGCTCGGGCTCCTCAAGCACATCATGGCGCAGCGGATTCAGCCCGCGCGTGTACTTGCGCCAGAGTTCTTTTTCGTCCGGCTTGAGCGGGCGCAACTTGCGGCGCATTAGTCCTGCTCCGCCTCGAGTTCCAATGCCTCAAGCCCCGCGGCCACAACATTGGGGACCAGCACCCACATTTCCCCCTGGCCCCGCATGCGCCCGGCAAGTTCCGCCGCCTCCGCGCCAAAGCCAAAAAAGATATCGCCGCGGATGGGACCGCGAATGGCGCCGCCCGTATCCTGCATCACCATCAGGCGCTGGAAGGGCGTACCGTCGGGCAATTCCGTCACCACATAGGCGGGGGCGCCAAGCGCATGCCAGGTGCGATCAACCGCGAGGGAATAGCCCGGCGTGAGCGGCACATTCGCCGCGCCAAAGGGGCCAAGGTTCGGGTTCGGCACATTCAACTCTCGGAAGAAAATGTAGGAAGCGTTCGTATCCATCACCTCGCGCGCGCCGTCGGGGTGCGACGCAAGCCAGGCGCGGATCGACTGCATGGAGGCTTCTTCGACTGTCATCTCGCCCCGTTCAACGAGCACGCGCCCGATGGCGGTGTAGGGATGACCGTTCTGGCCGTCATAGCCAACACGCATGACAGAACCATCGGGGAGCGTCACGCGGCCCGAGCCCTGAATATGCAGAAAGAACGCATCAACCGGATCGTCGATCCAGACAATCGGGGGGGCATTGGGCAGCGCGCCGTCTTCGATTTCCCTGCGATCCTCAAAGGGGCGCAAATTCCCGTCCGTCACACGGCCCGCAATCCGTCCCGCGTGATCGCCGGGAAAATCTGAAAGGTTGACCATGACTAGATCGTCGGGGCAGGCAAGAAGCGGCGTGGAAAATTCTTCCGTCTGGGTCAGGCTGCCCCGTAGTTGCGGCTCGTAATAGCCGGTGAAAAGTCCCATCCCTTCGTCATTGTTCCATATACGGAGGGGAGTGAACCCATTTGAGAAAAAGTTTCGCGCGATGGTTTCCATGTCCATTGCCGCGGTGGTGGCGCTGTCGGCGGCGGCGCAAGCCTCGACCCAGGCCTGGCCGTTCACATCCCCCTCAGGCAACACCCGCCGCGTGAAGAGACGGCAAGACCGTTGGAACGCAACAAAGGTCTGGCGCAGTTCCGTCCGGTCCCACCCCGGCAGTTCGTCAAAGCTTGCCACCTCGAACACCAATTGGTCCGGCAGCTCAGGCGCGGGCGGGGGGCGGGGGACAAACAAAACCGCATAGGAAAGAAGCGCGGCGAGGCCGACAAAGAACAGGGCAAAGCCGACGGCGCGCATGGGGGCTTAGCCCTCGTCGGTGGCGATCAGCAGCCAGTTGGGATCGGACGAGGAGGTGTCGCGGGCAAAGGTCCAGACCTCGGTGACCTTGCGCTGGGTCATGGGGTCGCCCTCGATCACAACACCATCGGCGTTTTTGGTCAGCGAAATGATCTCGCTGACGAAGCGGATGGTGATTTCGGCGATGCGCCCGCGCAGCGCGGCGGCGGTAATTTTCGCATCGTCGATGCCGATGAAGGTCATCTCGACCCGCTGACCTTCGTCCTCGCGCGATCGCAGGGCACTGTCGAAATCGCCATAGACCTCATCGGACAGAAGCGGCTTCAGCTCACGCCGGTCGCCGGCGGCAAAGGCGGTGACGATCATCTCGTACGCCTGGCGCGCGCCCATCAGGAAGGTCATGGGATTAAAGGTCCGATCAGCCAGCTGCACTTCGGTGAGCCCTTGGGCAAGGTCCGACCCCGCGGGCGCGATGGTGCCAAAGTCATCTGAGGCGCCCATGTCGCGCGCGCCGGGCAGGGGCACCACATTGTCGTTGCCCGTACGCTGGCTCGGTTGCGGACGGCTGCCAAACTCGGTGGGGTTTTCGTGACCTTCGCGGCGGCCCAGAGCCGACCACAGACGCCAGGCGATGAAAGCCGCCAAACCCGCCAGAACAATGATGTCGATATAAGCCAAGTTATCGCCCAATTTTCTGCCTGTCCGTTTGCCCCTTCGCCGTGCCATGGCATGAGAGGCTGAATTCCGTTATGCCCGACCCTATATGGGGATAAAGGGCCGATTGGCCAGCATTATAGCGCGGGTTTCCGCCCGGGAATGCCCCAAAGCTTACTCTTAGGGGCCCGGCAAGGTCCAGCGGGCGGGGGAAAGACCCTTAAAACCCGCGGAGCCCCGGCGAGTTTCGCGTGCCAGGATGCCGACAAAGGACATAGGGCCTCAGGGCTCGCGAAGCAACGCATGGGAGCGATATGGGACTGATCCTTTTCATTCTTTTTCTGCTGACACCGCTGATCGAGATCGCGGTGTTCATTCAGGTGGGCGGCGTTATCGGCCTGTGGCCCACCATCGCGGTCGTGATTTTCACTGCCGTGCTGGGTGCGGCCTTGTGGCGCGCGCAGGGGCTTTCCACCTGGGCGCGGGCGCAAGCGACCCTCAATCGGGGCGAGTTGCCCGCGCGGGAGATGACGGACGGGGCCTTCCTTCTGGTCGCGGGCGCGCTTTTGCTGACGCCCGGTCTTGTCACCGACGCCATCGGCTTTCTGTTGCTGGTGCCGCCCATCCGCCATTGGCTGGCGGCCATCGTGTTCCGCCATCTGCGCGCCCATATGGAAGTGCATGTGGTTAACACGCGCGGCCCGGGCGGCCCGCCCCACGGCGGACCCACCATTGAGGGCGAAGCGCAGGAACGCGACAGCTAGGCGTTTCCTTGCAACAGGGCCGCGAGGCGTGGTAGACGCCCCGCAATTCAACTGATCCCAAAAAGAAAGAGCGGGGGCTATGAGCGATACGGACGGCGCGACGGACGGGCAAACCGGTAATCAGGCGCAAGCAGGCCAAGGCGGCACGTTCCGCATTGTCACGCAATATGTGCGCGACCTTTCCTTTGAGAGCCCCAATGCGCCGCAATCGCTGGGCACGGGTCTGCCGCAGCCGGCCATCGACATCATCATCGATGTTGTGCCGCGCAAGCTGGGCAAGGAACAGTTCGAGGTCGCCATTCACATGACGGCCAAGGCAACGCGCGGCGAGAACGTCGTCTTTATCGCCGAGCTTCTTTATGGCGGGCTGTTCAGCATCTCCGGCATTCCCGAGGAACACCTTGAGCCGCTTCTGATGATCGAAGCGCCGCGCCACCTGTTCCCCTATGCCCGCCGCATCCTTTCGGACGCCACGCGCGACGGCGGCTTCCCGCCGCTGGCCATCGACTACATGGATTTCGAACGGATCTATCGTCAGCGTCTGGCGCAAAAGGCGCAAGAAGGTGGTGCCGAAGCGCCCGCAGGCGACGACGTCTAGTTATTCCAGAGTGCCGCTTCGCCGAGCTTCGCGACGAAGGCCGCGTGGGCTTCGCGTTCGCCATCGGAAATGCGCGGCGCGAGCGTACGTGGCCGCGGCGCGCGTCGCGCGGACTCGCCCCCCTGCAGCGAGGGCGCATCGTCGTCTTCGATCAGGGTGAGGCCGGGTTCCCGCCCGCCCACAAGTTCCAGATAAACTTCGGCCAATAGCTGCGCATCAAGCAGGGCGCCGTGCAATGTGCGCTCACTTGAATCAACACCAAAGCGACGGCAGAGCGCATCAAGACTTGCCGGGGCGCCGGGATATTTGCGCCGCGCGATGAGTAACGTGTCGACGGCGCGGCCCAGGGGCAGCTTTTCCCGGCCAACCCAGCCGAGCTCCGCATTCAGGAACTTCATATCGAAGGACGCGTTGTGGATGACCAGCGGCGCATCGCCCGCGAACTCCAAAAACGCATCGGCCACATCGGCAAAGAGCGGCTTGTCCGACAAAAACTCCGCCGACAGGCCATGAACCTCAAAGGCGCTTTGCGGCATGTCCCGTTCGGGGTTGATGTACTGATGAAAGCTCTTGCCCGTGGGGACGTGATGGATCAGTTCCAGCGCGCCAATTTCCACGATGCGGTCGCCGCTATCGGGATCAAAGCCCGTGGTTTCCGTATCGAGTACGATTTCGCGCATGGTGATGTTGTCCCTTGTGACCCTCGACCCATTGACCCTTCAGGCGGGGGGAATGCCATCTTGGCAACTGCGTCGCGCACCTGTCCAGCGCCTAGCCCGCTATTTGATCGCGCAAGTCCGCAATGATGGCTTTTACCTGGGCTCGCGCGTCATCAAGCCCGTGCGAGGTTTCGACCACATAGTCGGCCTTGGCGCATTTTTCCGCATCTGGCACCTGTTTCGCCAAGATGGCGTCGAGCTTTTCCTCGCTCATGCCCGGGCGCGCCAACACACGGGCGCGCTGCACTTCGGCCGGGGCGCTGACCACCACCACCTTGTCAACGCGCGTTTCGCCCCCCGTTTCAAACAAAAGCGGAATATCGAGCACAACAATTTCCGCGCCCTCGTCCCGCCGCGCGGCGAGCCATTCGAGCTGCACTTTCGCAACCAGCGGATGGATGATGCTTTCAAGTTTTTTAAACTCGTCCGGCTGGTCGAGCACCGCCTTGGACAGCGCCGCGCGATCCACCGCGCCGTCCTTGATCGCATCGGGAAAGGCCTCGCCAATGGGGGCCACCGCCGCGCCGCCGCGTGCATAGAGCGCATGAACCGCCGCGTCCGCGTCATAGACGGGCACCCCTTCGGCGGTGAACATCTTTGCCGTTTCCGATTTGCCCATGCCGATGGAGCCCGTAAGGCCGACAAGCATCATGACGTCATTCCTTCGCGCACTTTGAGAAGATGATCGCGCAACGCGGGCGTGACCTCAGGGTCCACACCGAACCACGCCTTGAATGCCGGCCGCGCCTGGTGAATCAACATGCCCAATCCATCGACGGGCGTGAGATTTTTTGCCTTTGCGGCTTTCAGCAATTCCGTTTCGAGCGGCGCGTAGACGCAATCGGCCACCGCCGCCCCGGGCGCCAGGCCGGACAGTTCAATTTCAAGGGCGGGCTGGCCCGTCATGCCGAGGGTCGTTGTGTTGACGAGAAGCTGGGCGTTTTCTATCGCGGCATTTCGTTCCGCCCACGGAACAACGCGCGCGCCGCCAAGCAATTCAGCAATAGCGCGCGCCTTTTCTTCCGTGCGATTGGCGAGCGTCACCTGCGCGCCTTCGTCCAGCAATGCGTTCGTCACGGCCTTCGTTGTGCCGCCCGCGCCAAGCACCACAGCCTTCGCATCCTTCAAGGCAAGCGCGGGCACGGCAGCCTTCAGATTTTCAATAAAGCCATAGCCATCGGTGTTGCGCCCCTCAAGCGTGCCATCCTCGCCTACGATAATCAGATTGACCGCGCCGAGCTTTGCCGCCACCGGATCAAGCCGGTCCATCAGCTTTGCCGCCGCTTCCTTGTGCGGGACGGTGACATTCGCGCCGACAAAACTTTCGTCGTGCAAGGACCGGATCGCCGCTTCCAGGTCTTCGGGTTTGACGGGCAGCAGGTCGTAAGAGCCTTCGATGCTGTAGTGATCAAGCCACCAGGTATGAAGCGCAGGCGAAAGGGAATGGGCCACGGGCCAACCGAACACGCCTGCCTTTTTTGCCGCGCCGCTCATGCCGTCATGAACCCCGCTTCACGCAAGACAGCAAGCAATTGCAGCAGGGGCAGGCCGAGGATGGTGAAATAATCCCCTTCGACACGGTCAAAGAGTTGCGCGCCGGTCCCTTCGAGGCGATAGGCGCCGACGCAAGACAGGACCGCATCCCCTTCGGTCTCGAGATAGTCCTCAAGAAACTCACGCGAAAAGTCGCGCATGGTCAGGCGCGCCGCTTCGCTGCCTTGCCAGACCGTATCACCATTGTGCACGAGGGTGACGGCGGAGATGAGCTCGTGGGTCTTGCCACGCAGGCGCTGCAAGGTTTCCCGCGCGCCTTGAATATCGCCCGGCTTTTCAAAAATCTCATGCCCCAACAGCAGCACTTGATCGGCGCCGATGACAAGCGCGCCGGGATGTGAGCGCGAGACCGCGCGCGCCTTGACCTCGGCGAGCAGGCCCGCGACTTCCGACAGGGGCGCGCCCTCATTGAGCAAATGTTCGCGCAAACCAACTTCGTCCACCACAGCGGGGACAACATCGAAGACGAGCCCCGCGCCCTTCAGCATTTCGGCGCGCGCGGCACTGGCCGACGCGAGGATGAGGTTTAACCCGCTCATCGTTTCGCCCGTTTATCCTGCAACAGATTGAGCGCCGCCGCCGCGGTTTCCTCAATGGATCGGCGCGATACATCAATCACGGGCCAGCCCGCACGGGTGAAGATGCGGCGCGCATCGACCACTTCGCGTTTGACGAGATCGGGATCTGTGTAATCGGTTTCCGCCGCTTCCTTCAGCGCGAGTAGACGATTGCGCCGCACCTGGATCAGGCGATCGGCGTTCACCGTCAGGCCGACAACAAAGGGCGCGTTGTCGCGAAAAAGTTCATCGGGCAAGGGAACGCCCGGCACGAGCGGGACATTCGCCGCCCTCACCCCGCGGTTCGCAAGATAAATGCAAGTTGGTGTCTTGGACGTGCGGCTGACCCCCACCAATACGATGTCCGCCTGACTGAGCCCTTGTGTGTTCTGCCCATCGTCATGGGCCATTGTATAGGTCAGCGCTTCGATGCGACCAAAGTACGCGTCATCCATCTGGTGCTGACCGGCGGTGCGGTGGGTTTGTTCGCGGCCCAGATAGCGCGACAGTTCATTCAGTGTTGCATCGAGCACCGCAACGCATGGCGTGCCGAGTTCGCGGCAGCGCGCTTCGAGTTGTTCGCGTAGTTCTTCATTCATCATGGTGAACATGACGATGCCGGGGGTTTCCTCGATCTCCCGCAAGGCGCGCTCGAGCTGCCGCGTGGTGCGGACCAGGGCATAGATATGTTCAATGGGTTCAGACTCTTCGAACTGCACGCAAGCGGCCTTTGCCACCGAGGCAAGGGTCTCACCCGTCGCATCGGAGATGAGGTGCACATGGAAAGGGGCGCGCGGTTCCGGTGTCATGAACAACTTTGTGGATAAGGCCACGGCAAAAGTCCAGTTCTTCCCCACAAGTCGCGGTCAAAGGAGGGTTTTGACCCAAAGGGGCCATTCCATGCCGGTACCTCACTTATCCCGAGCACAAATCCCAAGGTTGTTCGGCGGACAAGATGATGGGAGCGGTTTTGCATTGTTCCCGGCGATACGCGGGTTTTGCACATGGCAGGTGATATCAAGAGCCCGCGCGGATTGCCCTTTCCCATCGGGGATTGCATGGCATGGGCCGTCAATTCTCCCCAGGCTTGGAAAACCATCATGGGCCCTTCACAAAATATCTTCGCTCCCCGATAAAAGACCCGAAAAGATTTGATCCCCGTTATCCCGCGCCCTACTACATCCTCCTTGAATCTTAGATAGATAAGAGAGAGTGCTTTGAACGCCGTGAGCACCGGAAAAAACAAACGCCTTTTACGCGCCTTGAGAGGTGAGATCCTTGATCGGCCTCCCATCTGGCTCATGCGTCAGGCCGGGCGGTATTTGCCCGAGTACCGAGAGACGAGGACGAAAGCAAAGAACTTTCTCGATCTTTGCTATTCGCCTGACCTTGCGACGGAAGTCACGCACCAGCCTTTGCGCCGGTTTGATTTCGACGCGGCGATCCTTTTTGCCGATATTCTGTTGATCCCTGATGCACTGGGCCAGGGGGTTGCCTTTAAGGAAGGCGAGGGCCCGGTGCTTGATGCGATTACCGAGGACGCGGGGCTCGCGCAGCTGAGCCTTGAGAATGTGGAACGGCACCTGAGCCCCGTTTTTGAAACCGTGTCCAATCTTGCAGGCAGCCTGCCCGGTCATGTGGCGCTCATCGGTTTTGCGGGAAGTCCCTGGACGGTGGCGACCTATATGGTCGGTGGCCGCGGCAGCCCCGATCAGCGCGCGGCGCGGATCTGGGCGTTCCGGGACGAAAGCGGCTTTGCCAAGCTGATTGATCTCGTGACCCAAGCGACGATCCTTTATCTGCGCCGGCAAATCGATGCGGGCGCTGAAGTGATCCAGCTGTTCGACAGTTGGGCCGCGCATTTACCGGATCATGAGTTCGACAAATGGGTCATCGCGCCGACGGCCAAAATCGTCGCTGCGCTGGGCGAAAGCCATCCGGATGTGCCCGTAATCGGGTTTCCGCGCGGGGCCGGGGCCGCCATGGTGCGCTATGCGGCGGAAACCGGGATCGCGGCCATCGGCCTCGACACCGGGGTACCGCTCGCCTGGGCCCGCGAGAACCTCCAGACCCGCCTGCCGGTGCAGGGCAATCTCGACCCTTTCACCCTGGTGGCCGGTGGGAAGGCCCTGGAGGCCGAAGCCACGCGCCTGTTGGCCGGCTTTGGTACCGGACCCCACATCTTCAACCTCGGCCATGGCATCGTGCCTGAGACGCCTCCTGAGAACGTAGCCCGGCTTGTGGACCTTGTGACCGGATGGAAGGGGTAGGGCTGGTATGGCCAGGCGTTTGGCAGTTGTTTTGTTCAATCTGGGGGGGCCCGACAGCCCCGAAGCGGTCCAACCCTTCCTGTTCAATCTTTTCAATGACCCCGCCATCATCGGCGCGCCGGGGCCTGTTCGCTGGGCCTTGGCCAAATTCATCTCCAAACGGCGGGCCCCGGTCGCCAAAGCCATCTATGAGGAGATGGGAGGCCGGTCCCCTATCGTTCCGCTTACGCAACAACAGGCGCTGGCTCTGGAAAAGCGCCTGACCGGGCGTGGGGGCTGGGACGAGGTCAAAAGCTTTGTCGTCATGCGCTATTGGCACCCCAGGGCCGCTGATGTGGCAAAACAGGTGGCTGACTACGCCCCTGACCAGGTGGTTTTGCTGCCCCTGTACCCCCAGTATTCGACCACGACCTCAGGGTCGTCGCTGAAGGAATGGCATGAGGCGACTGCCGCTGCCGGTATGGCCGCGCCAAGCGCCACGGTTTGCTGCCATCCCATGGAAAACCACTTTATCGAGGCCCATCGCGAGCTCATTTCGGACGCCATCAAACAGGCGGGGGGGCCGGAAGGCACGCGGGTGCTGTTCTCAGCCCACGGCCTGCCCAAAAAGATCGTGGACGGGGGCGACCCCTATGAGTGGCAGGTGGAACAAACCACCCAAGCGGTGGTCAAGGCGCTGGCGATCCCGGGGCTCGATTGGCTGAATTGCTATCAGAGCCGGGTGGGGCCGCTGGAATGGATCGGGCCCTCCACCGACGATGAGATCCTGCGCGCCGCTGCCGAGGGTAAAAAGATCGTCGTGGTGCCTATCGCCTTTGTGTCGGAACATTCCGAAACGCTGGTGGAACTCGATATCGAATATCGGGAGCTCGCCGAGCGGGCGGGCGCCAAAGCCTATATCCGCGTGCCAGCGCTGGGGCCCGATGAGAATTACATGGAAGGGCTGGCGAAGATCGCGCTTGAAGCGGCGAGCAGGGAGCAGGGGATCTGCCCTGGCGGGGCGGAAAACCGCATCTGCCCGCGGGATTTTGGCCGTTGCGCGCTACAGAAAGCGACACAAGGCTAGGCAGAAGGAGGGGCAAACATGTTTCTGTGGATCAAGGCGCTGCATGTGATTTCGGTGATCGCCTGGATGGCGGGCATGTTCTATCTGCCCCGGCTTTTCGTCTATCACGCGGAATGCGGCGTGGGCTCGCCCCAGGCCGAGACCTTCAAGGTTATGGAGCGCAAGCTCATCCGCATCATCATCAATCCGGCAATGATCGCGGCCTGGGTCTTTGGCCTCGCTTTGATCTTCATGCCCGCGCGCTGGGGCGGGATCGGGATCGATGCCGGCTGGTGGCTGTGGATCAAGCTGGCCCTGGTGACGCTTCTGTCCGGCTTTCACGGCTGGCTGTCGGCGGAACGCAAGCGCCTGGAACGGGACGAAATCCGCCACGATCCGAAGTTTTACCGCATGATCAACGAGGTCCCGACGCTGATCATGATGGCCGTTGTCATCCTGGTGATCGTGAAGCCGTTCTGAGGCGGGCGGCAGGCGCCCCCCAAACAACCCCTTGCGTTTACGGGCCTTTTGCCCCATATAGACCTCAGCACCGGCGGCACGCCGGGGCTGTCTCAAGCCCGCCCCGTACCGGGGTCCATCTCCTAAAATTTTGGATCTAGTGATACGGCGGGCGCCATTCGGGCGATTTGAGGTTTAGGAATTGGTAAAGCCTTGCGGGCACTTTGGTCCCAAGGAACTGATTCGAAAGCCTTTCCCGCGCGTTCGGCGGCAGCCCGCCTCGTTTCCTTTCTCCCCTCCGTCCTTCGATACCACCAAGACAAAATCGGGATCGAAACGACAGGACCCTCAACCAACATTGTAAGACAGATGACCATTCAAGAACTCAATCTCAAAGACCTGAAGCTTCAAGAGCTGAAGGCGAAATCCCCCACGGACCTTCTGGAATTCGCAGAAGCGCTGGAAGTCGAGAACGCATCCACCCTGCGCAAGCAGGACATGATGTTCGCGATCCTGAAGCAGCTCGCGGACCGGAATGTGGAAATCACCGGCGGCGGCGTTCTGGAAGTGCTGCAGGACGGCTTCGGCTTCCTGCGCTCCCCCGAAGCCAACTATCTGCCGGGCCCGGACGACATTTATGTCAGCCCCAGCCAGATCCGCCGCTTTTCCCTTCGTACCGGTGACACGGTGGAAGGCCAGATTCGCGCCCCCAAAGACGGCGAGCGTTACTTCGCGCTGCTGAAAGTGGGCACGATCAATTTCGAAGACCCCGAAAAGATGCGCCACAAGGTGCACTTCGATAACCTGACGCCGCTTTATCCTGATGAGCGCCTGCGCCTGGAAATCGAAGACCCGACCATCAAGGACCTGAGCGCCCGCGTTATCGATCTGGTCGCGCCGTTGGGCAAGGGCCAACGGGGCCTGATCGTGGCGCCGCCGCGCACCGGTAAAACCGTTTTTCTGCAAAACATCGCCAAGTCCATCGCGGCCAATCACCCCGAGTGTTATTTGATCGTGCTGTTGATCGACGAGCGCCCGGAAGAAGTGACCGACATGCAACGCACGGTGCAGGGCGAGGTGGTCTCAAGTACCTTTGATGAACCCGCCACGCGCCACGTGGCTGTCGCCGAGATGGTGATCGAAAAGGCAAAGCGCCTGGTCGAACATGGCCGCGACGTGATTATCCTGCTCGATTCCATCACGCGCCTGGGCCGTGCCTACAACACGGTTGTGCCGAGCTCGGGCAAGGTGCTGACGGGCGGTGTGGACGCTAACGCGCTGCAACGGCCGAAACGCTTTTTCGGCGCCGCGCGGAATATCGAAGAGGGCGGCTCGCTGACCATTATCGCCACCGCGCTGATCGACACCGGCAGCCGCATGGACGAAGTGATTTTTGAGGAATTCAAGGGTACGGGTAACTCCGAAATCGTGCTCGACCGCAAGGCCTCGGACAAGCGCGTCTATCCGGCCATGGACATCATGAAGTCCGGCACCCGGAAGGAAGAACTGATCGTGCCGAAGGACGAGCTGCAAAAGGTCTTTGTCCTGCGCCGCATCCTGAACCCCATGGGGACAGTGGACGCGATCGAATTCCTGATCGACAAGCTGAAACAGACCAAATCGAACGCCGAATTCTTCGACAACATGAACACGTAAAGCGCGCGGGCGCTTACTCAAGCACCAGCCTGACCCGATAGGGAAAGAGCCCTAGCGCGCTGTCGATCGAGAGTGATCCTTCGAGTGTGCCATCCGGCCCGCGCGTGAGCGCCAGTGCCATGTCAGCATTTGTGCCCGGCGCATTGCATTCGGCAAAACGCGCAGCGCAGGAGAGACGCCAAGTCTCGACCCCGAACTCATTGGAGCTGTCGGCGGCGTGGAGGGTTTCACCGCCGTCGATGGAAATGTCGATCCCCTCGGCAGTACGTGTGGCGGCAAGGGGGAGGGTTTCGCCTTCGACCCACAAGATCCCTGCGGCTGACCATTCGGAGGGCGGTAGGTCCCCATCAGTCATCGCGCCAATGTTAGCTTCTAGCGTGGCAAGACTTGCGTCAAAGCTTTCCGCCGCCCCAGGAACGAGCACATCAAGTGCGGCAATGCCAAAGCCGGGCACCGCGTTCGCCGCCATGTTGGTCATGACGATGACCGCCGCATTTCGGTTGGGCATCAGTAAGATCGCGGACTGACCGCCATTGACCTGGCCATCGCTGAGATAGATGGCGTCCGCGCCTTCGCCAAACCGCGCCCAGCCAAATCCGTAGAGGCCGATGGTGCGCGGTGTGTGGGTCATCTCTTGTACTGTTTCTGAAAGCACCTGCTCGCCGTTGCGGTTCATGCCTGTGAGATGCGCCGCCGCAAAATGCGCAAGGTCATTCAGCGACGCGGTCATGCCTGCGCCAGTCGCCGGCAAGATATCGTCGTCGCTTTCAAAGACCGTCATGTTGCGCTGATAGGGGGTGGCGACATTGTCTCTTTCGCGCGCTGCACCCACGGTTGCGTTGCTCATTTCAAGCGGCGCGAAAAGCTCGCGCGCGGCATAGTCTGCAAAATCGTCGCCCGTTACGGCTGATATGACGCGTGCAGCAAGTTCCGGCCCCAGATTGGAATAGGCATAACGATCCCGATCTGACATCGCAGCCATCGCATAGCGCGCGACAAAGGTGTCTGCGTTCATATCCAGTACATCAAGAGAGGAGCCTGCATAGTAGACAGCTTGGGGCATCCCCGCCCCCATGTTGAGCGCTTGCGCCAACGTGATATCGCCGAGCTGTTCGGCAAAGTCGGGAAGGTAAGTTGCGACGGGTGCTTCGAGATCAATGTCACCCCGTTCGGCGGCGAGGGCGGCAACTGTGGCTGTAATGGATTTTCCGGTTGAACCGATCCGGTAAATTGTATCGATGGTCGCGGGGCGGCTTGCATCAATGTCCGCCCAGCCCGCTGTGTAAGCCCAAATCACCTCGTCGCCTTCAAGTGCCGCAATGGCGAGCGAAGGGATTTCCCCGTCTGACACAGCTGCCGCAATACGGCCCTCGAGCGGTGCGAAGTCCGGTGCTTCAGTGCCAAGCGTGCCGGTGCAGCCGACAGCCAGAAACAAAACCGCAACAAGTGCGGCGCGCGTGTAATGAGTCATGATGTCCTATTCCTCTAGCGCTGGGCAATGCGATTCTGTGTTTCACAATGCACGCTTGTCGAAACGCTGCCCGCAATTTTGCCCAATGCCATGATGCGGGATGTTCGGTCTTTGGATCCAGCATGCGGCAGTGTTACGTGAATTTCATTTACGTCAAGCACTCGTGATGTGCGAGTGATCGCATCGCCCCCTTAGACTGCCTTTGGGCTTGAGGGGGCTGGTGGATGACTGTTTGCATTGAAAAGTCCATATGGATCGCGGCATCGCCTGAAGCGGTGTTCGATGCCTATTGCTCTCCGGATTCCGCGCTGCGCTGGCTCGGCGCGCTGCTTACCATCGAACCGCGAGTGGGCGGTCCCTATGCCGTCGACATGGGCACCATGGGTGTCGTCGATGGCACGATCCGCGAAATTGAACGACCTCATTTGCTGCACCACACCTCGGGCGATGTCGGCGATACCTCTGGCAGCCTTGTTCAGTTGACGTTTGCCGGGGAAGCCGGCGGGACGCGGCTGCTGCTGCGCCATGACGGCGTTGCCGAAGGTGGCGCGGAACGGATTTGGGATCATCATCTTGCGCGGCTCGCCATCGTGGCGGGGGGCGGCATACCGGGCCCCGACTTTGCGCAACTCGGTTGGTCAGAGGAGGCAGTGGGTCTTGGCTACTTCACCACCTGGCTTGAGGGCTGTGAAGACGAGGCATAAGCCCGCCCGTCACAGCGCCAGCAGCGCCTCCGCAAACTGTTCTGCCGTGCCGGGGACATAGAGGCAAAAAAGCTCCGGCTCGATAATTTCCAGCTCCATAAGCAGCAATTGCCCGTCCACCTCAACCGTGTCGACGCGGGCGTAGGTCGTGGGCGCGGGCAGGGCGGTGAGAAAATGCGCGGCTTGGTCGATGAGCGCGGGCGAAGGCGTGATCACTTCCACCGTGCCGCCCCAGTCCACTTGCACGCGGATGTCGCCCGGTTTTGCTCGCTTGCGCACCGCGTGGGAAAACTTGCCGCCGAAAAAGACAAACGTCTGCTCGCCGCCTGTTTCAATCTCCGGCAAGAAGCGCTGGAGGAGTTGCGGCTTTGAAAAATCAACTGCGGCCCAGGTGGCCGGATCATCGGCGCGGATGCGGTGAAGCCCGATGGCGCTCGCGCCGATCGTGGGTTTGATGACAGCATCAGCGAAAGCGGGACCCGCCAGCGCGGCTTCAAGCTCCGCGCGCGATTTGCAAACCACTGTTTCGGGGACGGCAAAACCCCGCTCGCGCATGTCGGCGAGATATTTTTTGTCAATATTGCCAAGAAGAAGCCCTAATGGGTTGACCAGCCGCGCGGCGGTTTTGTCCACCGCCTTCAGCCAGGCAACGAAGGCAGCGAACTTTTCCTGATAGTCCCATGGGGTGCGGATGACGACCGTTTCGCCAACGAGCGCGCCTGCGTCCGTTTCCGACCACACCATCGTGCGCACCTCCGCCCCCCGCGCGTGTAGGGCGTCCGCGATCAGCTTGTCTTCCTCAGGACCGTTTTCGTGAATGTCCCGCGCGGTTACGAGGACGAATTTTTGCGTCACGGAATGAGCACCGAACTGCCGGTAGTCTTGCGCCCTTCAAGATCCTTGTGTGCCTGCACCACATCATCAAGCGCATAGGTCTGGTTCACTTCGATTTTCACATTACCGCTGAGGACAACGTCGAACAAATCGCTGGCGGTATTCATCAGCGCTTCGGGCGTCATTGTGTAGTGGAAGAGCGTGGGCCGCGTCACGTAGAACGACCCCGCCATAAGCGAAAGCAAGTCGATCTTGCCCACGGGGCCGGAGGCGTTGCCGTAAGAAACCATGAGCCCGCGGGGAGCGAGGCATTTGAGCGAGGTGTCCCACGTGTCCTTGCCCACGGCGTCATAGACCACGGGGACACCCGCGCCTTGTGTAATGTCTTTCACGCGGGCTGCCACATCTTCATTGCGGTAGAGGATCACGTGATCTGCGCCATGGGCCTTGGCGAGCGCCGCTTTGTCTTCGCTGCCTGCCGTGCCGATGACGGTCGCGCCGAGCGCGTGCGCCCATTGGCAGACGATGAGGCCGACCCCGCCGGCGGCGGCGTGGATCAGGATCGTGTCGCCTTTTTTCACCTTATAGGTCTGGCGCAACAGATACTGCGCGGTCATGCCTTTCAGCATCATGGCCGCCGCGGTCTCATGCTTGATGCCGTCGGGCAGCTTCACGACGCGCGAGGAATGCACATTGTTGGCTTCGGCGTAGGCCCCTTGCGGGCCCGTCGCATAAGCGACCCGGTCGCCGGGTTTGAGGTTCAGAACGCCAGGGCCCAGTTCATCGACAATGCCGGAAGCCTCAAGCCCCAATCCGCAAGGGGGCTTCACGGGATAGAGGCCCGAGCGCTGGTATGTGTCGATGAAGTTGAGGCCGATCGCCTTGTGCGCGACGCGCACTTCGCCCGGTGCGGGTGCGGGCAAGTCGACCTGCTCGAGGCGCATAACCTCGGGCCCGCCCGTCTCGTGAATGCGTACCGCTTTGATCATGGGCATGGTTCAGTTCCCCCGCCGCTGCAATTCAAGTTCGAACCCGCCGCAACCGGTTTCGGGGCGCTCAATGTCATCAACGCAAATGAACATGGTGTCGCCCTCGCGCCGATAGACGAGATGCCCCGGCGCGCCTTCGCGCGGATTGACGGCGCGAAAGACGGCATGGCTTTCACTGTGTTCCACAAGCTCCAGCGTATTGGGCTCGTCTTCTTCCCAGGTGTCGTAGTTGGGATTGAAGTGTTTGAAGCGATAGACGGGACCGGTTTCTGTTTGCTCGATCACGAGAAATTCGAGAACCGAGCGTTCGTCCATAACCCAGCGAAAACTCCCCACCATAGTGCGCGGGCCCGGGGCCATCCACCATTCGGCGATGGCGCTGTCGTCGCTTTCCCAGCGCCCTTCCATCCACGCAAGGTCATCAAGCGTGGCGGCCGATGCCGGAAGGGCAAAGAGAAGAAGCGACGCGAAAAGAAGTTTTCGCATGGAAGACCTCAGAGGTTTTGTTTGAAATATGCGATAGTCCGCCCGTTGGCGAGATCAGCCGCGGCCTTGTCGTAATGGGCGCCGCCGACGCGGGCAAAAGCGTGATCGTTGCCTTGATAATCATGCAAGGTAACGAGCGCGTTGCCATCGAGCCCTGCATGCATTTGCTGCTGCGCTTCGGGCGGCACGAACTCGTCTTCCGTCGCCACGTGCAACATCAGCGGCTTTTTGATCTTTGCCGCCTCGTCAAGGCATTCGGGAATGCGCACACCGTAGTAGCCAACGCTTGCATCACTGTCGGTTCGCGTTGCGGCGAGATAGGCAAGGAACCCGCCGAGGCAATATCCCACGGTGCCGACTTTGCCGGTGCAGGCGCTTTCCCCACGCAGGTGCGTGATGGTCGCCTGAACATCTTCCACGCCCTTATCCGCGTCGAACTTGCCGAAAAGCTCAAAGGCTTTTTTCCATTCTTCTTCGGTCTTGTCGGTGATCTGAATGCCGGGTTCGATGCGCCAGAAAAGATCGGGCACCAGGGCGACAAAACCTTCGCTCGCCAGCCAGTCGGCGCAGTCGCGCATCACCTGATTGACCCCGAAGATTTCCTGCGCGACCACGATGCCGGGCCCCGTGCCCCCTTTGGGTGTTGCGAGATAGGCGGAAAAGCTTCCGTCCGGGCCGTTGATGGTGATGTCTTGTCCGCTCATGCCGGGCACTCCTTTGACGTCGGGTGATGATGCCCCGAAGGAACGCATGGGGCGTGGGTGACTGCCCGGGGACTTTAGACCGACGGGGCCGGCGCGGCCAGAAGGTGGCCGAGGCTTTTGCCGCTGGTCACCGGGGCCGAACAGGTTGTGCCCACGCAAACATAGGCCGTGGGCTTGTGCGCGTCCTGCTTTTTGCCATGGGCGGGATGGTGGGAGGGCAGATGCTGGCCCGGTTCGATCACCTGCAGGACCCGTGTTGCGGTTGGCGCACGAAAAACCTCATGCACCAGGTCCTGGGTCCCGGCCTGTTTCAGCCGGCCGATGACCGCCACCTGTACCGGGGAGAAATAAAACTCCGCACCGGCGAGATAGGCGCCAAAGCCGAAGGGATTGTCCTGGGCTTCCTTGGCATGGGCCTGCAGCAACCGTTCGGCGCGCACTTGGTAGGCGTCTTCGCCGGTGAGGAGCCACAGCCGCGTCAGCTGGGTCAACATGGACCCATTGGCCGACGGTGTTGAATCGTCCATTGCCCCGCGCAGGCGGACCGCGAGCTTTTCGCTGTCATCGGCGGTGAGATAATAATTGCCGCGCTCATCATCATAGAAATGATCGGCCAGCACCTTTTCCCATTTCTGTGCCTGTTCAAGATAGGCGGGTCGCGCGGTGGCTTCATACAGGGTAATCGCCGCGGCGATCATGTTCGCATAATCGGTGGCGATGCCATCATGGCGGGCTTCGGTGCCGCTCGCCGCATGGTACAGGCGATCGCCATTGGCCATGGTCTTTGAGACGAACTTGAAAGCGTTCTTTGCCGCGTCGAGCCAATCGGTGCGGTCAAAGGTCATGGCAGCTTCGGTGAGCGCGACAATCATCAACCCGTTCCAGTCGGCGAGAACTTTTTCATCGCGCGAGGGGCGCACGCGTTTTTCACGCGCCTCAAGCAGTTTCGCGCGGCTGGTCGCGAGGGAGGCGAGATTTTCCGGCGTGGGTTCGGGCTGCTGGTTTAGCTGATTGAGAATGTTGCAGCCGTCGAAATTGCCGCCCGGCGCAACAGCGTAAGTGAGTTTGAAAAGCTTTGCGTCCTCGCCGGTGCCGAGCACCTCGGTGATTTCCGCGTCATCCCAGATGTAGAACTTGCCTTCTTCGCCTTCGCTGTCCGCATCCAGTGACGCGGCGAACCCACCGTCGGGCAGCAGCATTTCGCGCATGGCCCAGCCGATGGTTTCTTCGACGCGCTGAGCAAAGATGCGGTCTTCGGTCTTGCGCCAAACCTGCGTCAGGGTCGAGACGATGAGCGCGTTGTCGTAGAGCATTTTTTCAAAGTGCGGCACCATCCAGTTTGAATCGGTGGTGTAGCGGGCGTACCCGCCGCCCAGGTGATCATAGATCCCGCCGCGCGACATTTGCTTCAGCGAGCGGATGACAAATTGCTGGCGGTTGAGATCGTTTACGCGAAGGCCGTTGCGCCACAGAAAATCGAGCAGCATGGTCTGCGGAAATTTTTGCCCGGTGCCAAAGCCGCCCTGCACACGGTCGGCCATGGGGCCAACCTTGAGCATGATCTCCTCAATCACATCGAGGGACATGTCGCCCGACCCGTCAAAGGCCGACGTGGTTTCCAGTGCCGTGCTGACCGCGTCCGCATGGGTGGTAATTTCTTCGGGCTTTTCCTTGAACACCACCGCGATGTTGGTGAGGAGCTGCTCGAAAGACGGCATGCCCTGTTGCGGGGTCTTGGGGAAATAGGTGCCGCCGAAAAAGGGAATGCCCTCCGGGGTCAGAAACAAGGTGCCGGGCCAGCCGGGCTGACGCCCCATGACACGCAGGGCATCCATGCACATGGCGTCGATGTCCGGGCGTTCCTCGCGGTCGACCTTGATGGGGATGAACTCGGCGTTGATCAGCTTCGCCGTGTCTTCGTCCTCGAAGCTCTGATGCGCCATCACATGGCACCAGTGACACGCCGCATAGCCCACCGACAAAAGGATCGGTTTGTTCTCCGCCTTGGCCGCGGCCAGCGCCTCCGGCCCCCAGGGCCACCAATCCACGGGATTGTCCTTGTGCTGACGAAGGTAAAGGCTGGTCTCTTGGGCGAGGCGATTTTCTGACATGGAGGCTTTGCTTCTGTGATCAAAAGAGGCGCAAGTGTCACCAACGGGCGGGGCCTGTCAACGCCCGCGCGGCGCGCTGGTTAAGTCTGGCGCGGGGCGGGGCTGGCGGTTTGGCGGAGGGCGCACTAACGTCGCCGGGAAAACCAAGAGATGAGGCCCCCGATGAAGGTCAAAATCGAGATTGATTGCACCCCTCAGGAAGCGCGCGCGTTTTTCGGGCTGCCGGACCTGGAACCGCTCCACGACGCCATGACCGAGCATATGAAAGAACGGATGGAATCCGCCGTCAAAGCCATGGACCCGGAGTCCTATATGAAGGCCTGGATGCCGGGCGGGGCGGGACTGGAAAAGATGCAGGAGATGTTCTTCTCCGCCATGTCCCAGTCCGCCGGTCGCGGCAAAAGGGACGAAGACTAGGGGACGGCCAGAGTGCGCGCGGATACGATTTTTGCGCTTTCCACGGCGCCGGGCCGTGCAGGCGTTGCCCTGATCCGCGTTTCGGGGCCCGAATCCGGCGCGGCGCTCAAGGCGCTGGCCGGATCGGTGCCCCCGCCAAGACACGCGCATCTCTGCGATCTTTTTGATACCGAAACAAAAGAATCCCTCGATCAAGGCCTCGTTTTGTGGTTCCCGGGCCCCAAAAGCTTCACCGGGGAGGACGTGGCGGAGTTTCACATCCACGGGGGCCGGGCCACGGTTGAAAGCGTGCTCGAAGCCCTAGCCCGCGTGCCGGGGCTGCGCCCCGCCGAGCCGGGAGAGTTTACCCGCCGCGCCTTCGAGACCGGCCGCCTGGACCTCGCCCAAGTCGAGGGCCTTGCCGATCTGATCGATGCGGAAACCGCCGCTCAACGGAAACAGGCCTTGCGCCAAATGGAAGGAGGGCTGTCAGACCTCGTTGGCGCATGGCGCAAGGTGCTGGTCGGGCTGATGGCGCAGGTCGCCGCCGATATCGACTTTCCGGATGAAGACGACGTGCCGGGCGGGCTCACCGCGAAAGCGCGCCCGGGGATCACGGGTTTGCGTGCCGAGCTTGAGGAACAATTGGCCAAGGGGGAAAAGGCCCGCCGCCTTCGCCGGGGGCTCGAAGTTGCCATCCTGGGCGCCCCGAACGCCGGAAAATCCAGTCTTCTCAATGCCTTAGCAGGCCGTGAGGCGGCCATCGTCTCCGCCCAGGCCGGCACCACGCGGGACGTGGTCGAGGTTCATATGGACCTTGCGGGCTATCCCGTGACGCTCGCCGATACGGCGGGCCTGCGCGAGACAGCGGAGGAGATCGAGAGCGAAGGCATCCGTCGCGCGCTCGCCCGCGCCGCCGACGCGGATCTGCGGCTCGTGCTCTTCGATGCGCAGCTGCCCCCCGATGAGATCGCCAAGCGCGAGGTGCGCGAGGGCGATATCGTCGTCATCTCCAAGGCCGACCTCAATAAGGATACGCCGGCTGAGTTTCTGCGCGTCAGCACCGCGACGGGCGAAGGGCTGGCGGCGCTTGAGGCCCGATTGGCCGATGAAGTGGTGGCGCGCGCCGGTCTCAGCGAGACGCCCGCTATCACCCGGGCCCGCCACCGCCGAGCGCTGGAAGATGCCATTGCGGCGCTCCACCGCGCGGAAACCCAGGAAGAAGCTGAGCTTTGCGGCGAAGACCTGCGCCTCGCCGCCCGGGCCCTTGAGCGCATTCTGGGCAAGGTGGACGTGGAAGACCTGCTCGACGTGATCTTTTCGGAGTTCTGCATCGGCAAGTGACGGCCCGATGTTTCACGTGAAACATCAGGCGCGATTGGCCTTGGCCAATAGTCCTTGGACTGGGGCTCATTAAGCGCTACATACGCGCGCCTAAGGAGAAAGCTCAGTGAGCGCGGATTTCGACGTCATTGTTATCGGGGGTGGGCACGCCGGCTGTGAAGCCGCGAGCGCGGCCGCACGCCTGGGCGCGAAGACGGCCCTGATCACCCACAAGCTCGAAACCATCGGGGAAATGTCCTGCAATCCTGCCATCGGGGGCCTTGGCAAAGGCCACCTGGTGCGGGAGATCGACGCCCTCGATGGGGTCATGGGCCGGGTGGCGGATGCCTCCGGCATCCAGTTCCGCATGCTCAATCGCCGCAAGGGCCCGGCCGTGCGCGGTCCGCGCTGTCAGTCGGACCGCAAGCTCTATCGCGAAGCCATGCAGGCGGAGATGGCAGCGACACCGAACCTGACGTTGATCGCCGCCGCCGTAGAAGACCTGATCATGGAGGATGGCCGCGTCGCCGGTGTGGTGACCGGGGAAGGGGCTGAATACCGTGCCCCCGCCGTGGTGCTGACCACCGGCACGTTCCTAAAAGGCCTCATCCATATTGGCGAGCAGCGCATCCCGGCGGGACGTGTTGGGGAGGCACCTGCCATTGGCCTCTCCGATCGGCTCTATGGACTGGGGGTCAAGATGGGCCGCCTTAAGACCGGGACGCCCGCGCGCCTCGATGGGCGGACCATCGATTGGGCGAGCCTTGAAGTGCAGCCGGGCGATGACCCGCCCGTGCCCTTCTCGTTCCTCAGCGAACGGATTGAGGTGCCCCAGGTGCCTTGCCATATCACCCGGACGACCGAGGAAACGCACCGGATAATTGAGGAAAACCTCAATAAATCCGCCGTTTATTCGGGTCAGATCGAAGGGGTGGGGCCGCGCTATTGCCCCTCTATCGAGGACAAGGTGGTGCGCTTTGCCGACCGTCTGAGCCATCAGATCTTCCTGGAGCCCGAGGGCCTCGATGACCCGACGGTTTATCCCAATGGGATTTCGACCTCCCTGCCCGAAGAGATCCAGCGCGCCTTTATCGCGACGATCCCCGGGCTGGAGAAGGCAGCGATTATCCGCCCGGGCTATGCCATCGAATATGACTATGTGGACCCGCGAGAGCTGAGCCCCACGCTGGAGGTAAAGAATGCGCCGGGGCTCTGGCTCGCGGGGCAGATCAACGGCACCACGGGATATGAGGAAGCAGCGGCTCAGGGTCTGATGGCGGGGCTCAATGCCGCCCTGAAGGTAGGGGGCAGCAGTGATCCCTTCATCCTCACCCGCGCGGACGCCTATATCGGGGTGATGATCGATGATCTCGTCACCCGAGGGGTCGCTGAGCCCTATCGCATGTTCACTTCGCGCGCTGAATATCGCCTCACCTTGCGCGCCGACAACGCCGACCAGCGCCTGACGCCCATTGGCCTCACCCTCGGCTGCGTGGGCGGGCCCCGTGCCAAAGCCTTTGGGGACAAGGCCGAACGGCTGGCCCGGGCCCGGACGGTGATGACGGAGAAGACGCTTACGCCGAATGAGGCGCAATCCTTTGGCCTGTCCGTGAATCTGGATGGTCGTCGTCGTACGGCGCTGGACCTTCTGTCCTATGAAAGTATTGAACTGGCGGATCTCGCCCGGATCTGGCCGGAAATGGCGGAAATGGCCCCGGATGTGGCGGAGCAAGTGGAGATTGACGCCCAATATGCGGGTTATCTCGACCGGCAGGAAGCGGATATCCTCGCCTTCCGTAAGGATGAGGGGCTTAGCCTGCCTGACGACATCGACTATGACGCGATCCCGGGCCTTTCCAACGAGGTGCGCAACAAGCTGAACGCCACGCGGCCCGCGACCCTGGGCCAGGCGGCACGCATTGAGGGGCTAACCCCCGCGGCGCTGACAATCCTTCTCAAAGTTGTGCGCAAGGCCAATGTCCGCCGTACCGCCTGACGCCTTCGCGCAGCTCGAAGCGCTCTGCCTGAATGTTTCACGTGAAACATTGGAAGGGGCCCTCGCCGCGTTGGCCGACTACCTCGCCCTTCTCGCGAAATGGCAAACGAAGATTAACCTCGTTAGTACCTCGACGCTTCAAGACGCCTGGACCCGGCATGTGCTGGACTCAGCGCAGCTTTGGCCGCTGATCCCGGACGGCGCGCGGACCATCACGGACCTGGGGTCCGGGGCCGGGTTTCCGGGGCTGGTGCTAGCGATCCTTGGAAAACACCGCGAGGGGTTCAAAGTCCATCTGATCGAAAGCGACCAGCGCAAAGGCGCATTCCTGCGCGAGGTGATCCGCGTGACCGGGGCCCCGGCGGAGGTGCACACCGCCCGGATCGAGGCGCTCACCCCCTGGCCCTCGGACGTTGTGACGGCCCGGGCGCTGGCGGCCCTGGACAGACTTTTGCCGCTGGCCGCGCCATTTGTAGTGCCGGATGGAATCGCCCTATTTTTAAAGGGAAAAAGCGCCGAAACCGAATTGACGGCGGCGCGCGGCTGGGGGACATTCGAGGCCGAAGTCATCCCAAGTCGTACCGACGCCGAAGCGGCAATTCTCAAGCTGAGCCGCCTGGCGCCTGTGTCCTGACGATCTCGGGACCTCTCAAACTGGACCCTCGCCGTATGACCATCGAGAATGCTACCGCCCCCCGTGCCTCCGGAAGCCCCAAAAAGCCCCGGATTCTGTCCGTTGCGAACCAGAAGGGCGGGGTGGGCAAAACCACCACCGCCATCAATCTGGGCACCGGACTCGCCGCAGTGGGCGAGAAAGTCCTGATCATCGATCTCGATCCGCAGGGCAATGCCTCCACCGGTTTCGGCATTCCGCGCAGCGAGCGGGAGGTTTCAACCTATGAGATTATTATCGACGAAGCACCTCTTGCGAGTGCAATCCTGCCGACAAAGATCCCGAACCTTTCCATTGTGCCCTCGACGGTGGATTTGGCCGGCGCGGAGCTCGAGCTGATCAATGTGCCCCGCCGGTCGTTCCGTCTGCGGGACAGCCTGGCGGCCTATTTCGAAAATGTCCCGTCGGGGGCGGAAGCCTTTGACTATGTGCTGATCGATTGCCCGCCGTCGCTGAACCTGCTCACCGTCAACGCCATGACCGCGTCAAATGCGGTGCTAGTGCCGCTGCAATGCGAGTTCTTCGCGCTCGAAGGGCTCTCGCAACTGCTGCGTACCATCGAGCTTGTGAAGAGTTCGCTGAACCCCGATCTTGAAATTCAGGGCGTGGTGCTCACCATGTTCGATCGGCGCAACAATTTGTCCGACCAGGTGGCGAAGGACGTGCGCGAGTTCATGGGCGACAAGGTCTACAACACTGTTATCCCCCGCAACGTGCGTGTGTCCGAGGCCCCGAGCCACGGCCAACCCGCACTTGTTTATGATCACCGCTGCGCTGGATCGAAAGCCTATATGCGGCTTGCCAGCGAACTCATTCAGCGCGAGCGCGCGTTACGCGCCGCCTAAGAGGACATGAAGATGGCCGACAAAAGAGGTTTGGGGCGCGGGCTTTCCGCGCTCATGGGCGAAGAAGATGCCCCGCCCAAGAAAAAGAAAGACAGCACGCCGGCGGCCGAGGCGGCAACGGATAATCGTCCGTCTACGGAGCAATTGGAAATTCCGGTGGAATATCTGGAACCCAACCCATTCCAGCCGCGCCGTACCTTTACCGAGGATGACCTCAAAGACCTGACCGCGAGCGTTAAAGAGCGTGGCATTATCCAGCCCATTATCGTGCGCCCCAAGCCAGGGGTCACGGGCCGGTTCCAAATCATCGCTGGCGAACGACGTTGGCGCGCGGCCCAGCGGGCGCAGCTTCACGAAGTGCCCGTGCGCATCAAGGATTTTGACGACGCCCAGGCGCTCGAGATCGCCATTGTCGAAAACGTTCAACGCGCGGACCTCAACCCGGTTGAAGAAGCGCGCGGCTATCGCCAGCTGATGGATGAGTTCGGCTACACACAAGATGCACTGGGCAAATTCATCGGCAAGTCGCGCAGCCATATCGCCAACACCCTGCGGCTATTGTCATTGCCCGAAGGGGTGCAAGTGATGCTCGCCGATGGGCGACTCTCCGCCGGGCACGCCCGCGCGCTCATTGGCGCGGACGATGTCATGGCGCTGGCGAACGAGATCGTGAAAAAGGGCCTGTCGGTACGCGAGGCCGAAGCGCTTGCCAAGCGCGGCGAGGGCGAAGGCAAGTCGGCGGCCAAGTCCGGCAAGGATGCGGCCAAAGCGCAAAAGGACGCCGATACCAAAGCGCTTGAGCAGCGTCTTTCCAATACGATCGGCATGAAGGTCGAAATCAACCACTCGGGCGAGAAGGGCGCGGTGACCATTCACTATCGCTCCCTCGAACAGCTCGACGATATCTGCAAGCGTCTGGCGAAATAGCCAGTCCTCTTGCCTAGCGCCGCCGCGAGGCGGACGCGGTGCGGGTGAGGGACAGGATCAGCCGGCCGCAGATGGCCTCGTCGGGCAGGCCGCTGGTCTTGCATTCGGTCTCGGCAGCTTCAAGCAATTGCAGCGCCCGCTCGCAAGAGGCGCGGCTCCACAGGTTCGCCTGACGGATCAGGATCTTGTCGCGGGGAAAGCGCACGGGCGGGCGAAGGGCGCGCACCGCTTCCTGCGCATTGCCGGTTTCCGCCGTCAGCCCGGCCAGCATGTGCAGGGTCTTCATCTTGTTCGTCAGCATACGGAGGATACCAACTGGCGGCATGCTTGTCAGCGCCTTGGCAAATTCACGGTCGGCGCGCTTCATGTCCCCCGCGGCGACCGCGTCCACCAGCCCATCGAAGGTTTGCTCTCCGTCGCCCACGACACTGGCGCGCACATCATCCTCGGTGATCTCGCCTTCGCCCACATAGAGGCAAAGTTTTTCCAGCTCGTTGCGCGTCAGCGCCCGGTCGGCGCCCAGCCGTTCGCCCAGCAGGGCGATGGCTTCCGGCGCAACGGCCAGCCCATGAGTTTTCGCTGTTTGCCGGATCAGATCTTCAAGGCCCCGCGCGTCGTCCGCGTAGCAAGGCAGGGCCACATGGGTCTTTGACGCTTCGAACTGTTTGCGGAGGGAGGAGCTGGGCTTCAAGTCCCCCGCCTCGATGATCAACCAGACATCGGTCAGATCCGCGGGACGCAAATCGGCAAGGGCCGCCTTCACACTTTCCGAGCTTGCATCGGTCCCGGGGCGCAGACGCACCAGCCGGTCCCCGCCCATAAGCGAGAGCGAGCCCACCGCATTGGCGAGGGCGGCGGGATCGGCCTTTACATCCGCATCGGAAAGGGAGGTCACCTGAAAGGGGTCATTCAGATCCGCGACGATCTTTTTGCACAGGGCCTCGCCCCGTTCGCGCACCAACCCTTCGTCGGGGCCATAAATCAGGACGGCGGAAGCAGGCGGTTTGGCCGCCCGCATGAAGTTTGCAATTTCGCCTGTCTTAAGCCGCATGGATAAGACTTACGCCTTAGCTGCCGCTCGCGCCACTACCGCTTGAAAGCTGCCGGTCAAAGAAAATGGCGAGGCGCAATTTGATGTCTTCGGAAAGCTCCGTCGCGGCGCGTTCCTCCGCGTCGCGCTGGGCCATCAGCGTGGAGAACTGGGAATCCACCACGTTGTAGGAGGCGATCGACCGGCTGTCGCCTTCGTGGATCACATTGCCCGAGCGCATGTCGACCAGGCTGTAATGGGCGAGAAGCTGATAGTTGTAGCGCGTGATGGAGGCGTCGCGCTCGATGGCGACCCCTTCGCGCCGTTCACGCAGGTCGACGCGCAGCTGATAGTCGGGGCTTGCCGGTTCGCCATTGGGGGAGAGCCGGTCGATGAGGGCGTTGTAGACATCATGGCCGGTGCGGCCATTGTCGATCGCCACCACCTGGACCTGGGCAAGCTCGGTATCGGTGCGCGCGCCGCCCGGGTGTTCGCCGTAAAGGGGCTGGAAGCCGCAAGCGCCAAGCATCGCCGCCACAGCCGCGATCCCCGCCAGTTTGATCAGCCCCCGCACCATATGAACGCCCCTCAGCTTAAGTCTCTAAACCACGATATTGACGATACGCCCCGGCACGACGATGACCTTTTTCGGGGTCTTACCGTCGAGCGAGCGGATGACGCCTTCGTCCGCCAGCGCCATTTGCTCAATGGTAACGTTGTCCGCGCCTGGCGCAATCTCAATCTCGCCCCGGCGTTTGCCGTTCACCTGGATCGGCAAGGTGATGGTGTCATCCACCGTCAGCGCCTCGTCGAACGTGGGCCAGGGGGCATCCACCAGCAGGCCCTCACCCCCCAGTTTCTGCCAGATTTCCTCTGCCAAATGCGGCATGAAGGGGCCCAAGAGGCCGCTGAGTTTTTCCAGCGCCTCGCGCAAGGCGAAAGGCACGCCGGGCTCAGCCACATGTTTTTGCAGCGCCGTGCCGATATCGGAGGCGAGCTCATACATGCGGGCGATGGCCTTGTTGAAGCGGAAATTCTCGATATCCGCCGTCACCTGCTTGACTGCCTTGTGGGACGACTTGCGCAACTGCACCGCCGCATCGCTGAGGTCATTCGGCGCGGGCGTCCCTTGTGCGGGCAAATGGGGCAGGGCCTCGGTGAAGAGGCGCCACACGCGCTGCACATAGCGCCAGGCGCCTTCGATGCCGCTTTGGGTCCATTCGATGTCGCGCTCGGGCGGCGTGTCCGACATCATGAACCAGCGCGCGGTATCGGCCCCGTATTGGAAAACAATCTCTTCGGGGTCGATGGCATTGCGCTTGGACTTTGACATCTTTTCCACCGCGCCCACGGTGACGGGGCGGCCATTGATGCGCTCGACGGCCTTGCCGTCCTTGTATTCGACCTCGTCGGGGTACAGCCACTCACCGTCCACCGACTTGTAGGTCTCGTGGCAAACCATGCCTTGCGTAAAGAGCCCGGCGAAAGGTTCGGTCACATTCAGGTGCCCGGTCTTGGTCATGCCGCGGGCAAAGAAGCGCGCATAGAGCAAGTGCAGGATCGCGTGCTCGATGCCGCCGATATATTGATCCACCGGCAGCCAATAATCCGTCGCCTCGCGGTTTGTCGGCGTCGCGGCCGTGTTGTCGCAATAGCGCGCGAAATACCACGAGCTATCGACAAACGTATCCATCGTGTCCGTTTCGCGCCGGGCGGGCTTGCCGCATTTGGGGCAATCGACATTCTTCCATGTCGGATGATGGTCGAGCGGGTTGCCGGGCTTTGAGAACGACACATCCTCCGGCAGTTCCACCGGCAACTGATCTTTTGGAACCGGTACGACGCCGCAGCCTTCGCAATGGATGATCGGGATCGGGCAGCCCCAATAGCGTTGGCGCGAGATCAGCCAGTCGCGCAGGCGATAGACTGTTTGCCGCGTGCCCAGCCCCTTGTCGGCAAAAGCTTTCGCTGCCGTCTCGATGCCTTCGTCCGACGCGAGACCATCCAGGAAATCTGAATTGATCAGCTTGCCGGGGCCTACATAGGCTTCGCCGTTCTTCACAACGTCAAAGGACGCATCGCCATCGGGGCTCACGACCGTGGTGATGTCGAGGCCGTACTTCTGGGCGAACTCAAAGTCGCGTTCGTCATGGGCCGGGCAGCCGAAGATGGCGCCGGTGCCGTAATCCATCAGCACATAGTTCGCGACAAAGACCGGCACGGTCTGTTCCGGCTTAAACGGGTTCTTCGCGCGCAGGCCTGTGTCAAAGCCAGTCTTTTCCGCCTTATCAAGATCGGCTTGCATGGTCGACACAGTCTTCGCGACCGAACAGTAAACCGCCAACGCAGGGTTCTGTTTCGCGAGCGCTTCGGCAAGCGGATGGTCCGCGGCAATGGCGCAAAAGCTCATCCCGAAAATCGTGTCGGGGCGCGTTGAATAAACTTCCAGTCCGGCTTTGACTTCCGGCAGGTCCCCGCCTTCCAATTCAAACGTCCATTGCGCGCCATAGGATTTGCCGATCCAGTTTTCCTGCATCAGGCGCACATTGTCCGGCCAGCGGTCGAGCGTCTTCAGGCTCTCCAGCAAATCATCCGCATACTGAGTGATCTTGAAGAACCATTGCGTCAGCTTGCGCTTTTCCACGGGCGCGCCGGAGCGCCAGCCTTTGCCGTCGATCACTTGTTCATTGGCGAGCACGGAGTTGTCGACCGGGTCCCAGTTGACCACCGCTTCTTTACGGTAGGCGAGACCGGCTTCGAGAAAGTCCAGAAACAACGCTTGTTGCTGCGCGTAATATTCGGGCTCGCAAGTGGCGATCTCGCGGCTCCAGTCGAGACTGAGGCCCATGATCTTGAGCTGCGCCTTCATGGTCTCGATGTTTTGGCGCGTCCATTTTCCGGGATGTTCGCCCCGTTCGCGCGCGGCGTTTTCCGCCGGCAGGCCAAAGGCGTCCCACCCCATGGGGTGCAGGACAGAGAACCCTTGCGCCCGCTTGTAGCGCGCCACCACGTCGCCCATGGAATAATTGCGCGTGTGGCCGATATGGATGCGGCCTGACGGATAAGGGAACATCTCAAGGACATAGGACTTGGGTTTGCCCTCATCCATCCGTGCACGGAAGACATCCTTGTCATCCCACACCTGTTGCCACTTCTGTTCGGTGGCTTTCGCGTTATAGCGCTCTTGATCCTGGCTCATCGGTCACACGTCTTTTCTGTTCTTGCGTCCGGTCTGGCCCCTCGGGGCGATCGGGGAAGTCGTTCTGCATAAGGCAAAGCCCTCCCGTCACGCAACGCCCCATGGCGTCGCGCGGGGAGGAACCGCCCGTCAGGTTCGAATGCTGCGTCTTAGTTGCCTAGCGTCTGCACCCGAAGCTGCCGGGCGCGGGTAAGGATGGCATTTTCGATCTGCACCGGAATTTCCGGATCAATATTGGCATCGGCCCAGTCGCCGCCTTCTTCGCGTTCCTGGCGGAAGGCGTTGACGCGGACGCCATCGGCGCGCAATTCGCGGTCAAGAATGAAGACCGTCAGCTTAAAGCGCTCGTTGGGGCTTTCCGGCGTCTGGTACCAGTCGGTGATGATCACGCCGCCAAAGGGGTCGGTCGTGTTCAGCGGCATAAAGGAGACCGTGTCGAGCGAGGCGCGCCAAAGGAAGCTGTTCACACCAATGCCGGCCGCTTCGCCACCGCCGCCGCCACCAAATCCGAAATTGATGCCGTTGGGGCCGAAAAGGCCCGGCTCGGTGCCGGCGTCGCCTTGACGGCCGAAGGGGTCGCTGCGGCTCTGGCCGCCGTATTGCTCAGGATAACTGCTGTCGTTGCCGGAGCCGCCGGCGCAGCCAGAAAGCGTCAGGCCGGTGACCGCAATCAGGGCCAGAAACAGGGGTGCGCGTCGCGTAATGGGGGCAAACGCCATGGCAGGGACTCCTTTAACGCGAGAAATCAAGGAAATTCGAGGTCGCTGGTATACCGTGGGCAAACCGCTGACGCTAGGGGAAAAATGGGCAGGCCGGGGCCCGTGCGACACAAGCGCGCGAAAAATGCCGTTACGCAATTTTCCGGCCAGCTGTGGCCGTGTCATCGAAGCTTCACCAAACCATCTCAAAGATTGAAATATACTGAATAGGCGGCGCGATAACGTCCGGCCCGACGATACGCGGAACAGCCACACTTGTTCCCGGGTCTACGGACCCAAAGGGGGGTGGCCTGGCGGCGTCACGCAACAGGTGGTCCAGGGGGTGTTTCCCCCGGGTCATCAGGGAATTGGACAATGGATTCACATGAACCGCCTTGTGTTTGGGCGAATGTGAGGGGAAACATGAAAAAGATACTTCTGGGCACGACGGCGTTGATCGCCGCGGCGGCCTTTACCGCTCCGGCCATGTCGGCCGAGCGTCTTCAGCTGCAACTGCGCGGCTACCACATCGGGTCGATCTCTTACACCGATGGGGACTTCAGCAACTCATATCGCTACAGCGACGTTGGCGGGGTCTATGGCTCGGGCAGCGGCAGCGGCATCGGCGACTACAATGAAATCAACTTCGGTTCGGACTCCGAAGTTCATTTCCGCGGCGCGACCACCCTCGACAATGGCCTGGAAATCTCTTTCCGCGCCGAACTCGAGCTGGAAGACGATCCGTCGGCAAAAGGCAGCAGCGCCGATGTCATCGACGAGGTTTATGTTCAGGTCGACGGCGGCTTTGGCCGTATCCAGTTCGGCCAACAAGACGGCGTGATCGACCAGACCCACGTGCATGAGCCGCTGACCTTTGACGGCCATGCCGCGAACGACGTGGGCCGTGGCAATCAGGATCCGTTCAAGCCGCTTGGCCAAAAGAACCCGATCCAGACCACGGGCGACTGGTCCACGGACTACATCAAGCTGATCTACTTCACGCCTTCCATGAATGGCCTGCAGTTCGGCGTCAGCTACACCCCGAACCCCTGCCGCAACACGGCCGGTTATGCGGGTTGCGTCTATTCCGACTTCGGCCGGAACTACTGGGAAGTCGCCGGGACCTATGAAACCGAGATCAACAACCTCGGGATCGAGCTGTCCATCGGGTATGGCCAGGGCGAAAGCGGCGGCGCATCGGAAGAACCTTCCGAGCTCAGCGTCGGCGCGAACCTCAGCTTCGGTGGCTTCACCGTTGGTGGCGCCTATGGCGACCGCAACACGACGGGCGATTCCAACTACAATCGCACCGACTGGTCGGCTGGCGTGACCTATGAGACGGGCCCCTGGGGCTTCAACCTCAACTATGGCCGCATGGACTATGACGATGTGGACATCTGTACGGGTTGTTCGGGTCCCGGTAGTGACATGGGCTACTCGGGCGGGGATGACACCCGCACGGCCTATGAAGGTGACGCGGAAAGCTGGCTTGCCGGTATTACCTATAAGTATGGCCCGGGTATGCAGATTGGCTTCGGTGTTCAGATGCTCGACGTGAACGATGGCTTCCGGAACACTTATTACGATCCGTTCCCGGGTTCGCCGACGGACTACGTCGACTTCGAAACCGAAGGCTTCGAAGGCACCTCCGTGTTCATCGAAAACTCCATGTCGTTCTAAGGATCGACTGCCCAAACACACTGACGGGGCGGTGTCGCGGAAAAGCGACCCGCCCCTGAAGGTGGGGGGCATGCAGGCATAGCGATAAAAATTCGCATAAAACCGAGTTTTTCGCGTAAAACTTGTAAAGCCCGGTTAAGAAACTCTTAACCCTGTGGCCCCTGTGCCACATCGGGGAAAATCGAGCAAAAACTGGGCATTTACCCCTTGCGGTAACCATATTCTACGGGATTAAATCCGCCCGGATATACGGGCAGGGGCCATTGCGCCCCAAAGTGTGGATTCGGCCCGCGACTCCCGCTGAAAAAGGGGTACAAAATGAACAAGTTTCTGATGGGCACAACGGCGCTGGTTGCCGCGTCGGCCTTTACCGCTCCGGCCTTTGCCGCTGAACGTCTTCAGCTGCAAATCCGCGGTTACAACACGTCGGGCCTGTCCTACACGGACGCCGACTATGACTATGGCTACGTGGAATATAACGAAGACGGCAGCGTCTACGACAGCAACACCTACAGCCCGAGCTCCGACAATAACGAAGTGAACTTCGGCTCCAGTTCGGAAATCCACTTCATCGGCTCGACCACCCTCGACAACGGCCTTGAAGTGACCTTCCACGCGGAACTGGAACTTGAAGAAGATTCCGCGGCGGCCCAAAACTATTGGTACGAGCCGTCGGATACGATCGACGAAGTCTACATCCAGTTCGATGGTGGCTTTGGTCGCGTGCAGTTCGGTCAACAAGATGGCGCCATGGACCAAATGGCCGTGACTGCCCCGTCGACCTTCATGGGCCATTCGCACAATGACCTTGAAGATCGTTCAATGGATCCGTTTGCGCCGCTCGTCGGCGGCGGCAACCCGATCAACACGGTTGGCGATCTTTCCGGCGACAGCACGAAGATCATCTACTTCACGCCGTCCATGAATGGTCTGCAACTTGGTTTCAGCTACACGCCGAACCCCTGTAAGAACACGGCTGGTTATGCCGGTTGCGTCTGGGAAGAATACGGTCGGAACTTCTGGGAAATCAGTGGTTCATGGCAAGGCACGTACAACAACGTGTCCTTCGAATTCTCCGGCGGCTATGGCCAGGGCGAAGGCTACTACTACTACGACGATCCGGCGGAATGGACGGTCGGCGCCAACATTGGCTTCGGCGGCTTCACCCTCGGCGGTTCGTACAAAGACTCCAACGCGGAACGTTATAGTTCTTGGGGCCTTGACCCGCAGCCGATCAGCAGCCGCGGTCACCAATATGACTCCACCGACTGGGATGTGGGCGTGACCTATGAATCCGGTCCCTGGGGCTTCAATCTGGCCTACGGCCGCATGGATGCCGAAGACCGCAATCCTTGCGACAACAGCTGCGGCTACTTCGACGCGGCCGACACCTCGTTCGACACCATCTACTTCTATGAAGCCGATGCGGAAAGCTGGATTGGCGGCGTGACCTACAAATACGGCCCGGGCATGCAAATCGGCGCCGGCGTTCAAATGCTGGACCTCAACCGTGAAATGCGCGCGGTGGCCTTTGACTCCCTGCCTGGGGGTAGCCCGAACGGCTATACCGAACATTCTTGGGAAAATTTTGACGGCTGGTCCTTCTTTATCGAAAACACCATCACGTTCTAGGGCGGACCAACCGACTAGACGCAACGAAGGGGTACTAAATGAACAAGTTTCTGATGGGCACAACGGCGCTGGTTGCCGCGTCGGCCTTTACCGCTCCGGCCTTTGCCGCTGAACGTCTTCAGCTGCAAATCCGTGGCTACAACACGTCGGGCATTTCCTACACGGACGCCGACTATGACTCTGGCTACGTGCACTACGACGAAGACGGCAGCGTCTACGACAGCAGCACCTATAGCCCGAGCTACGACACGAACGAAATCAACTTCGGCTCCAGTTCGGAAATCCACTTCATCGGCTCGACGACCCTCGACAACGGCCTTGAAGTGACGTTCCACGCGGAACTGGAACTTGAAGAAGATTCCGCCGCGGCTCAAACCTATTGGTACGAGCCGGCGGACACGATCGACGAAGTCTACATCCAGTTTGATGGTGGCTTTGGTCGCGTGCAGTTCGGTCAGCAAGACGGTGTCATGGACCAAATGGCCGTGACCGCCCCGTCGACCTTCATGGGCCATTCGCACAATGACCTCGAAGATCGTTCGATGGATCCGTTTGCTCCGCTTATCGGCGGCGGCAACCCCATCAACACGGTTGGCGATCTCTCCGGCGACAGCACGAAGATCATTTACTTCACGCCGTCCATGAACGGTCTGCAACTTGGTTTCAGCTACACGCCGAACCCCTGTAAGAACACGGCCGGTTACGCTGGTTGCGTCTGGGAAGAATACGGCCGGAACTTCTGGGAAGTCAGTGGTTCATGGCAAGGCACGTATAACAACGTGTCCTTCGAATTCTCCGGCGGCTATGGCCAGGGCGAAGGCTACTTCTACTATGACGATCCGGCGGAATGGACTCTCGGCGCCAACATCGGCTTCGGCGGCTTCACCATCGGCGGTTCGTACAAGGACTCCAACGCCATGCGCTACAGCTCCTGGGGTCTTGATCCTCAGCCGCTCGGCTCGCTTGGCCACGATTTTGATGGCACCGACTGGGATGTGGGCGTGACCTATGAATCCGGTCCCTGGGGCTTCAACCTGGCTTACGGCCGCATGGAAGGGGATGACCGCGGGGCATGTGATTTCAGCTGCGGTTATGCTGATGCCGCCGACACGTATTTTGATGCGGTCTACTATTACGAAGCCGAAGCAGAAAGCTGGATCGGTGGCGTGACCTACAAATACGGCCCGGGCATGCAAATCGGCGCCGGTGTTCAGATGTTGGACATCGACAGCGAAGAGCGCAGCGTTCTGTTTGATGACCTGAACACGGGTATTCCGAACGGTTACGGCTCCCGTGATTGGGAAAGCTTCGACGGCTGGTCGTTCTTCATCGAGAACACCATCACGTTCTAAGCTGGATCAAATTGATCTGAGAAGAGGCGGCTTTCGGGCCGCCTCTTTTTTTGACTAATACGGGCCGATCCAATTGTCCGACAAATGATTAGACAGGTGAGGGGCGACACGCGAAGATCGCGACAGGAACATTCTGCGCGACAACCACCCCCAAGTTGCCCATCGGTTCATGACCCGAAAAAACCTGATCCTGCTGCACCGCGGCCCAAGGTATGAAAATGACTTTCGCGAAATTGGCGAACGTGTTCATGCGCTCGATCCGTCTATCACAGTCATCTATCTTTCAGCTGGCCTCGACGCAAAGATCCCGGACCCCGAGTGGCAATTCCCGAGTTTGACGGTTGCCATGTGCGAAGTGTTCAAACTTCCGATCAAGCGCGGAACGGTATTGAAGAACCATCTCATCGATAAGTTCGGGCAGCAGGACATCTTGCGCCGTCATCACATCGCGACGCCCATGGCGATGCCCTTTCATTTTGGGATGAAACTCGATCCGATACTGTTCGGCGACTTTGTCATTCTGAAACCGCTCGATCCGCGCCTGGGCTCGCACGGCCAGGGGATCCGCGTGCTCCGGCGCGCGCGCGCCGAAGCCATTACGCCTTCCGACTTTGCCGAAGACCATCCCATTATCCAAAGCCCCAAGGGCTACATCGTTCAGCGGTTCGTCTATACCGGCGAATACCCAAACACCTATCGCGTGACGACATTTCTGGGGGAACCGCTCTTTGCATTCGGCGCCCGGTCTACTGTGCAATCCCCGCCGCTCGATGCTTCGGACCACGACATTGAAGCAGGGGGGTTCTCGCAGAAGTTCGATTCTGTTTTGACGTTCGAAAAGCGGGAAGACCTGCTCGCCCTGGCACGGAACGCCGCTGCTGCCTTCAAGGACATTCCCCTCCTTGGAATGGATCTTGTGCGCGATGCCCGTACCGGCAAGGATTTTGTGCTGGAGGTCAATCCCGGCGGCAACACGTGGCATTTTTCATCGGAAATGTGGGAGGGTCGCCACCGCGAAGACCCGGGTCTTAGAGCTGTGATGCTGGAGCAGTTTTCCGCCTTTGATGTCGCGGCCAAGATGCTTGTCGATCACGTCCATCGGCAGGCGTCCTAGGCAAGCCCCTCAATGGCGGCGATCCCCACGGCCCCGCTGCCCGCAAGCTGGGGCGCGGTGGCTTCGGAAACACCGCCAAGGGCGTAGACCGGCAATCTCGTAGCGGCCACCATTTCCACGAACTCGTGAATGCCCAAGGCCGCACCGTCCGGATGGCTCGCTGTCGGGAAAACGGGTGAGAGGAAAACCGCATCAACCCCCAGTGTCTCGGCGTGCCGGATCTCCTCTGCATTGTGGACGGCCGCTGTAACAAGCCGCGCGTTGGGCAATTCCGTCAGGATACGGAGCATATGGGCAGGCAAGTGAATGCCATCGGCCCCGATCTCAAGCGCCAGGTCAGCGTCCCCGGCAACCAACATCACGCGATCCTGAGCCTGACACGAGGCCAGGACCGCACGGGCGAGGGCCGCGCGCCCGGCAATGCCATAGTGGCGAAAGACAACGCCGCACCTTTCGGGCAACCCCGCGATCATGTGCAGGGGCTCTGGCGTGCGATGTTCATCGGTAAAGAAGAAAAGCGGCGGCAGGCGTGCGAGGGCCGGATGCGCTGCGTTGAGCGCGCGCGCCACCTCTGCTAGCGTCCGGTGCTTTTCACTGTCCACGCCTTTGGGATCCTTCATGTCCGTTGCTGCCGCCCTTGCCGAAGTCGACCAGAAAATCGCGTCCGCCGCAAAGGCCGTGGGCCGTCGTGGGACTGATGTTACGCTGATTGCGGTTTCCAAAACATTCGATGCGGAAACAATTCGTGCGGCACTCGATGCCGGCCACCGGCACTTTGGCGAAAACCGTGTGCAGGAGGCGATGGGCAAATGGCCCGCCCTGCGCGAGGACTTTTCCGATGTGACATTGCACCTCATCGGCCCGCTGCAAACCAACAAGGTGCCCGAGGCGGTGGCCCTGTTCGACACGATCCATTCCCTCGACCGGGTCAAACTTGCGCGCAAACTGGCGGCGGAAATGGAAAAGACCGGTCGCCGCCCGCAGCTTTTCATCCAGGTGAACACGGGCGAGGAAGACCAGAAGGCGGGCGTGCCGCCGCAGGAAGCAGATGCCTTCATCAAGGATTGCCGCGAGGGCCTTGGCCTCACCATCGAAGGGCTGATGTGTGTGCCGCCGGTGGATGACGACCCAGCCCCGCATTTTGCGCTTCTTGCAAAAATCGCGGAGCGCAACGGGCTTGCGGGCCTGTCGATGGGCATGTCCGGCGACTATGAGCAGGCCGTGCGCCTGGGTGCAACCCATGTGCGGGTGGGCAGCGCCATTTTTGGAGTGCGCGCAAAGGCCATCTAAACCCCCAAAGGATGGGCTGGCGCGGCCTTGCGTGACGCGAAAGTCACGGGACCGGGCAAAATTCCGAACCAAACACCTGAAATTCTGGAAGGCCTCAATGCTGTGGGCTTATCCTTGGGCATGCATTGCTCGCGCGAGGGGGCGCGGGGTCATTCGGGGGAAAGACACATGAACAAGTTGTTTTTGGGCACAACCGCGCTCGCCACGGCGATATTGGTTTCCGCGCCGGCAATGTCGGCGGAGCGTCTTCAGCTGCAACTGCGCGGCTATCATATCGGGTCGGTTTCCTACACCGACGCGGAAAACATTGCCAGCTACCGCAACATCGATATGGGGGCGGTTTATGGCTCGGGCCAAAGCGACCTCGTCGGCGATTACAACGAAATCAATTTCGGTTCGGACTCCGAAGTTCATTTCCGTGGGGCGTTGACCCTCGACAACGGGCTTGAGGTTTCGTTCCGTGCCGAATTGGAATTGGAAGACGACCCGGCGGTCGACAAAAGTGACACCATCGACGAGGTCTATGTTCAGTTCGATGGCGGCTTTGGCCGCTTGCAGTTTGGCCAACAGGACGGCGTGATTGACCAGATGCATGTTCATGAGCCTTCGACATTTGTCGGTCATGCGGTGAACGACGTCAGCCGTGGCAATCAGGATCCGTTTGACCCGATTGGCGAAGGCAACCCGATCAAGACGTCTGGCGATTTCTCGTCCGACTGGATCAAGATCATTTACTTCACACCTTCTATGAACGGTTTGCAGCTGGGCTTTAGCTACACACCGAATCCCTGCCGGAATGCAGCAGGCTATGCAGGTTGCGTCTTTACTGACTTTGGCCGGAATTACTGGGAAGTTGGCGGGACCTATGAGACAGCGATCAACAACCTCGGCATCGAACTCTCAGCCGGTTACGGCCAGGGCGAGAGTGGCAGCGGATCGGAAGAGCCGTCCGAACTTAGCCTCGGCGCGAACGTCAGCTTTGGCGGCTTTACCCTTGGCGGTGCTTGGGCCGACCGCATCACAAGTGGCGATGACACGCTTAACCGTACCGATTGGGCGGCCGGCGCGACCTATGAGAACGGCCCCTGGGGCTTCAACCTAAACTACGCACAAATGGATTCAGACCGCAGCGCGTTCTGCACGAGCTGCGCGTCGATGTATTATGGCCCGGCGGCAGGGGTTGGCTTTGGCATTGACAATAACCGTACTTTTGAAGACGAAGCCGAGAGTTGGCTCGCTGGCATCACTTACAAATACGGACCGGGCATGCAAATCGGCCTCGGAGTGCAAACGCTCGACACAAATAGTGGCCTGCTCAATACCTATTATAATCCCTACCCGACAACGCCAACGGGCCTCGTGGATTACAGCGAGCGAGCCTTTGAAGGCACCTCGGTGTTCATCGAAAACTCGATGTCGTTCTAGGGCCGCGCCCCCAGACCAATTGACGTTCAGTCAGCGCCCGGGCCTCCCCAAAATGGGGTCCGGGCGTTCTTTTTTGCGCCCCGAACTCCCCCAAAAGGCGAGGGAATCCGAGGGGTTACAGCGGCCCGTTGCGGGGCGGGACGGCACCTGTAGCATGGGAACCACACTGGTGCCTTCACGTCATCGCGGCAGGTGGATTTAACTTGGGGCCCAACCGATTCTTTGGCTTAATACTTTCACATCGCTCGGTCCTCGAGCGCCTCTAAGGGCAATCGGCGCTCGGACCACAAACAGCGATATAACCTCAAGCTCAGCTTCGAGGGGATAAGGGGCGGTCCGTACGGGGGTAGGGCCGCCCCTACTTTATTCAGCACCTGAAATCCGCGGAAGTCCTAGAGAAAATGGCCGGTTTTGGCCCTTTTGGTGAGCAGATAGTGCTCATTGTGGGCGTTGGACTCGAACTTGTGGGGCACCCGCTCGGCCACCGGCACCCCCAGCGCCGACAGGGCCTCGACCTTCGCGGGGTTGTTGGTCATCAACCGCACGGATTTGACCCCCAGAAGCTCCAGCATGCGGGCGGCGGGCTCGAAAAAGCGCTCATCCACCTCAAACCCCAGGCGGGTATTGGCTTCCACCGTGTCATAGCCCTGATCCTGCAGACGGTAGGCCCGCATCTTGTTGGGCAGGCCAATGCCGCGCCCCTCTTGCGCAAGGTACAAAAGCACGCCCGCCCCGGCCTGCGCGATCTCATGGATCGCCCCCCGCAGCTGGTCGCCGCAATCGCATTTGAGGGAGCCCAAAAGGTCCCCCGTGAAACATTCCGAATGGATGCGCGCGAGCACGGGCTGGCCGAGGTCCGCCTCGCCAATAATGATGGCGTAATGTTCCGGCCCCCCGGCGTCGGACCGGAAAACGGCTATTTCCGCCCGTTCCGCGCCCTCCAGGGGCACTTTTGCCCGGGTCACAAGCGCCAAGGTCTCCGCGATGCCGAGGTCATAGGCGGCGGCTGCGGCCTCGCTGACGTAGCTCAGCCGGTTCTGGGCGGCAAAGGCGCGGGCGGCGGCCTCATCGCCGGGCTCAAGGTCCAGCGCCAGTACGGCGGGCAGGAGCCCGGCGACCTTGGCCACTTTCACCGCGGCGGCGAGGGGGCGACCCTCAAGGTCCCGTAAAGAGGGATAGGGCCCGCCCATGGGATGGGTCAGATCGGCGCTGGGATCGGCCAGAACCCCCGCCCGGGCCAGAGGGGACTGGTCCAGCGTCAGGGGAACCGCCACCACACCGGGTGTATAGAGCCGGATTTTCAGGGTTTCCGCCCGTTCATGGGTCAGGGCGGCGAGGGGGGCCGTGCCCGCGGGCGCCAGGGGCAATATTGCCTCAAAGGTCTCGGGACGGGCGGTTTCGGGGGCCAGAGCCATGAAGGGCCGCGCGCCCCCCACCACGATCGGCAGGCCCCGGCGCAGATCCACCGCGGCGCGTTCCACCTCCACAACGTCGAGATGGTCGAGAGGACTGCCTGTTTCCCGTGCCATGCCTTGTGCGGGGCCTCTATCCTACCCACATGAAACTTCCGTGAGGCGCTTTTCCAGGGCGCCGCACTCGGCTAAGAACCATAGAACTGCTTCGCAATCCAGCAACAAAAGGGTCTCATATGAGCGTGGCCAAGAAGATCTTGCTTGTCGATGATGACCAGCCCCTGCGGGAGAGCCTGTGCGAGCAGCTCGAGCTTAATGGTGAATTTGCCTGCGCCCAGGCCGGAACGGGCCGCGATGGGCTCGCTGCGGCGAAGGATGACCTCTATGAGGCGATTCTGCTCGACGTGGGCCTGCCCGATCAGGACGGTCGCGAGGTCTGCCGCCAGATGCGCAAAGGCGGGGTCACTTGCCCCATCATCATGCTGACAGGCCAGGTCACTGACGCCGATCAGATCCTGGGCCTTGAAAGTGGCGCCAATGACTATGTCACCAAGCCCTTCAAGTTCTCTGTGCTCATGGCGCGTCTGCGCGCGCATCTGCGCAGCCACGAACAATCCGAAGACGCGGTGTTCAAGATCGGGCCTTATACGTTTCAGCCCTCCGCGAAGGTCCTTATTGCCGAAGACGGCAAGAAACTGCGCCTGACGGAAAAGGAAACCAATATCCTCAAGTTCCTTTACCGCGCAGGGGACAAGGTGGTGACCCGTGATGTGCTGCTGCACGAGGTGTGGGGCTACAACGCGGGTGTGACCACCCACACCCTGGAAACGCACATCTATCGCTTGCGTCAAAAAATCGAACCTGACCCGGGTAATGCCAGCCTGCTTTTGACCGAAAGCGGCGGCTATAAACTGGCGCCGTAGGGCGTCTCTTTCCGACACTCACTAGCGTTAAGCCCCATTAACCGCGGGGCCTGTGACGGCTGAACACCATTAGGGCGGTTCAGCGTATTCCCTCTTTTGTGCGCCTCCCCAAGTATAGACGTGCTGGGGAGCGATAGACGCGGGCGAGCTGCGCCCGTGGGAAAAAGGGGTCACACAGAGTGAACATGTGGACCAAGCGCGAGGGCCTTCTGGGCCAAACCACCCCTGCATCGACTGCTGTGTCGGTGCGGTTCTGGGGTGTGCGCGGCTCCATCGCCTGTTCCGGCCCTGAAACCCAGAAATATGGTGGCAATACCTCTTGCATCGAAGTGCGCTGCGGCGACCGCCTATTTATCTTCGATGCGGGCTCGGGCCTGCGCTATCTGGGCGAGGCGCTGAAGCGCGACGGCAAGCCCGTCGAGGCGGACCTGCTATTGTCCCATACCCATATGGATCACGTTTGCGGCCTGCCGTTCTTTGGCCCCTTCCATTGTTCGGGCACCCAGGTGCGCATCTGGTCGGGGCATCTGGAAAACGGCTGGACGACGAGCCAAGCGGTCGACGAGTTGATGGCCGAACCGCTTTTTCCGGTCTCCAAGGATATTTTCAAAGCCCATGTGGAGTTCGTTGATTTTGAAGCGGGCGACACGCTGACACCGGCGGGCGGGGTCACCATTCGCACGGCGCCGCTGAACCATCCCAACGGCGCGACGGGCTATCGCATCGAAAGCGGCGGCAAGGCCGTTTGCTATGTCACCGATACGGAACATGTGCCGGGCAAACCGGATCAGACCATTCTCGACCTCATCGATGGCGCGGACGTCTTTATCTATGACTGCAGCTATACGGATGAAGAATATCCCACCTTTGCGGGTTACGGTCATTCCACCTGGCAGGAGGGCGCGCGGCTTGCCCGCGCTGCCAATGTCAAACAGTTCGTCGCGTTCCACCACGATCCCTCCCACGATGACGCGGCGATGGACCGGATTGCGCGCGGGCTCAAAAAAATGCTTCCTAACGGGATTGTCGCGCGCGAAGGCCTGGTCCTGAAACCGTGAGCGGGACCAAACCCTGGCGACGGTTGAGGTTTGGCCTCTCGACTCTGTTCGGGCTCAAAAAGCGCGGCTTCATTATTCCCTATCGTTACGCGGATGGTTTGCCGGATCGGCCCGCCTATCCCGCGCTTGAACCCTTGTTCAAGGCCGCCGTGCCGTCCATTAATTGCATTCTGGCGCGAGCCGAAACCTATATTGATCAGCTGACGGATCTTTCCCGCGCGCCGGACCCAAGGCCCCGTTTCGATCAGGATTGGTTTCCCTGTCTTGATGCCTTGGCGGCCTACACAATCACGCGACAAAAAAAGCCTGCGCGCATCATTGAAACCGGCGCGGGTCATTCGACACGGTTCTTTGCACTGGCGGCGGAGGACGAGGGGCTCGCGACAGAGGTCCATGCCATCGACCCCGCACCGCGCGCTGATTTGTCCGCCTACGGACGAGTGCAAGTCCATCGCCATTTGCTTCATGAGACCCCAACCGATTTCTGGGACGCGATTGCGCCGGGGGATGTGATCAGCATCGATGGCAGCCATATCCTGATGCCGGGAACGGATGTCGATTATTTCCTCGGCGAGATCCTGCCGCGCGTCGCGGGCAAGGCGCTGCTCCACATCCATGACATGTTTCTTCCCGACCCCTATCCAGCGGTATGGGACTGGCGCGGCTATAACGAGCAAAGCGCCGTTGCGGGCCTGCTCGCCTCCGGCGCCTTCGAGATTCTGTGGTCCAGCCACTATTTGCGTTCGCGCTTTGGGGACCGGCTGGCGGGCTCGGCGCCCGGGAAACTGCCGCTTAAATCCGGCGCCATGGAAGCCAGCCTGTGGCTCGCCCCGCGCCAGCGCTAGGCCGCGAATTTGCCTCATCGTGGGGGGTTCGCGCCCCCGGTTCAGCGGGCTATAGTCCCCGCCAAATCGACGCCCGCGCGGGCCCAGCGGCTTCGCGCGACCAGCAGGGAATACCGCAGGAATGAACATGCAAGCCACCTTGGCGCAGGCCAAGCAGTTGAAAGAATCAGGGCAGCTCGAAGCCGCTGCGCAGCAATTTTCCGCCGTGCTGGCCGCCGAGCCCAATCAGCCGGAAGCGAATTTTCACCTTGCGTCGATCCTTGCGCATGTAGGCCGTGTGCCGGAGGCGACCCCTTACATGGAACGCGCGGCGGCGGCAGCGCCGCAGGAGCCGGAAGTGCTTGCCGGGCTCGCCCAGCTTTATGGCGCGGCGGGGCAATACGACAAGGCGGCCGATGTCTATGAAAAAATTATCGCCACCGTTCCCCAAGGTCCCGTCACGGTGCAGGCTTTGCTCCATCACGGGCTGATGCGCGCGCGCGCAAATCGTTTCGGCGATGCGGCGGAGGATTTTAAATGGATTACGCAAGTGTCCCCCGACTATGCGCCGGGCTGGCACAATCTCGGCAACGTCATGCTGAAGATGAAAAACCGCGAAGGGGCGGTAAACGCCTATCGCAAGGCGCTTGAGCTTGAGCCGGGCAAGCCGACAACGACATTTGCCCTTGGCCGGGCGCTGGTGTGGACCAAGGCCTACGATGAAGCGATCGACGTGCTTGACCGCGCGGTGGGGCTTGCCCCTGAGCGGCCACAGATTATCGGCTACAAGGTACTGGCCCTGCGGCTTGCGGGCCGCACCGAAGAAGCCGACGACCTCGAAGGGCTCGAAGACCTGATCGTTTCGGTGGAGCTTGCCCCGCCAGCGGGTTTCAGCTCCATCGCCGATTGGAACGAGGTTCTGCGCAACGAAATCATGAACCATCACGCCCTCGCCGGCGCGCGGGGGAGTGCGGCGCAAGGGCAAAACAAGATTCAATCCTTCAGCGATGTTTTTGGGCAGAACAAGACGCCGGTGTTGCATACTTTCGAAGAGCAGCTACGCGCCGGTATGGCCGAGGCACAAGCCCAATTGCCGGACCGGATTGACCATCCGCTGTTGCAGATGAAGCCGCGTGGGTATGCCTTGAATGGCACGATCGGTGTGATTGCCGGGCTGGAGAACCAGCGGGAGCACAGCAGCCCGGGCTCGTGGTTTTCGGGTACCTATTATTGCGCCGTGCCGGGAGAGATTTCAGGCGGCGGCGAAACGCGGGCCGGATGGACGGAATTTGGCGGCACGCCGCCGGACATGCCCCCCTTCGAAGATGCGCCCCGTCGCCAGGTCCAGCCCGCCGAGGGCCGGTTGATCGTTACGCCCTCCTATATCTTCCGGCATCGTTCGCCCTTCCAAAGCGCTGAACCGCTTGTTTTCTGCGGTTTTGACACAAGGCCCGAGGCCTGGGATCGCGCGGCGGCAGCGTCAATCGCCTAAAACCCCTGAATCTTGCGGTTTTGTAACAACAAAAACTGCATCCGGATTTGCGTACCCACGCATCCGGAAAGTGACCACTATCACACTTGCAAAGACGCCCTCGGGGTCGCATGTGGTCCATTGGGGCAGGAGGATTGAAGAATGAATGGCATGAATTCGTCACTGAAAATGGCGCTGGCGACGGGCACCGTCTCTGTCGCGCTGCTGGCCGCGGGCGCAACCTGGGCGCAGGACGGCGCCGACGAGACCACGTCCTTTGGCCCGCAGACCTATCAGGTTGAAGAGTTCGACGTGGACGGCTTTGTCGGCACGATCGAGCTGATCGTCGAGGATCGCGCTGACATTGAAGTTTCCGCCCATGGTCCCGCCGACCGCATGGAACGGTTTGAGGTGGACGAAAGCGGCGACCGGGTCGAAGTGTCCTATCGCGAGCGTGACTTCCGCTGGAATGACTGGAGCACCTGGCTCGGTTGGTGGCACGACACAAATTTTGATCCCGAAGACTATCCCTCGGTAACGGTCCGTCTTCCGGCCGGAACGCCGGTGGACGTGGAAGGCATGACCGGCAATTTCACCGCGGGCGACCTGAACAGCACCTTGGCCTTTGGTGGCGCAGGTTCAGTGGATGCCACGGTTGGCAATGTGCGCAGCTTTGATCTTTCTGTCGCGGGCGCCGCTGACATACGTGTTGGTGATGTGTCGGGCATGGCCGATATTTCCGTTTCCGGCGCGGGCGACGTGGAAGTGGGCTCCGTGGAAAGCGTGTCGCTTTCCATTCATGGGTCAGGCGATGTGAACTTCGGCGACGTGCGCGACGGTCTCGATGTTGCGATCTCCGGACGCGGCGATGTGGATGTCGCCAGCGTCAATGGCCCGGTCGGTATCAGGCTGGCGGGCTCCGGCGATGTGGACATCGAAAGCGGTTACGCAACGTCCTTTGACGTTTCAATTGCCGGCTCGGGTGATGTCACCTTCCGCGGCACGGCGGTGAACCCGGATGTGTCCATCGCGGGCTCGGGCGACGTTTACATCGAACGCTATGAAGGGCGCCTCAGCCATTCCGGCATGGGTGACGTCAACATCGGTAGCGGCAGCTAGGCCGCACGAAAAACTCACCACCCCGCACCTTTCCTCCCCCAAGGGAAAGTCCCTGTCACCAGGGCCGCGGGCTCGCCCCCGCCGTTTACGGCGGGGGCTTTTTTTATGCTAGCCTCCGCTTCGAAATTTTGGGACGAGGAGGGAACGATGAACGATCTGGTTATTCGCGGCGGCAAAGTGGTCGACGGCTCGGGCGGCAGCAGCTTTATCGGCGATGTCGCCATGAAGGGCGGCGTGATTACCGAGGTCGCCAATCGCGACAAGGGCGAGGCTGCGAGCGCGGGTGCCCGCGAGATCGATGCCGAGGGCCTTCTCATCACGCCGGGCTGGGTCGACATTCACACGCACTATGATGCGCAGGCGACATGGGACCCTTATTTCACGCCCACGTCGTGGCATGGCGTGACCTCTATCGTCATGGGCAATTGCGGCGTTGGCTTTGCCCCCGCGCATACGGATCAGAAAAGCCGCGACACATTGATCGACCTGATGGAAGGGGTGGAAGACATTCCCGGCGCGGCCCTGACCGACGGCATGGAATGGTCGTGGGAAACCTATCCCGAATTTCTTGATGCCTTGGAAGCCAAACCTCATGTGCTCGATTTCGGCAGCCTTGTTCCTCACGGCGCGGTGCGCGCCTATGTCATGGGCGACCGGGGCGTTCACAACGAAGATGCCACGACCGAAGACATCGCGCGCATGGCACGGATCGTGCGCGACGGAATCAAGGCGGGGGCGCTCGGCTTTTCCACCTCGCGCACGTCAATCCACAAGGCGAAATCCACCGGCGAACATGTGCCGGGCACCTATGCGGCGATGGACGAGGTCTTCGGCCTGGGCATGGCGCTGAAGGAAGCGGGCGCGGGCGTTTTTCAAATGGCCATCGAACATCATGAGGCCGCCGACAATTTCGACTGGATGAAACGGTTGGCCAAGGAAACGGGCCGCCCGGTGCTGTTCAACCTTGTGCAGCCGGACAAGGCGCCGGACCTTTGGAAGGACATGCTGGTCAAACTCGAAGAGGCGGGCAAGGAAGGCATCCCCATCTTTGGGCAAACGGCGGGCCGCCCCGTGGGGCTTTTGTACAATTGGCGCGCCAGCGTTCATCCCTTTGCGCTGACGGCGACGTGGCAACGCATCAAGGACCAGCCGTGGGAACAGATGCTCGAAACGCTGAAGGACCCCGCAACGCGCGCGGCCATGTGCACCGACGACGTGATGAAGTGGGATGACTTTGTCGATCAGATGATGACCGGCCACCACAAAATGTTCCCGCTGGATGAGCGGCAGGATTATGAGCCCGGCCCCGAAATGTCGGTGGAAGGCATTGCCCGCGCGACGGGCAAAAATCCGCGCGAGGTGATCTATGACGCGCTAATGCGCGATAACGGCGAAGGCATCATCTACTATCCGCTGTTCAACTATACGAACGGCAATTTCGATGTGCTGGAAAAACTGATCGAACATCCCCGCACGGGCCTGTCGCTTTCCGATGGTGGCGCCCATTGCGCGACGATTACGGATGCCTCCATCCCCACCTTCATGATTACGCACTGGACGCGGGATCGTTCCCGTGGGCGGCGCTTTTCCATTGAACAAATGGTGCGCATGCAAACCCGCGACACGGCGCAGCTCTTTGGCCTCAATGACCGGGGCCTGATCGCGCCGGGCTATCGCGCGGATCTCAACGTCATCGATTATGATCACCTTGCCCTTGGTCGCGCGCGCATGGTGTGGGACCTGCCCACCGGCGCGAAACGTTATGTGCAAGGGGCCGAAGGGTATGTGGCTACCATCTGCGCCGGCACGCCGACCTATGAGAACGGGGAGGCGACCGGTGCGCTCCCCGGTAAGCTCATTCGGGGCGGTCAGGCCGCGCCCCTAGCCCGCGCAGCGGAATAATGGCGCAGGCTGCGGAATAAAGGCAAAGGCGGCGGAGAAAGGACTCAAGTTCCGACCACCGCCATGCCTTGCGTCCACAGGGCAAAATTCACAATCAGGAAAAGCCCCACGACGGTGAAGGCCCATTTCATGGTGCGGGCGGCGTTGTCGCGGATCCATTCATTGATCTCACCCAGGTACGCCTGGCTCGACGTGCGCCAGATGAAAAACACCGCCCAGATCAGGAAGAACGGCATAAAGGCGAGCACGTTGTAATAGGCGAGCCCAACCATCATCCAGAAACTGTTGGGCGCGGCCCCCACAATCTCGCTAACGGCGAGGGCATAGGCCGCCGCGATGGGCAGCTTGGTAAAGGTCAGCGCGATCCCGATCAGGAACCAGCCCGCCACCGTGTGGTCCTTGCGTTCGGGATCGGGGCGCGGCGGCACCCCCTTCATCATCACGCCAAGGGTGAATAAAAGGACACCCACGAGAAACAGCACAAAGGGCATGAGGTGCGCGATCTCGTCGAGCCCTTCGCGCAGCAGCGACGCGCCCCCTTGGGCAAAGGCAAAGCCGCCCAGAAAATGCGTGCCCAGCATGCCGATGGAAAAGGCAAAGCCGTGAGAGATCGGGTGCGGGCGGCCGAGCACAAAGATCAGCACCACCATCACCGGAAAATTCAGCGTATCCCAAAGGGCGAGGGCCGTTACATGGCCCCAGACGTCCAACGGAATGGTGTCCACCTCATTGCCCTCGCGCAGGTTCGACGGCGGGGCCCTTGCCCGCGCCTATTCGTACCTTAGCGCATCAATGGGGTTCAGTCGCGCCGCGCGCCAGGCGGGGAAAAATCCGAACACGATTCCAATGAGGGCGGAGAAGACGACGGCCACGATCACCGCGCCCTGGCTGATCACAAAGGGAAAGCCGAGCGCGCCCGCGGCCGCCCAGGCGACGCTGATGCCAAAGGCGATGCCGATCAGCCCGCCCATGAGCGAGAGCAGGATCGCTTCCACCAGGAACTGGGTCAGCACGTCCCGTTCCAGCGCGCCGATAGCGAGCCGGATGCCAATCTCCCGCGTCCGCTCGGTGACGGAAACAAGCATCACGTTCATCACGCCGATGCCGCCGACGATCAGGCTGATGCCCGCGATGGCGGAAACGAACAGGGTCATGATGCCGGTGACCTGGCCCACCTGTTCCTGCACTTGTTTCAGGTCCTGAATGAAAAAATCGCTTTCGTCTTCGTCGCGCACGCGGCGGCGTTCCCGCATCAGGGCGGTCACATCATCAATGGCGTCTTCGCGTTCGGCCTCGCTAACCGCATTCATGAAGATCAGCGTGATGTCGCGATTGCCCGCAAGTCTGCGCTGCACAAAGGTCAGCGGGGCGAGCATGTAATCGTCCTGATCATTGCCAAAGGTATCGGCGCCCCGTTCGGCCAGCACGCCGATCACCTCGCAAGAGACATCGCTGTTGCCCGACAGGCGGATTTCCGCGCCGATGGGGTCTTGCGCGCCAAAGAGCTCGCGCCGGGGCGTTTCGCCCAGGATGCAGACGGCGCGGCCCGCGCGCAGTTCGGCCTCGGTAAATTCGCGGCCCCGCGCGACGTCGAGATTGCGGATGGTGAGATAGTCGTTGTCGGTACCACGGACAGAGGAATAATAGTTTTCATTGCCATAGACCGCGGTGACCACTTGCGTCAGAACACCGGTCGCCATGGAAATGGTCGGCACTTCGGTGCGCAGGGCTTCCACGTCATCCATAGAGAACATGCTCACCAAGCGGTTGGCGCTGCCCTGGTTCTGATCGCCCGGCACAAGCGCGAGCAAGTTGTTGCCCAGTTGGGCAAGGTCGCTTTGCACTTTCTGGGTTGCACCATTGCCCAGCGAGACAACGATGATCACGGCGCCCACGCCGATGATAATGCCCAGACAGGTAAGCAGCGAGCGCAGCCAGTTGGCTGTGATCTCGCGCATGGCGATGCCGATGGTCGTAAACATCAGACCACCTCGCGCAGGCGCGTGCCTGTGTCGGAAATGATGTTGCCGTCCTTGAACACCACTTGCCGTTTGGCATAGGCGGCCATGTCTTCTTCGTGCGTAACGAGCAGCACGGTAATGCCGTGCTCGCCGTTCAGCCGCTCGAGCAGACGCATGATGTCGTGACTGCGTTCACTGTCGAGGTTCCCGGTGGGCTCGTCCGCCAGAAGGATCGCTGGGTCCGTGGCGATGGCGCGGGCGATGGCAACGCGCTGTTGCTGACCGCCGGACATCTCGGATGAGGAGTGATGCATGCGATCGCCCAGCCCGACCGCCTCCAGCGCCTGTTTGGCGCGCCGACGCCGTTCCCGCGCGGGCATCTTGCGATAGATCATCGGCAGTTCCACGTTCGCCAGCGCCGTGGTGCGTTTCAGCAGATTAAAGCCCTGAAACACAAAGCCGAGATAATTGCGCCGCAGGCGCGCGCGCTGGTTCCGGTCGAGCGTGCCCACATCGACCCCGCGGAACAAATATTCTCCGCTGGTCGGCGTATCGAGGCAGCCCAGAATGTTCATGGTCGTCGACTTGCCCGAGCCCGATGAGCCCATGACAGCGACGAATTCCCCGTCGCGCACCTTGAAGTCCACGCCATCGAGGGCGCGCACTTCCGCTTCACCGTGGCCATAGGCCTTCACGACATTGCGGAATTCGATCAGTGTTTCTTCACGGGCCATGGCGGCCTCCCATTCACGCGGGGGTTTATCGGTTACGATTGCGGGCGACGTCGACGATGACTTCCTGTCCCGTCTGCAAGACATCGTCGAGCACGACGGTCAGGCGGCCATCCGTATCGCCAATGGCAACCTCGAGCGGCGTCAGCTCGCCTTCCTCGCCTTGGGTCCAGACAAGCCCGTGTTGCACGCCATCTTGCGCGCCGGGGCGTTCCACATCGTCACGGTCGGGGGGCGTGAAGCGCAAAGCGCCATTGGGCACCAGCGTCGCGTTCTGGATGGTTTCCACCGTAATGTCGGCGGCGGCGGTCATGCCGGGCTTGAGCGCCTGATCGGGATTATCCACCAGCAACAGCGCCTCGTAAGTAACAACGCCTGACATCTCGCGCGGCGCGTTGCGCACTTGGGCAATCACCGCGTTGAACTCACGCGCGGGATAGGCGTCCACGGTGAAGAGCGCGCTTTGCCCTTCATAGACATAGCCAATGTCCGCTTCGTCCACAGCCACTTGCAGTTCCATCTGCGTCAGATCCTGCGCGATGGTGAACAGGTGCGGCGTCTGGAATGAGGCGGCAACGGTCTGGCCTTCCTCGATCAGGCGGTCGAGCACGATCCCATCGATGGGGGAGCGGATCTCTGCTTTGTCCAAACGCGACTGGGTGCTTTCAAGGGCGGCTTGCGCTTGCGCCACATTTGCCTGGGCGCGTTCAACGCTGGCTGCCGCGCGGGAATAGGCGGCCTGATGAATTTCAAGCTGCGCGGGGGAGGCATTGTTGCGGTCGAGCAGCGCCTGGGTGCGGTTGCGCTGGGCACGGGCTTCGGCGGCGGTCGCCCGCGCTTCGGCCAGCGTTGCCTCGGCGGAAGCAAGGGCGGCTTCGGCCTGCACCACGGCGGCGTCCAGTTCCTCGGTGTTGAGGCGCGCAAGCACCTGGCCCGCGGTCACTTGATCGTTGAAGTCCACAAGGACCTCCTCGATCATGCCGGAAATTTCCGCACCCACCTGAATCTGGTTCACGGGCTGGATGGTCCCGGTGGCGCTGACCTGCACCACGAGATCGCCCTGGGTCACCTCGGCGCGCTCATATTCGGTGGGCCTTGGCCCGCCGGACAGGGCGTTTACGCCGATGAACCCGATGGCGGCGAGGCCACCCAGGGTCAGCGTCCAGAATTTCCAGCCTTTGCGGCGCTTGGGTTTGCCCAAGGTCGCCTTCACATTGTCTTTTTCACTCATATTCCCGCACCTCTATTGCGAAGAGGCCCCCATAACTCGGGAGTCCCACGTCTCACCTGCAAGTGTGATGACACTCACAATATGGATGGATGCGGTCCGAATTGCCTTCAAATCGAGTGGGGTCTTTTGTTGGGAAAAATTGGCGGATTTCTGCCGATTTCAATCAGGTGTAGGGGTCTGCGGCGTCGCGCAGGCCATCGCCCAGGAAGTTGAAGGCGAGAATGGCGAGGATCACTGGCACCATGGGCGTCAGCAGCCAGGGATAGAATTCGACGGCGGCGAGGTTCTGCGCCTCATTGAGCAAGACGCCCCAGGAGGTAATGGGCGAACGCAAGCCAAGGCCGAGGAACGACAGGGCGGTTTCCCCCAGGATCATGGTGGGGATGGAAAGGGTCGCGCTCGCGATCAGGTGGCTCATGAAATTGGGCGCGAGGTGGCGGAAAATAACGCGCCGGGGTTTTGCTCCCATCAGGGTGGCAGCGGTGACAAAATCTTCTTCGCGCAGGGCGAGGAACTTTGACCGCACGGCGCGTGCCAATCCCGGCCAATCCAGCAGCCCCAGAATGATGGTGATCCCGAAATAGACAAGGATGGGCGACCAGCGCACGGGGATCGCGGCGGCCAGCGCCATCCACAGGGGCAGTTCCGGCAGGGAGCGGATGATCTCGATCACGCGCTGAACCACATTGTCCACCCAGCCGCCGAAATATCCCGCAACCCCGCCGATGGCGAGACCGAGCACAAAACTGATGGCGATGCCCACAAGGCCGACGGTCAGCGAGATGCGCGTGCCGTGCACGATGCGGCTGAACATGTCGCGGCCCAAACGGTCGGTGCCGAGCAGGAACAAGGTGCCTTCCGGCCCGGGGCAGACAAAATGGAAACTGCCACGCACAAGGCCCCAGTAGCGATAGTCATCGCCGGTGCAAAAGAACCGCACGGGGTCCGTGTCGCCCGTCGGCACATAGATGCGGCGGAAACTCGCAAGATCCACTGTCTGCTCGTACCGCTTGGTATGCGGGCCGATGAAGGCGCCGTCATGGAACAGGTGGATGCCCTGTGGCGGCGCGTGGATAAAGTCCGCGTGGCGCGTGCGCATGTCATAGGGCGCAATGAGTTCCGTAAAGGGAATGGTGAGATAGAGCAGCGCGAGCAAGAGGGCCGACGCGACCGCGAGCTTGTGGCGTTTGAACTTCCACCACATGAGCGCCCAACTTGATGCCGTCGCCGGCATCCGCGCATCAACTTCCTCCCCCGCGGCGACGGGGTCGAAGGGGGCGGGATTGACAAAGTGTTCCGTCATCGGTCGCCCTCCGCGCCCATGCGGATGCGCGGGTCGAGCCAGCCGAGCAGAAGATCAGAGATCAACATGCCGAACAGGGTCAGCACCGCAACGAACAGCAGGATGAAGCCGGACAGATACGTGTCTTGCGCCTGAAGCGCGGACAGCAGCACCGGCCCGATGGTGGGCAGGTTCAACACCACGGACACGATCACCGAGCCGGAGACGAGGGAGGGGATCAGGTTGCCGATGTCGGAAATAAACGGGTTCAGCGCGTGACGCAGGGGATATTTGATCAGCAGCTTTGTCTCGCTCAGCCCCTTGGCGCGCGCGGTGGTGACGTAAGGCTTTTGCAGTTCGTCCAGTAGGTTTGCGCGCAAGCGGCGGATCATGGCCGCCGTTCCCGCCGTGCCGATGACGATGGTGGGCACGATCAGGTGCTGCAGGATCGAGATCGCCTTGCCGATGCCCCAGGGCTGGCCCAGGTATTCCGGCTCCATCAATCCGCCCACGGATAGCCCGAACCACCTGTTGAAATAATAAAGCAGGATCAGGCCGAGCAAAAAGTTCGGCGTGGCAAGGCCGATGTAGCCAAGCAGGGTAAATCCATAGTCCCCCCAGCTATAGGGGCGCGTTGCGGAATAGATGCCGATTGGGAAAGCAACCAGATAGATGAACAATATGGCCGCAAGGTTCAGAACGATGGTGAGCACCAGCCCTTCGCCCACGATCTCCGCCACCGGACGCTCATATTCAAAGGACCAGCCAAAGTCCCCCTGCAAGATACCGGAAAACCCGCGATTGCCTTTCCAGAGCCCGAGCCAGATGAGATAGCGTTCCGCGAGCGGTTTATCGAGATCATATTGCTCGCGATAAAACTCCACCTGCGCAATGGAGGCTTCTTCGCCTTGCGCGCGCAACTCATTAATGCGGTTTGAAAGAATGTCGCCCTCGGGGAGCTCGATAATCAAGAATGTCAGCACACTGATCGCAATCAGCGTGGGAATCATGATCAACAAGCGCTCGACCGTATAGCGCAGCATGCGCGTGGGGGCCCCTCTCTGACGTGGACGTGCGGCCTTAGCCTAGTCGGATTCTGTATCGAACCAGAACTGGTCCGGGTGGTACATGCCGAATTGTGCGCCCGGGTCCCAGCTATAGACCCCTTGCTCGGGCACATTGTGCAAATGGTTGCTCACGACAACCGGCTGCAGCACGGCGGACACAACACCGATGATGAACTGCTGTTCGGCGTGAATGGCAAGCATGCGGAGCCAGATCTGTTCGCGCTCGGCATTGTTTTCGCTGTCGAGCCACTCGCGGTAGAGGGACATGAGCTCTGCGGCCTCGGCCATATTGATGGGCTCGCCCGCCTCGCCGCCGGTCTGGAAGTATTGGCCCCATTTGGGCCAGCACAGCGTGTCTTGCCGGGTGGGGGCAAGCTCCGCCGGGCTCATCAGGGGCGTCGCGACCCCATTGTCCCACCCGGACCATACGGTCATCAGCGCTTCACCCGCATAGGCGCGGTTGCGCATCACGTCGCGGCTTGAGGTGCGGATCAGGGCGCGCACGCCGATCTCGCTCCAGGTTTCGGCCACAAGCTCGAGAAAGTCCACTTCCTGCGCGTCTTCGCCGGCGGCTTCGATAATGATGTCGAGAGGGCGGCCATCGGGCAGCAGGCGAATGTTGTTTGCGCCGCGCTGGGTCAGGCCCAATTCATCAAGCAGCGCATTGGCGCTATCGGGGGAATAGCTCGCAAACATGTGGAAAAAATTGTCGCGATAAAGCGGCGAGAGGGGCTGCATGGTATTGCCGCCCTCGGCGGCGAGGCCAAAAAAGAGCGATTGATTGATGATGCGCCGATCGATCCCCATGGACAGGGCCTGGCGGAAGCGCGCGTCGCGCAAAAGGTTCCGCCACACCGGATCATTGGCGTTGAGGTTTGGATAAAGCGCAAAGTGCGCGGACTTGCCGTCGGGCCAAAGGGCGGTGGTGTATCCCGACCGTTCCTCGCCGCTGCGCAAGACGGCCGCATCGGAAAAATTAAGCCCTCGCGATTGCAGGTCCGTCTCGCCTGCGTTCGCCATCGCGGGGATCAGGCGCCCATCGGCAACGGTCAGCGCCACTTCGTTGATATAGGGCAGCTGGTGGCCCGCCGCGTCAATGCGATGGAAAAAGGGATTGCGGCGAAAGACAAACCGGTTCGCGGGGGGCGCGGTGGTGTTGATCCATGGCTGCAGCGTCGGCAAGTCCGGGTTGTCCATACGGTACAAATTGTCGAGCCGGTTATGGAGCGCGGCCCAGGAACTCACGTTGGCGTCTTCAACGGCAGCGGCAATTTCCTCCGCATCGCCGTAGGCAGCGTGGAACTGCTTCATGTAGTGCGACGGGGAATAGATAAAGACCGGCCGCGCGCGACCGAGGGCATCGAGAAACGCGGGGTTCGGTCGTTCCCAGGTGTAGCGAATGGTGACGTCGTCGATCACTTCGACAAGGGGCTGCTGCCCTTCGACCAGCAACTCAGCTGGCGGGCCGGAAGGGGACAGCTCTTCGTTGTTCGCAACATCTTCCCACCAATAACGAAAGTCCTCGGTGGTGAGGGGTTCGCCGTCCGACCATTTATGGCCGGGGCGCAGGTGCAATGTGTAGGCCCGGTCATCCACCACATCGACGGCGAGCAGTAAGTCCGGCACAAGCTCGAGGTCCGGCGTATAGCCCATCAGGCGGGCATAGCCGTAAACGCTCATCAGGCGGATGTCGCGTGCGCGGGCAATCAGTGTACGGAGCGTTCCGCCATATTGCCCGGGCTCGAGGTCTTCACCTTCCAGATCCACAAGCAAGGGCACGGCGGGCAGACGCTCGGTAATGGGGGGCAGCTCGCCCGCATCCACCGCGCCTTGCAGAACGGGCGGTTCAACAAACATGGCGCGGCCGTTTTGCGCGGCGGCGGGAAGCGCGCCCAACAGCAGAAGGGCGACCGACAGCAACGTCAGGACGGCATTACGCATGGGGGATCGCCTCATTTCTCTCCGCCTCGTTTCCCTGGCCCCGGTGGGGAGCGACCCCCACCATATGGCCCCCGCCCAAATCTGTCATGAGCGGCGCCTCCCCGGGCGCGAGACGATAGTCCCAATCCCAGTCGGCGGGGTTCGATGCCCGTCCGCCCAAAATGGCGCTCAGGTCCAGCTTTTGCGCCAAATCCGGCACGGGTATGGCGGCCATCAGCGCCTTTGTATAGGGGTGGGCTGGCGCCGCAAAAAGCGCGGATTTCGGCCCCTGTTCGACGATCCGCCCCGCCGCCATCACTGCGACCTCGTCGGAGATATAGTCCACGACGGCAAGGTTATGGCTCACGAAAAGGTACGTGAGCCCCAAGGCGGCCTTGAGGTCCTTAAGCAAATTGAGAATCTGCGCCTGCACCGATACGTCGAGGGCGGAAACGGGCTCATCAAGGATCAGCACTTCGGGCTCAAGGGCCAGCGCGCGGGCAATGCCGATGCGTTGGCGCTGGCCGCCGGAAAAGGCGTGGGGGTAACGCCGCGCGCATTCAGGATCGAGCCCCACCAGGTGCAGCAGCGCCGCCACCCGTGTGCGCCGCTCCGCCGCGCCGCACAGGCGATGAATTTCCATAGGCTCGGCAATGATCTCGTGAACCGTCATGCGCGGGTCTAGTGATGCCTGCGGGTCCTGAAACACATACTGCACCTTGCGGCGGTAACGGTTCAGCTCCGTGCTGTCCAGGGTGGCGAGATCATAGGGCGCGCCTCCGTCATTGAAGATGACGGTGCCTTCGTCAGGGGGAAAGGCGCGCGCGATGATTTTCGCCAGCGTCGTCTTGCCCGACCCGCTTTCACCAACAAGGCCGAGGCAGCGCCCGCGGGTGAGTGTCAGCGACACGCCCGTCACGGCATCGGTTTCCTTGTGCTCGGTCTTGAACCAGCCCGCGGACTTGCGCATTGAAAAGCGCTTGATGATGCCGCTCGCTTCGATCAGCGGCGCGCCGGCGTCCTTTGCCGGCGCGGGGGCATTGCCGCTGGCCCAGGTTTCAATCTTCGCTTCGATACCGCGCAAGGGGGTCAGGCGTTCGTCATTGCCCATGCCCATGCGCGGGACCGCGCCCATCAGTGCCTTCAGATAGGGGTGTTGCGGATTGGTGAAAAGCTCCGCACACGGACCAGATTCCATAATCTCGCCGTGGTGCATGACCACCACCTCATCGGCAATATTGGCGACAACGCCCAGATCATGGGTGACGAATAGAACGCCCATCTCGAGCCCCAGCTGCAGATCCTTGATCAATTTCAGGATCTGCGCCTGAATGGTAACGTCCAGCGCTGTCGTCGGTTCATCCGCGATCAGCAGCGCAGGCTTGCAAATCAGTGCCATGGCGATGACCGCGCGCTGGCGCATGCCGCCCGACAGCTCGAACGGATAGGTATCAAGCGCCTTGGCCGGATCGGGAAAGCCGACGCGGGCAAGCATGTTGCGCACGGCCTCGCGCGCCTGGGCCTTTGTGCCCCCTTCATGAATGCGCCAGGCCTCGCCCACTTGGTCGCCGATGGTGTGCATGGGCGACAGGGCGGTCATGGGCTCCTGAAAAATCATGGAGATGCGCCCGCCACGCAGATGCCGAAACGCTGCGCTCGCCGGGGAAAGGGTGGCAAGGTCCTGCGGCGCCTCGGGTGCGTCGGGGTCGCGGAACAAGATCTCACCGCCGGTTATGGTCGCCGCTTTGGGCAGAATGCCCATCACCGCCTGACACAGCACCGACTTGCCCGATCCGCTTTCGCCAACCAATGCGATGGTCTTGCCCTTGGCAACGGTCAGTCGGCCGTCTTTCAGGGCACGGACGGTTCCGCCCGGCAAAGAGAATGTGACGCTGAGATCGCGAACCGTCAGGATGTCCAAGGGGCGGGCTCCGTCGTCAGAAAACCAAGGGCTTCGAGATTGGCAAGGGTCGTGTCATCGATGGCAAGCCCTTGTGCGCGTGCGCGGTCCCACGCTTGCGCCAGCACGGGGCGAAACCCCTCGTGCGCACCGTCAAAGGTGATCGTCACCGGCGCGCCCGCGTCATCACGCCCTTTGAGGCGCAGCATGAGCCAGCTTTCCTGTTTCTCGTCTCGCTTGCGCGAAAAATATCGCATGTTGATATCGGTCAGCTGATCCCAGTTGAGGTGCTTGCGGAACAAAAGAACGGGTCCATTGGCGTCCAGCGGATTGCGCCAACCGCTGGTCACGCCTCTGTCGCTCAGCTCGAGCCGTAACCCATGGCGATAGACCGTGTTGAACAAATAGCCGACGAAAGCAATCAACAGCGCGATCATGATGAACCAGCCGATGGTCCAGGGCACCATGACGCTGGCGACCCCCACGACCACAAAAATGGCAAAGCCCGCGCGCGCGTAATCCCACGTCAGGGCCTTGCCGAGGGCGTGAAAAACATAGGCGTCTTGGGCCGGTTCCGGCGCCTGTGCGGTGTCGTCGCTCATGCCCTCACCCTAGGAAGGCACGCTATCCCGACGCAAGCCTTTCAGGATCAAGGACGCGTGCTTTGCCCCTGAAAGGTTAAGTGAGGTCGCGGGGGGCAGCGACCGCGCCGCCTCCACCGTGGACAAAAGCATCATGGGATTGAGGTCCTTCGCGGGCAGATAAGCGGCACGCCCCGCCTTGGCAAAGGCCTTCGCCCGCGTGGGTTGTTCGGTCTGGCCTGCTTCGACGTACGGCACGAGTACGGGGCGCGCGCCAAGGGCAAGGGCCTCGACGGTGGTGTTGTAGCCCGCCTCGCCGACGGAGACCTCGGCCCCGGCAAGATAGCTCGTGAAGTCAGGGGAGAAAGGATGGATGTGGACGTTCGGGCCGCTGCTCGCGGGCGGGTCCAGATGCGGCGGTACGAAGATATGCCAGGGCCGCGCGGGCAGGGCGTGATCTTTCGCGACCGCGTTCGCGACATTGACGAGCGCTTCACCAGAGGCGCCGGACCCCGCGGAAACAACGACGCCGGCTTTCGTTGTGGCGCTCGGCGCGTCGGGGGCCACATAGCCCGTGTAATGAAGCGGCACGCCCACGTCCCCCGCAAAGGGCGCGGTGGCAGTTAGCGGCAAGACCGTTTCATCCCCGTGCACCAGCACCGCACCGAAGTGTGCTTTCAGCCATCCCGCCATCTCGGCTGTCTTCTTTGGGTCTTCCTTTGGCTCGACGATGTCGCGAACGGAGCAGGCGATGAGCGGGCGCGTGGGCAGTGCCTTTGCCGCCTCGATGAGCGCCAGCACTTCGCTCGCGAATTTGCGGCGGCCAAAGGGAAAGAGCTCAATGAGCAAGATATCCGGCTGGACAGCGCGCAATCGCGCCAGCAGGGCATCCCGTCGCGTGGCCCAATAGGCCTCATCCGGCGCGGCGCCTTCATCCGTCAGAAGTCCGCTGTAGGCGGCGTCGCTTGTTCTGAGCGGCGGCAATTGGTGCGCGCTTACATTCGTCAGCCCACGGAATATATCTGCCCCGTCGGGCCCGCCCGCCGCGACCGAGACGTCCATACCGTCCGCGCCGCAGGCGCCTGCGATGCGCGCCATGCGCCGCGCGTGACCAAGGCCGAACAAATGCTGCACCCAGATGAAAAGCTTCATGACGCGCTCTCGCGTAGCAATGGCACATTGAGTTCCACCACTTCGAATGCGCCTTCCGGGGTAACGCGCAGGATATGCGCGGCGTTCCAATCAAGCTTCACCGGGTCGGGCGGCAGCATGTCCCATTTGAGCGCCAGGGCGACGGCTGCGCGGATCACGCCCTTGTGGGTCACCGCGCCGTATGGCCCCGGCCCCTGATTGAGCAGGGCATCGCCCCAATCGGCAAGGCGGCCCTGCACATCGCGAGGGCTTTCGCCGCCGGGCGGGCGAAAATCGAGCCCGCGCGCTTCATTCGCGCGCATAGCTTCGGGGTTTTGCTCGCGCAGTTCGTGCAAGGTGCGGCCTTCCCATTCGCCCCAATCCATTTCCGCAAGCAGCGGTTCGGGCACGGCCATCACGCCGAGAAGCTCAGCCGTTTCCGCGGCGCGCATCAGGGGGCTTACAAACCAATGGGCGCGGGCCAGCTGTTGTGGCGGGCGCATCTCTCGCAGCGCGTCGCGGCCTTCATCCGACAGGGGCACATCCCGTAGGCCTTGGATCCGGTGTTCCATATTCCATGCGGTGGCGCCGTGACGGATGAAGCCGATCATGGTCATGGTTCAGCCGCCCCCGATCCCGGCGCGCAAGGCCATCAAAAAGCGCTCCCGGGAAAACTTTGTGCTCGCGCGGCGCTTGGCGGCCTTGCCCATAGGCTCCCGGCGCGCGGCGCTGCCGCCCAGATCACGAATGGCCCAGGCAAAAGCGTTGGGCGTCTTTTGCGTCAGTCGCGCGGTCAGATCGTCCAGCGCGCCCTGCGGCCCCGGACCGTTGCAGGCAACGACGGGAAGACCCGCCGCCTGCGCTTCGAGATAATTGATGCCCAGCCCTTCGCCGATGCCGGGCCAGACAAAGATGTCCGCGTTTGCGTAGGCCTCAGCCAGGGTAAAGGGATCGGCGAGGCCGGCGAAGGTGACTTTGTCGCCCAAGGGCGCGAACGCCTTTTCCACCTTATCCCGCGCGGGGCCATCCCCATGAATGGTGAGGTGCCAATCGAAGTCGAGCTTAACGAGCGCGGCGGCGATGAGTTGGTAGCTTTCCAGCTTGTCGCCCTCGCGCATCATGGCGGTGGTGACAAGGCGCAAGGGACCGTCCGCCTGTTCCTTGCGGGGACGGGCCCAGGCGCGCGCGTCGATAAACGGGTCGAGATCGGCGAGCTTGGGCGCAAAGCCTGCTTCCTGTAGCGCCGGATGGTCGCGCGGCGAAATGCAGAAGATGCGCTCCGCCACATTAAGCGCCTCTTCCGTCAACGTATAATGTTCCGCCCACGGACCTTCCGCCTTGCTGGGGGCGAGGGAGCCTTCGACGATGTAGTAGGGAATGCCGCGTGCCCGCGCGATCCAGGGGCCGATCAGATCCGGCGCCTTGTAGTAGACGTGATAGGTCAGCCAGGCATCGAAGTCCTCGCTGTGCAGTCGCGCGACCTCGGTTGAGGCTTGCGTCTTGAGCTCCTCCAGCGCCTCGGGGTCTCTTGACCAGCTCTTGAGGCGCGTCGCGATCTCAACCTCATGGCCGAGTTTTTCCAGCCCCTCGATCACTTGTTGCGCAATCAAGCGGTCGCCAGAGGGTGGCCCCTCGTCGGGTGCGTTCATGGGAGCGTAGAAGGCAATCCTCATGGGGCGGCCTCCGGCACCATCGTGGCGAAGTATCTGGCCAGCTCATCGGCCCAGCGGCGCGCATCGAAACTTGCCCGCACCGCGCGCTGACCTTGCGCGGCCAACGCGGCGCGCCGGTCCGGGTCATGGGCAAACGCGGCAATGGCATCGGTGAAGGCGGGCACATCGCCCGCGGGAACAAGCACGCCCGTCTCCCCCTGTTTGATCAACTCATTAATGGCGCCTGCATCATTGGCCGCAACGGGCAGGCCCATAGCCATGGCCTCGAGCAACACATTCGGAATGCCGTCGCGATCGCCGTCGCTTTGATTGTGGCTGGCGAGCACGAACAGGTCGCCGCGCGTCAGCAGGTCAATCACGTCTTCCTGGGGCCGCGCGCCGTGCCAGGTGATGCGCGCCGCATGGGGGCCCGCTTGGGTGCGTGCCTTGAGCCCTTTGAGCAATGGCCCGCCACCGATGTGCTCAAATGTCCAGTTCAGGTCCGCCGGCAGGGCTTCAAGCGCGGTGAGCAAATCGTCATAACCTTTTTTCGCAACCGCGCGACCGACAGATATGATGCGAAACGCGTCCGCCGCTTGTTGATCTGTAGGCGGAACAAATCGCGTCAGGTCGATCCCGTGGATCATCATCTTGACGGGGCCGCGTTGCGGCGTGCCGAGGGCGTTCAGGTGATCGGCGCCCGCGCGCGTGCAGGTCACGCCAAAGGCGGCGTCGCCAAGTTTCTCTTCCTTCTCCCAATCGGCAATGGTCCAGATGTCCTTGGCGTGGGCGGAAAAGCTCCAGTTGCGTCCCGTCATCATCGCGGCATACCGGGCGACGGATGCGGGTGTGTGCAGAAAATGCGCATGAAAATGCGTAACCTCCCTGGGGGCCTCCGCCGCAAGGACCATCGCCTGGCCAAAGCGTCGTACCCGGTTGCGTGTGGCGTCCCGCGCAAGATCACGCGAAAACACCGCCCGCGCGGCGGCGTAGCCCGGCAGGCTGCGCGCCTTTTGCCAGGCCCGAAGCACGCGGCTGGGCTCATCATGCAAATACTCGGGTAAATAGGTTACTGGGGCCTTGATTTGCTCGTGCACCGGGTGCCGCGATGTATCGGTTGGGTGGCGCAGGGAGAAGATGTCGATCAGGAAGCCGCGCGCTTCGAGGTTCGCGATCTCCTGCGCGATAAAGGTCTCCGACAGGCGCGGATAGCCTTTCAGCACAAAGCCGAGCCGGGCTTTCATGCGCGCGGCCTCGCCAGCGGAATATGCGGCGCGATGCGCTCGCAGATAGTGGACAGACCAGCCAGCGCCCCGGGGCTGAGCGCGGCGGAGGGTCGGGGGTATCGCGGCAGGATCTTGAGCGCGTCCGCCATCACCCGGGGGTCGCGGGTGCCGCCGCCCATTTCCTCTGGGTCGATCAGCGTGTGGCACAGGCCCATCAGCTCCCCCCGCCGGGCGCGGATCGATTGCTCCGCACGCGGAACAAGTCGCGGCACCAACAGCGCCGGGCGGTCATGGGTCAGAATTTCGCAAAAGGTATTGTAGCCGCCCATGGCAACGACGCCCGCCGCCTTTGCGGTGAAGTGCTCGATGCGCGCGTCAAAGGTGAGCGTTTCCACATTGGGGAGTTTTGCGGCGCGCGCTTCAAAGCCGTCCCGCGCCTCGGGCGGCATAAATGGTCCGTATACGATCAATGCCGGCAGAATGTCCGCCCCGGCGAGCTCATAGGCAGACAGAACCCAGTCGATGAGCCCCGCGCCGTCGCCCCCGCCACCAGGCGTCACCATCAGATAGTCGCTGTTTGTTACCGCGGGCCAGGCCTCGGGCATGGTGAACTCTGGCAGGGGCCGGGGCAGATAGCCGGTGAAATACATCTTTTCGTCGGTGCCTTTGGGCAGCGGCATGCCCGCCAGCGGGTCATACACCCCTTCCTGCCCATAGGCCCAGATCTCATCATAGAGGGGCAGAGCATCGAACGACCCCTTACGCTTCCATTCCTCGGTCAGGGTGGTCGCCTCGTCCAACACATCGCGCAGGCCCAGCACCAACCGCGTGCCGCGCTTTTTCAGCATGGGCAAAGTTTTTTTCAGTTCGCCGCGCAGGCCCCAGGGCTCTTTGTCGACAATGAAGACGTCCGGTGCAAAGACCTCCGCCGTGTGCTCCATGATCGAGGCGCGCAGGGCCATGGTGGCGTCGAGGTCAATATGAAGGCCGAGGGAGGTGTAGGCGCCATTGCGCAGCTTGATGACGCCCGGCACGCGGACGAAATCCACGCGGGACTTGAAATCGAAACTGCCGATCAGGGGGGAGCCCGACAGGATCAGAACCGAAAGATTGGAATAGTTCTCGACCAGGGCATGGGCAATGGCGCGGGCACGGCGCAGGTGGCCAAGCCCGAAGGTATCGTGGCTGTACATCAGGACGCGCGCCTGGGTCGATGCCTCGGCCATGGGGGTGCTCGCCTCCTTGTCCCCTCCTTGTCCACTGTCACACGCCAAGGCTAAGGTGGGTTGGGGGCGGTGTCACGCCCCGCTTTGACGGGTTTGGCCACTATTCGGGGCGGACGAGCGGGCATTGGAAAAAAATCTCTTCCGCTACATCTGGAAACACTCCAGACGTGAACAGCTGATCGTCATCGCCTTTGTCGCGGCGGCGCTGCCGTTCTATTTCGCCTCGCTCTCGCTGCCGCGCTATATCGTTAATGCCATACAGAACGCGGTCGCGGTGATGTTCGAAGGCGCCCCCGCCGAACAGGCGCAAGGCACCGTCTTCCATTTATTCCTGCCCATGCCCGGTTTCTTGGGCGGCCCATGGGAAATTTTCCCCGGCTGGCAGCTGGCGGGGGAGGCGCTGATCCTCGGGCTCAGCTTCACCTACCTCGGGTTCGTCATGATCAATGGCGGCTTCAAGTTTCAGATCAACACCCTGAAGGGCCGCATGGGCGAGCGTATGCTCAGGCGCTTGCGGTACGAACTCATCGACCGGGTGCTGCGGTTCCCCACTTCGTACTTCCGCAAGCTGAAACCTTCGGAAGTTTCATCCATGGTGAAGGATGAGGTGGAACCCCTTGGCGGCTTCATCGGCGATGCCTTTGTGCTGCCGCTCTTTCAGGGCGGGCTCGCGCTCACGGCGCTCCTCTTCATCATGGTTCAGAACTTTTGGCTCGGGCTTGTCGCGGGCGCGGTGGTGCTGGGCCAGGCCTTTATCATTCCCGCCTTGCGGCGCCCCATCCTTCAGCTTGGCAAACAACGCCAGATCGCGGCGCGCGAGCTTGCCGGTCGCGTGGGCGAGCTTGTGGATGGCGTTCAGGAAGTGCGTATCAACGCCACCTCGAATTATGAGCGCGCGGACATGACCTCGCGGCTTGGCCGCATCTTCGACATTCGGTACGAGATCTATCGCCGCAAATTTTTTGTGAAGTTCCTCAATAACTTTTTGGGTCAGTTCACGCCGTTCCTGTTTTACGCGGTGGGCGGAATTCTTGCCGTGCGCGGTCATCTTGATGTGGGGCAGTTGCTGGCGGTGCTTGTGGCCTACAAGGACCTGCCCGCGCCGGTAAAAATGCTGATCGATTGGGATCAGCAACGGCTTGATGTGCAGATCAAATATGATCAGGTGATCGACCACTTCGATCCCGAAAACATGGTCGACCCCGAATTGCAGCGCCCGGTCGGCGAACAAAGCCACATGCGCGGCGGCATCGAGGCATCGAACCTCACCGTCACTGATGAGACCGGCGCGCGACTCCTGCACAACATTTCTTTCTCCGTCGCGCTGGGGGAAACACTCGCCGTTGTGGGCCCGCCCGCCGGGGGCAAGGAATATCTCGGCCCCACGCTGGTGCGATTGCATGATGCAAGCAACGGGAAGCTGACGCTGGACGGGCGCGACGTAGCAATCTTGCCCGAGGGCATTATCGGGCGCTGGGTGGGCTATGTCAGTCAGGACACTTATTTCTTCCCGCTCAGCGTCATCGACAATCTGACCTATGGGCTGAAGCACGAACCCCTGCGCGATAACGATGTGAACGACGGTGACCGGGCCCTGCGTGAATGGCGCAAACTGGAAACCCTGCGCGCGGGCAACGCGCCTTTTGAGCTTGATGCGGAATGGATCGATCTGCGCTCTCTCGGCGTGAAGGACAAGCTGGAACTGCGCGCCAAGGTGCGCGAAGTGCTGCGCATGGTGGGGCTCGACGATGATATCTATGACCTCGGCCTATCCGAGCGCATATCACCTGACACCCATGCAGAACTCACAACACAGCTTCTGAAGGCGCGGGCGCTTATGCATCAGCGCATTACCGAACGCGGGCTCAGCCATCTTGTGGAACGGTTCGACCCCGACCGCTACAACAAGAATGCGACGTTGGAAGAAAACTTGCTCTTTGGGCGGCCCCGCGGGGGAACCTTTGCAGAAGGGTGCCTTTCGGAACATCCCTACTTCGAAGAAATCCTGCGCGATGCGCATATTGCCGATCGTGTCGTGACCATGGGGCTTGAGATCGCGCGCACCATGGTGGAACTTTTTGCCGACCTGCCCCCTGATCATCCATTCTTCGATCAGTTCTCCTTTATCTCTGCCGAGGACTTGCCGGACTATCAGGCCATGGTGAACCGTTACGGCCGGTTCGTGTCCTATGACAGCCTGCCCGACGACGACCGCACCAAATTCGTGCGGCTTGCCTTGCGGTATGTGGAGGCGCGACACCGGCTGGGACTGATTGACCCCGACCTCGAAGCGCAATTCGTCCTGGCACGGAAGGTTTTTGCGCGCCGCCTGCCGGACCATCTGAAAAGCGCGGTCGACCCTTACGACCCTGCCCAATACAATGGCGCATCGTCGATCCAGGACAATTTGCTCTTTGGCCGTATCGCCTATGGTCAGGCGCAGGCGGACGAGCGCGTGGGCGATGTGATGACCGAAGTGCTTGAAGAGCTGGGCCTACATGAATCGGTCTTTGATGCCGGGCTCGATTTCAACGTGGGCCCGGGCGGCAAACGCCTGACCGCCAGCGAGCGGCAGCTTTTGGGTCTGGCGCGCGCGGTCTTGAAGCGCCCGGACATTCTGGTGGTGGACGCGGCGCTTGCAGTGCTGGATACACAGGCGCAGGAAAAAATCCTGCGCAATGTTTTGGAGTCATCGGGCAGCCGCGCGGTGATCTGGATTTTGGGTCGGCCCCATCAGGCGCGGCTCTTTAGTCGCGTCCTGGTGATTGACAACGGCCACGTGGTGGAAGAGGGCGCGCCCGATGCGCTGGAGGCGCGCGGCGGGCGCTACACCGCGCTCGCGCAGAGCCCACGATGAGGAGCCCACGGTAGGATGAGAGAAGGGAGACGGACATGAGCCTGAGCGACGACGTCGAACTGTTACGCAAGGTTCCCATCTTCGCGAATGTGGAGCTGGCGAAGCTGAAGCTGCTCGCCTTCACCTCCGAGCATATGCGCTTTGACGCGGGGCAAGAGGTCTTTCATCAGGGGGACGCGGGCGACGCGGCCTATGTCATTATCGAAGGCATTGCCGATGTGCTGACCGATACCGAGCAAGGGCCGCTGAAAATTCTTGAGCTGGGGCCGCACGCCTTTCTGGGCGAGATTGCTATCATTTGCGATGTGCCCCGCACGGCGACGATTGTGGCCCAGTCCGAACTGCACACCTTGCGCATTTCCAAAGATCTTTTCTTCCGCCTGATCGAAGAATTCCCTCAAATGGCGGTGGAGATTATGCGCGTACTTGCCATGCGGCTCGAGAATACAACGCAAGAACTGACCCGTGCGCGCGCGCGGCTACGCGATGCGAATCTGGACGACAAGGAAGGACGCTGATCTGTGGCCTATGTGAAAGTTGACCCCGCGCGGGCAGAGGAATATCCGCCCAACATTCAGGCGATCCTGAAAGCGCCCTCACCCGCCAGCGAGTTTCTGGGTCTTGAAGTGCTGGAGGTGGATACCGATGCCTTACGCGTCAAACTCGCCTTCAATGCCGAACCCCGGGTGTGCAACAAATGGGGCGGTATTCACGGCGGCATGGTGGCGGCCATGCTGGATGATTTGATGGCGATCGCGGTGGGGCTCTCCCTTGAGTGGGGGGAAATCTCGCCCACATTGGAGATGAAAGCGTCCTTCGTGGCTGCCGGGCGACCGGGCCGTTTGACCGGGGAAGGCTGGACTGTGAAACGTGGCAAGTCCGTCGCCTTTATCGAGGCGGAACTTCGCAATGATCAGGGCGAGCTTGTTGCGACCGGGTCATCGACCGCGCGGATCGTTCAAATGAAACGTGACGACAAGAAAAAGAAGTAAGTTGAGGGCGGCGTGCCGGAAGGACTTATGACCATATTTGGAATCATTGCCGGGCTTGCCATGCTCGCGTTCGGGGGCGATCTGCTCATCCGCGGCGCGGTCTCGCTTGCCAAGGCCTTGCGTCTGTCCCCGCTCTTGATCGGGCTCACGGTGGTGGCGTTCGGCACCTCCGCGCCGGAACTCATTGCCTCGCTGCGCGCCGCCCAGCTCGGCTCCCCCGGCATTGCGGTGGGCAACGTTATCGGCTCCAATATCGCGAACATCCTTTTGATCCTCGGCGTCGCCGCGCTCATCACCCCGCTAACGGCCGACATGAAGGGGTTCCGGCGGGACGCGACAGCACTCACGGTCTCGGCGTTGTTTTTTGCGGCTGCGGTTTTTATGGGGGAGGCGGCGCGCCCCTGGGGCGTTGTGGCGCTTGTGGGTCTCGTCACTTACATCATCGTGGCCTATCGCACCGGGCGGCTATATGGGGAAGCCGGTGTGATCGAAGCGGAAGCCGACTTCGCTGAACGCAACTTTCGCCTCGACCTTGCCACCTTGATGGACTTGAGCATCGTGGTGGCGGGCATTTTGATTCTGGGGTTCGGGGGCGATCTTCTGGTGCGGTCCAGCGCCGACGCCGCGCGCGCCATGGGGCTCTCGGAAACCTTCATTGGGTTGACCATCGTTGCGCTCGGCACCAGTGCGCCGGAGCTTGTGGTGTCCATCCTCGCCGCGTTGAAACGGGAAACCGACGTGGCGGTGGGCAACATCATCGGCTCGAACATTTTCAACGTTCTTGCGGTGATGGGGTTCACGTCGGTCTTGATCCCTGTACCTATCACGGGTGGGTTGGCCAGCTTTGACATCTGGGTCATGTTGGGCGCGACGCTGCTATTGGTCCTTACCGCAGCATCCCACCACCGCATCAGCCGCAACGAAGGGTTCATGTTGCTTGCCGGCTATTTCACTTATCTGGGCGTGAAGCTCTGGCTGGTGCTCTAATAAAAACGCGGCCCACCTCAAGGCGAGCCGCATCCTTTTCAAATTCAAATGTGCGCAGTTTTAGAACTGAAACACCACCGCAAGGCGGAAGATGTTGTCCGTCACATCTGCGTTGGCACGGATGACATCATTATAGCCGTCGCCGGTAAGGTCGGTGTGAGCGCTCACATCGCCGAGATCCACGTAGAGGTATTCAGCGCGGATCGCGACGCCGTTGGCCATGTAGAACTCACCGCCGACGCCGGCCGTCCATCCGGTCAGCGTGTCGTCATTGCTGCCTGTGGTCAGCGCGATCGGTTCGTCAGTGTCTTCAAATGCAATGCGATAGTCCGCATCACCAAAGGCGACACCGCCCGTGGCATAGATGAACATCTGCGGCGACACATCCACGCCCACTCGCGCGCGCAACGTGGCGAGCCAGTTGCGCTCAAGACCTTCACTAATTGTGTAGGTGTTCGGCGCGCAACAGGGATATTCCCGCATGGTGACAGCAGATTCGTCAGCGTTCATCCAGTTCAGGTCGCCCTCGAACCCAAATGACGCGCTGCCATTCATGTCCCACATCCAGCCGAAGAATCCGCCGAAGGTGAAACTGTCGCTGTCGAGATTGCCGGGAAAGTTTCCTTCGATGTCTGTAATGCTGGACGAAAGGAAGTAGTCCTGGTTGGTGACATCGACATCCGTGTCGGCGTCGCTCATGGCGTAGCCGACGCTAAACCCGCCGTAGGGCCCTTGGGGGTTGGCCATGGCGGGGGCCGCGGCGAAAAGAACCGCGGTGGTTAGACCAATAAGTATGGAACGCATTGCGCCCTCCCTCGATTTAAGATGGGTGGGAAAATAGGCCCGCCCTTCTCCCTCCGCAATGGGCGGGCGATCAATCTTGTGCTGCAACGCAGCGCAATTGATGAAAAGTGTACGGAATGAACAGTGAAGTATGAACGAAGTGTTGACGGCGCTCTTTGCTCGCAATCGTCATCAGCCCCTCAAATCCATAAGCACCGGCACGTGGTCCGAGGGACGCTCCCACCCGCGGGCGTCGGTCAGGATACGCGTGTTGCCCGCGGCGGGCCCGAGCGCGGGGCTGACCCATATGTGGTCAAGCCGGCGGCCCTTGTTCGCCGCGCGCCAATCCTTCGCGCGATAGGACCACCAGGTGTAAAGCTTTTCCGGCTCCGGCGCGTCTTCGCGCATCACGTCCACCCATTTGTGTGACGCGAGCAAGCGGTCCATGTGCTCCACCTCGATGGGCGTATGGCTCACCACCTTCAGCAGCTTTTTGTGATCCCATACATCATGTTCGCGCGGGGCGATGTTGAGATCGCCCACCAGCACGAGCTTGTTTTTTGTCTTTGTGCGCCGCTTGCCGAACATGTCGGTCATCTCGGTCAGGAAATCGAGCTTGTGGCCGAACTTGTCGTTCACTTTGCGGTCCGGTTCATCCCCGCCTGCGGGCACATAGAAATTGTGGACCTCGATCCCGCCCGGCAGTGTTACAGCAACGTGCCGACTGTCGCCCTTGTCGCAAAAGTCACGCTTGGTGGTCTTTTCGAACGGCAGGCGCGAAAGCGTGGCGACCCCGTGATAGCCCTTCTGCCCATTCAGGGCGATGTGCTTGTAGCCGAGCTCGTGAAACGCCTTGGTGGGAAAACTGCCGTCCGGGCATTTGGTTTCCTGAAGGCAGATGACGTCCGGCCCATGGTCTTTCATCAGACGGCAGACGAGCTCCTCGCGCAGGCGCACGGAGTTGATGTTCCAGGTGGCAATGGTCAAAGGCATGAGGCGGGTGTGTCCGTCGTGTCTAGAAAATATTCATGGTGAGCCCGGCGACGCCCATGGGCCAGCGCCCGCGCAGGAACAGATTGTACCGGTGGGTGAAGGGGTGGTCTTCCTCGCCGGCGAGCAGGACGAGGAGCGCGGCATAGGTCGCCTGGATCCCCGCGCCCACGGCAGCGGTCAGAATCTCCGCATCCTCAAGATCGGAGAGCCGCGCCACCTCGTCGGCGGCGGCTTTGATTTGCGGCGCGACGATGGAGGAGACGTAGCTCATCACCACTTCGAACTCTTCTTCCGAAAGGGTTTCGAGCGCGATGGAGGTGAGCCCCGCGCGCAAACTTTCTTCTCGCGCCCAGCCCTCAGAGTCCCAGTCGAGGCTCTCGGCCGCTGCGATGGCGTCTTCCCAGGTACTGACCCGCGCAGGCGTCGCGTCGGAAAAGCCCAAGGCGGCGAGATAGGCCTGGGCCGCTTCCATGTCCTCCTCGGACAGGGGGTCGCCCAGGCGGGCGAACCACGGCGCGCGGGAGGCCCCGCTCGCAAAGCGCCGGATCAGGGCGATGGCGGGCTGGCGCTCCACCAGCTCCTCGATCAGCGCGTCCTGCGCCTCAAGGTCCGGTTCCTGGGGGTCAAAGGGATCTTCGAATGTCATGGGCTGCGGTCTTTCTTGCGGGGCCCCGTATGTAGAGCCTTCCGCGGCGGGCGTCATCCCTTGATCGCGCGTCCTTCCCGCGCGGAGACGACACGCGCCATGGGTGTACGGCGTGAGAGGCCAAAATGTGCGTTTCTCACTTGACAGTGGTGCGAATAACCAGGGGTTCGGGCATAAAAAATGGCGCCCGGCTTAGGGCGAGCCGGGCGCCTTGATGCGCGTCTTTGCGCTTGGCACCAGGAGGGGATGGTCTGGCGCCTCTGGCTGGTCCAAGGATCCGCAAGCGGGGGGGCAACGCTGATCCGTTGGTTGGTCCCAACCAGGTACTTAAAGACTATAGCGCAAAGGGCCTTTTGGGGCAATGAATTTCTCAAGGATTCCGGGCGGTTGGAGGGGAATCGGTGCTACGCGAATTGTCTCATGCGCGCCCCGCGTGTCTCTGATCCGTGGTGCCAAAATGTGCCTCGAGGGCTACAGGTGTGTTATCAGATGGTTAACGCCATCGCCCACGGTTTCCGTTTTGGCAGTCATTCCGAGGGGTTCGGCTCCCCCGCCCAGGCGGGGCTTGTTTAGACTCTGTTAATTGTATTTCTGCAACAGGCAGTAAAAAAAACAAATCGGGGGCGTGGGAACGGGCCCGGATTTCACGCTATGCGCGAAAACTTTTTTCATCCGGGCGCCTATCACGCCCTTTGGGACCCAGTTTCAGACATCCATTTGGGGGCAAAAGGGGGTTTGGATGCCCGTCCGGGTCCCTCGGGGTCCCTTACACCAAGCCATTCTGCAGCCCGGAATAGAGAATTGCCACAAAGCCAAAGGCGGCGGCGCTGTAACAAAAAGCTATGACTGTCGTTCTCATCTCATCCTCCATTGAGGGGCGTTAGGTCGCCCGCAGAACAGGAGGTGGGACCGGCAAGTGTGATGTGCATCACAAAAGAGGCCCGCCTTTTTGTCAGAGGCGGGTGCATCCAAAGACCTGATGTGAGGGGAAAAGCCCGATCTACTCGAAAATGTCGCTGTTATCGAACTGCGGGAACTGGAACAGGGCGTTGTCGAGAGAGTTCACTTCCTGCACGTCGCGCAGGGCGATAGTGGTCCGCCGCCCCTGGGCATCGACGATAATCCACTGGCGCAACTCCATGCCCGGGTCGGAAAAGACCATGGTCAGCTCCCCTTGGGCGATGCCGTCATCCTCGGTCGCCACAACGCGCAGCTGGCCGGGAAGCCGCTCCACGGCAGTGACATTGGCGTCCGCCGTCAGGTCCACATTGCGGCGCAGAAGGACCCGCAGGGGCGTTGCCCCGATGGGATACTGGCTCGTGGTTTCAAGCTCCGCATTGGCGATGCCCACAAAGGTGCCGTCGGAAATGAATGTGAGCGGGATGGGCGGGTCGTACTCGAACCGCAGGCGCGTGCGCTCCGCCATATAGAAGGTGCCCTCGGAAAAGCCGCCACCGGTGTCCGACACCTGGATGAAGCGGCCCTGCAAAAAGCCCAGACCATTGAGATACTCGTTCACCCGTTGCAGATCGTTGATCTGCTCGGCGGAAAACTCTGTTTGCGCCATGGCGGGCGCGGCCCCCAGCGCGGAAAAGCTCAGCGCGGCGGCGAATGCGACTTTCAAAGCCCATGATCTGATCACGGCATAAATCCCTTAGAACGCGGCCCCACCCGCAAACTCGGGGCCGATCCTCACCCGGGACTGTGACGAAATCTAGTCCTGACGCCCCAAATGGGCCGCCCGCGACTAAAAATCGCTGTGATCGGAGACGAGAACCTCGCGCTTGCCGGAATGATTGGCCTCAGAGATCACACCCTGCTCTTCCATCTGCTCCACAATGCGCGCCGCGCGGTTGTAACCGATTTGGAGCTTGCGCTGGATATAGGAGGTAGAAACCTTCCGGTCTCGCGCGACGATGGCGACCGCCTGGTCGTAAAGCTCGTCGCCCGATCCTTCGCTGCCGAACATGCCAAGCGGGTCTTCGCCGGGCTCGGGCTCGCGCGTGACATCCTCGATGTAGTTGGGTTGGCCCTGCTTCTTGAGCGAACGGACGACCTTTTCCACTTCATCGTCAGAGACGAAAGGCCCGTGCACGCGGCGGATGCGTCCCCCGCCCGCCATGTAGAGCATGTCGCCCTGGCCGAGCAATTGTTCGGCGCCCTGTTCACCCAGCACCGTGCGGCTGTCGATCTTTGACGTCACCTGGAACGAGATGCGCGTCGGGAAGTTTGCCTTGATGGTGCCGGTGATCACGTCCACCGACGGGCGCTGGGTCGCGGTGATCATGTGGATCCCCGCCGCCCGCGCCATTTGTGCCAGGCGTTGCACCGCGCCTTCGATGTCCTTGCCCGCCACCATCATCAGGTCGGCCATTTCGTCAATCACCACGACGATGAAGGGCATGGCCTCGGGCTCGATCTCTTCGGTCTCGTAAAGCGGCGAGCCGGTTTCCTTGTCAAAGCCGGTCTGGATGGTGCGGCTGAGTGTTTCATCTTTTTCGATCGCTTCGGCAATGCGTTCGTTGAAGCCCTGAATGTTCCGTACACCCAGCTTTGACATGCGGCGATAACGATCTTCCATTTCGCGCACGACCCATTTGAGGGCGACCACCGCTTTTTTCGGGTCGGTCACTACGGGGGTCAGGAGATGCGGAATGCCCTCATAAACGGAAAGCTCCAGCATCTTGGGATCGATCAGGATCAACTTGCAGTGCTCCGGCGGCATGCGATAGAGCAGCGACAGGATCATGGTGTTGATGGCGACCGACTTGCCCGACCCGGTGGTCCCGGCAATCAGCAAGTGAGGCATGGCGGTCAGGTCCGCAATGACGGGCTCGCCGCCGATGCCCTTGCCCAGAGCCAGCGCGAGCCGCGACGCGGTGTTCTCATACGCGGCTGTCGACAGAAGCGCGCGCAAAGACACTGTCTCACGGTTCACGTTCGGCAGTTCAATACCGATCACGCTCTTGCCTGGCACAACGGCGACGCGAGCGGAGATAGCGCTCATGGACCGCGCGATATCGTCGGCAAGGCCGATCACGCGGCTCGCCTTGATGCCCGCGGCAGGTTCCAACTCATAAAGCGTCACAACGGGGCCGGGGCGCACATTGGTAATCTCGCCCTTCACGCCGTAATCGTTGAGCACGGATTCCAGCAGACGCGCGTTTTGTTGAAGCGCGTCATCGGAGATATCGAGGCCCACTGATGGGGGCGCCTTTGCCAGAAGCGAAAGGGACGGCAGTTCATAATCTTCGCCGATGAGGTCGAGGGTCGGTTGCGCGTCGGCGACGGCGCGGCGGCCCGGCTTCACCGCCGGGCGCGAACGCGTGACCTTGGGCGCGCGGCGGGACCGCGGCGCCTCTTCATAGTCGTCCTCGTATTCTTCCTCTTCGTCTTCTTCGTACTCCTCATACTCTTCGTATTCTTCTTCGTCCTCTTCATCCAACATGGTGCCCGCAAGGCGGCGTTCGCTGCGGGTGCCTCCGCGGTGCATCAGGTCGCTGATCTTTTCTCGCGACCAGTCAAAGGCGATGAGCGTCCATTCGGCGAGATAATCATAGGCCAGCCAGCCCCAGTCGAGCAGCGTCGCGCCGATGTCGGCAAAGTCCTGACGGCGCAGGCCCATGGCGAAGCTCAAGGTCGTGAGCCCTGCTGCGAAAAAGGCGAGCCCGGTGAGCGCCAAGCTCCAACCGGAAATCGTAACGCCCAAAAATCCGAACAGCCCGGTAAAGCCGCCCAGCGTTGCTTTTCCCAAAAGCCCGCCGAGGCCCGTGGTCAGGGGCGAGGGGCCGTCAAAGGGAAGCGTCGTCAGCGCCGCGGCGATCGAGGCAACGCCCAGGCCCCAGGCGCCCACCCGCACCCAGATCATCGGCAGTTCCGCCTTCGCCATGGCGAGCCAGCCCCAAACCGCGAGCGGCGCAATGAGCGCGAGCGCGCCGAGCCCCAGGTTCTGCCACATGAGGTCGGCGAGGATCGCGCCGGGCGCGCCGAGGATGTTGTGAATGGTGCCGTTGCCGGAGCTATTGAAACTCGCGTCCGTCGGCGTGTAGCTGACCAGCGCAACGGCGGAGGCAAGCGCGATGAGCCCGAGCGTGATGCCGGCGATCTCTGACAGGCGGTTGATCGCAAACTCCTTCACCATATCAATCAGGCCGGGGGCGGTGCGGGCGCGTCTAGCCATGGGGGGGCTCCTTCGTGGTCATCATGCAATTGGTCATCGGTCAAGGCTCGTTAAACGGTCGAGCATGTCTTTGGTGGACGGGCGGTCATAGGTCATGGCAATGCGGATATAATCCGTACCCGGATTGCCGTGGCCGGTATCACGGGACAGATAGGCGCCGGGCAGTACGCGCATGCCGCCTTCCTCCCACAGGCGGATGGCGGCCGTTTCCCCGTCGATGCCCCATTCGGCTTGCGTATCGAGCCAAAGAAAAAATCCGCCGTCCGGGCGTTTGTAGTTGAAGCGGTTGCCGAGCGCGGCATCCACGTCGGAGAATTTGTCCGCATAGAGCTTGCGGTTCGCGGTGACATGGGCTTCATCCTGCCAACACGCCGTGGCCGCGGCGCAAAGGGGCAGCGGCGCGGGCGCACCTGACAGGCTGCGCAGCTTCCAAAGGCGTGCGATGAGCTTTGCGTCACCCGCCACAAACCCCTGGCGCAGACCGGGAAGATTTGATCGCTTGGACAGGGAATTGAAAATCAGAACGTTTGCGTAGTCGCCACCGGTCACTTCCGCGACACCAGTGGGCGCGTCACCCGCATAGATTTCCGAATAGCATTCATCGGCGAAGATGATCGCGTTATGTTTGCGCGCGAGGGTCAGGAGATCTCGCCAATAATCCTTGCTTGCCGCCGCGCCTTGCGGGTTCGCGGGGCTGCACATGTAGATGATGGCGACGCGGTCCCACATCTCATCGCTGATCTCTTCCAGCGCGGGCAATTGCCCGGTCTCCGCGGTCGCGTTCCAGAAATAGGCTTCCGCGCCGGCCGCTGCCGCGCCTGCTGCATAGCATTGGTAAAAGGGATTGGGGATCAGCACGAGCGGCTGCTTGCCGTTCTTCTCAGTCGGGCAAAGAGCGAGGCAAGCATTGAACAGGGCCTCGCGGGTGCCGTTCACCGCAATGATTTGCGTTTCAGGGTCGAGCGTTCCAGCATTCGCGCCATAACGGCGCGTTATCCAGTTCGCGATGGCAACGCGCAATTCCAGCGGTCCGTCGGGGGGCGGATATTTGCCGTAGCCCGCGATGTTGTCTTCCAGAACGCGCGCGATGAAATCCGGGTAAGGGTGCTTGGGTTCGCCCACGGTACAGTCAAGCGCAGGCGCGCCCGCGGCCCGCCCCTCAAGGAGCGCGCGCAGGCGAACGAATGCCGAAGGCGGCAGCGTTGCGAAGCGGTCGGCTTGCATGCCCGGTGAAGTCCCGCAATTTCCCATTTCCCCCCGGAAACACGAGCGTTTCCGAGACCTTCCCATTCCACTTGAGTAACGTTAACGGGGTGCTAATGGGCGGGGCGCCAAGTAAGGGTTTCGGCAAGGATTAAGGAATTTTTTACCCCTTGAAGCGCCAATGGGGCGTTCTTTCAGTATGCGTAAGAAAACAGCCCGGGCGATTTCTCGTCCGGGCCGTGCGTTTTTGTGGAGTGTCGGTCCGTCAGGTGCGGACAAACTCCGGATAGGCCTCGAGCCCCAGCTCGGCATAGTCGAGCCCGTCCATTTCCTCTTCTTGCGTCACCCGAATGCCCACCGTGTATTTCAAGGCGAGCCACACGATCGTGCTGGCGATGCAGACGAAACCGCCGATGGCCACCACGCCGATGAATTGACCCAGGAACGTAGGGTCGCCGTCGGCCATGGAACCGTGGTTGGAAATCGGCACCGCCATGGTGCCCCAGATACCGCACACAAGGTGCACGGGGATGGCGCCGACCACATCGTCGATCTTCAGCTTATCAAGCAGCGGTACCGCGAGAACGACGAGCACACCGCCCACCGCGCCGATAAAGGCCGCCTGGCCCAGCGTCGGCATCAAGGGTTCAGCCGTAATGGAAACAAGACCCGCCAGCGCGCCGTTCAGCGCCATGGTGAGGTCGACCTTTTTGTAGAGCACCTGCGTTGCCAGCATCGCGGCCACCACGCCAGCCGCGGCCGCCGTGTTGGTGTTGATGAAGATGTTCGACACGGCAACAGCATTCTCGCCACTGCCCAGCGCCAGTTGCGAGCCGCCGTTAAAGCCGAACCAGCCGAGCCACAGGACAAATGTGCCGAGTGTTGCGAGCGGCAAGTTGGACCCCGGCATGGGATGCACGGACCCGTCCTTGTTGAACTTGCCATAGCGCGCGCCCAGGATGATGGCGCCCATCAGCGCGGCCCAGCCGCCTGTGGAGTGCACCAGCGTTGAACCTGCGAAATCGGAGAACGCGAACTGCGCATCCAGCCAGCCGCCGCCCCATTCCCAGGAGCCCTGGATCGGGTAGATGATGCCGGTTAGCACCACGGTGAAAATCAAAAACGGCCACAGCTTCATGCGCTCGGCCACGGTGCCCGAAACGATGGACGCGGTGGTGGCGCAGAATACCATCTGGAAGAACCAGTCTGACCCACTGGCATATCCGTCCGATGCAAATTCGCCCGTGGCGATGTTGGGATCGTCCGGGCTCCACGGCATGAATGACCCGATGATGCCACCGGTATCGATGCCGTACATCAGGTTATAGCCGAGCAGCCAGAACATCAGTCCTGCGACCGCGTATAGCGCGATGTTCTTCAGGCTGATGGTCGCGGCGTTCTTGGACCGCACCATTCCGGTTTCCAGCATGCAAAAGCCGGCGGCCATGAACATGACCACCATGCCGGTGACGAGGAACAGAAATGAGTTGAAGACATAAGCGGTCTCTTCTTCCACCGCCGCGAACGCACCCGTGGGCGCGAGCACGAGGGCGGCCACACCCAATCCCAGCAGTCCTTTTTTGAGCGCCGCTTTATCTAGTTGGATCCCCATAAAGCGCTCTCCTTCTTGTTGAATGACTTTCAGGGGCCCCGAGGGGAGGCCCCGCCACCCGGTAATCATCAAGACCTGTGCCGCAATGCGGCACCGCTGGAAAGTCGAGGGAATCCGCGCCTTACACGGCCTGATTGGGCCGAAGGGCGTTGGCGGGAGGCCCAATCCTTGGGCATTGAGGGAAGGTCTGCCTAGGAAATAGGCAGCGTGATCTTGGGCAGAAAATGCTCCATGGCCGCGGCCAGGCGCAGCAATCGGGCCTCTGAGTGAGGCGGCCCCATCAGGGTCAGCCCCACGGGCAGGGAGGGCCGGTCCTCCGTCGCAAGAGCCATGCCGCAAGGTAACGTGATGGCGGGCAGGCCCAACATGTTGGCGACACGGGTATAGCGCAGCGCCTTCAGGTTCACTTCCGAATAGGATGCGGGGTCATCGGTCGCCTTGATTGGCGGGGGCAAGGTCATGACGGTCGGCAGGATCACCGCATCGGCCTGCGCGGTTTCCATGACATAGATTCGGGTGAGCTCGTCCAGCTCGCGCATGGTGCGGGCAAAGCGCACACCGTCAAATCCGGCTGCGCCTTTTTCCATCCGTATACGGACATTGTCATAGACCTGACTTGGGTTGGCGGAAATCAGCGCGCCCCATTCGGCCCAGCCTTCAGCGGAAACGGAATTACCGTTCTCGTCCGCATGGACTTGCACATCGGCGATCACGGGCAGGGGCGTATGATCAATACGGGCACCGGCGGATTCGAACCGCGTCAGCGCCGCGCCAAAGACGGTGGCGACGTCCGGGTCCGCCTCGGTCAAAAACTCAGGCGGGGCGAGAAACAGCGCCCCTTTGAGCCTTGGGGCCGTAAGGTCTGGCGCAGGGTTTGCCGACATCAGCGCCCAGAAAGCGGCGGCATCGGCAACGGTTTTGGCGATGGGGCCCACTACGTCGCGCTGGCGGCTCAGCGGCAGGATCCCTTCCATGGGCACTGCGCCGGGGGTGGGTTTCAGCCCCACGAGCCCGTTCCAGCTGGCGGGGATGCGGATCGACCCCGCCGTGTCGGTTCCAACGGCGAGGGGGGCAAGCCCGCGCGCCACCGCCACCGCGCTGCCGCAACTCGACCCGCCCGGAAGCAAGGTTCTGTCAAAGGCATTGCCGGGGCTGCCCATGGTGGGGTTGAACCCGAGCCCGGAAAACGCGAACTCCGTCAGCGCGGTCTTGCCTAATGTAACGAGCCCCGCGCGCACCGCGCGGGCCAGCACGGCGGCGTCACGGGGCGCGAGATGGTTCCTCAACAGCCGCGAGCCATTGGTGGTGGGCGCGCCGACGGCTTCGATATTGTCTTTCCAGGCAACGGGCACGCCGTCGAGCCTTGACCGGCGCAGCCCCTTGCGTGCCCGGTCGTGGGCGGCAATGGCCTCGGTCAGGGCGCGATCCTCCGCCCCGTGCCAAAAAGTGCGGCTCAAGGGGTCAATCCGGCTCACGCGCTCAATGGCCGCCTCGGTCAGCGACACGGGGTCAATCGCCCCGTCGTCGATCAGGGCGCCCAGGGCGATGGCGGAAAGTTGGGGCCAATTGGCGGGCAGGGTCATATTCTGCGCAAGACCGTTCGTCATGAGGCATTTGGCGCGCTGGACTTTTGCCGCGCTTGAGCCGAAGTTTCCCCCATGAGCGAGACACCTGCAACCATCGAAACCGAAGCGCTGATCATCGGCGGGGGCCTGACGGGGCTGACCCTTGGGCTTGCCCTGGCGCGCGGGGGCGTGGAATGCGTGGTGGTGGATGCCCTCGACCCGGCAGTCGTGACGGACGCGGGCTTTGACGGCCGCGTTTCGGCCATTGCCTTTGCGTCGTGCAGGATGTTCCGTGCCCTGAACATGTGGGACGATCTCGCCCCCCATGCCCAGCCCATCAACGATATTGTGGTCAGCGACAGTCGCGGCCCCCGCGCGGCGGACAAAGGCGCGGCGGCGCCGTTCTTTCTCCACTTCGATCATCGCGAGATTGGGGACGAACCGCTCGGCCATTTGATCGAAAACCGTTACACGCGCATCGCTCAGCAAAAGGCGGTGGAGCGCGAACCGCTTCTGACGTTGATCGCGCCGGACGGCGTGACCGGCGTTGCCTATGACGACCAAGGCGCCACGGCTACTTTACGCAGCGGGCGTAAAGTGCGCGGTCGTGCGGCCTTCGCCTGCGACGGGCGCGGCAGCCCGACGCGCGAGGGCGCCGGCATCAAGCTCGTCAAATGGAATTACAGCCAGGTGGGCATCGTGACCACGGTGGAACACGAACGTCCGCACGAAGGCATCGCGCAGGAATATTTTTTGCCCAATGGCCCTTTTGCCATACTGCCCATGGTGGGCAATCGCTCATCGCTCGTATGGACGGAACGCGCCGACCTCGCGCCCGAATTTGCCGCGCTTGATGACGAGGCTTTTGCGCAAGAGATCGCAGACCGGTTCGGGCCCTACCTTGGCAAGACGCAACCCGTTGGCCCGCGCTGGTCCTATCCGCTCGGGTTTCAGATGGCGCGCCACTATACCGCGCCGCGCCTGGCACTCGTCGGCGATGCGGCGCACGGGGTTCATCCCATCGCGGGCCAGGGGCTTAACCTCGGGCTTCGCGATGTGGCCGCATTGGCCGAAGTGGTTGTCGATACAGCGCGGCTCGGCCTCGACATCGGCGCGGCGGATGTTCTGTCGCGTTATGAAAAATGGCGGCGGTTCGACAATACCGCCCTCGCGCTCGGCATGGATGCGCTGGTGCATCTCTTTTCAAACGACATCGGTCCCTTGCGCGTCGCGCGGGATCTCGGCCTTGGCATTGTGAATGAACTGCCGCCCTTGCGCCGTCTCTTCATGCGTCATGCGGGCGGGACGGTGGCGCTGGGCGGCGAGGAAAAACTGCCGCGGCTGTTGCGCGGCGAAGCGGTCTAGATATTGAACCATGCAGGATCGATATACAGGAGACATTGGAGACTATATCAAATACGGCTTGCTTCGCGCCTTAGCGAAGGGTCGAAGGCTTGGTGTCGCTTGGTACCTGTATCCCGACGAGGTCCACAATGCCGATGGGCGTCACATCGACTACCTTGCAGACGCTGACAGATGGCGTTCTTCCGACCCAGCTTTGTATGACGCATTGAAGGGCATAGTCGAAAGTGGGCGGCGCAAGGTTTCAGACATCGGAGAAAGCGGGATTCTTCAGGACGCCCGGTTTTCTGGTGAGCTCCTTGATGCCTCTGATTTAACTCCTGCCCAACGTCGCAATTGGCGCGCCAGCTGGTTTGAGAATGTCCAAAAGGATCTACAGGGCTGCGACGTGGTCTTTGCCGACCCTGACAACGGTCTTTGCGATGACGAGAAATTTCGGCCTGGTCAAACAAAAGATTGGAAGCGAATACCCTTGTCTGAAGCTCGAACGCTGGCCGCAGGAAAGACAGCCGTGATCTATCATCACAATTCGAGGTACCCGGGCGGGCATGGGAAGGAAATATCTGACTGGATTGGAAAGCTTGGGCCAAACACCCTCGCTTTGCGCTGGCGGGCTTTCGGCAGTCGAACATTCTTTATCATGAACCCCACTCCAGACATGTGCGAGTTGCTTGAAACCTTCTCGGACAAGTGGGGAGCAAAAGCAGAACTTCACTCTCACTAATGCTCGGGCAGTTCGTTTAGCAAGTCCGGCTGCTATGCGGCGAAGCGGTCTAGGCCTTTTCCGCGTCGGAAAGCTCGCGCGCTTCTTCGGGCAACATAATGGGAATGCCGTCGCGGATCGGATAGGCGAGCCCTGCTGCCTTTGATACGAGCTCATTCTTTTCACGGTCAAAGGTGAGCGTCGCGCGCGTCACCGGGCACACGAGAATTTCCAGAAGCTTCGGATCAACCTCAAAGGTTTGGCTCATCACTTTTCCTTACTGTATCGGGCCGTCGCGGCCGGGTGTGTCCGCCACAATCGCCATCTCGATCAGGCTGGTCAAGATTTCCGCGCGGACCTTTAGGTCTTTGGCTTCCAGCAGCGCCTGTTTTTCCTCGACACTGAAGGGGCAGATGGCGGCCAGCGAGCCAATCAGCGCCTCCGCCGGGGCGGCGGCCATGGACTGCCAATCCACTTGCTGCCCGAACTTGGAAAAATAGGTGCGCAAGGAATCGATCAGGCTTTGCCGCTCAAAGGGCAGCTCACTCATGTCGGGGCTCAGGTCGTTTTCAAAGCCGGACCAATCGGCCTCCACCTGCCGATAAGGCGTGGTGGCGCTGAGCTCGCGCGCCACACGGAACCGGCAGATACCCGTTAGCGTGATGAGATAGCGCCCATCACCCGTTTCGCCGAATTGGGTGATGCGCCCCGCGCACCCCACGTCAAACAGCTCCGGCCGGTCCTGTTCAAACTCCGACGCGCGCGGCTGGATCATGCCGATCAGGCGGTCCCCGGCGAGGGCCCCGTCCACCATGGCGAGATAGCGCGGCTCGAAAATGTTCAGCGGCAGGCGCGCGCGCGGCAACATGATGGTGCGCGACAAGGGAAAGACAGGGATCGCGGGAGGCAGATCCTCCACACTTTCATATGTGACCGGGCCGGCCATCGCCTCAGGAAAAGAGGATCGCGGAGAGCGCGTGCCGCCCCGCAACCGTCAGTTCATCCGTGGGGCCCCAGGCCTCGAAAAAGGTAACGAGCTGTTTCCGCGCCCCATCGTCATTCCATTTACGATCCATACGGACGATTTCCAGAAGCTCGTTCATTGCGCCTTCGCGATCGCCGTCTGCGTTCAACGCATTGGCGAGATCAAAGCGCGCTTGATAATCCTTGGGGTTGGTGTCCACCTTGGCGCGCAGCTCTGCCACCTCGCCGCTCTCGGCGCTTTGCCCGGCAAGTTGCAGCGCCGCGCGTGCCGCCGTCACCGCGGGGTCGTTTGCCGCATCCGGCGGCACGAGGTCGAGGGACTGTTCGGCATGCTCAACGTCGCCCGCCTTGATGTAACATTGGGCAAGCCCGGCGAGCGCCTTGGCATTGGTGGCTTCTTCTTGCAGCACCGCGGCATAGATTTGCGCCGCCGCGCCGACGTCGCCCTCGGCAAAGGCCTGCTCAGCCGCTTCAAGCGCCTCGTCGATTTGCGCTTGGCCGGTGGCTTCCGCCCCGGCGACACGGGTGATGAATTCCTTGATCTGGCTTTCGGGCACCGCGCCCACGAACCCGTCCACCGGCTGGCCATCCTTGAAGGCAAAAACCGCGGGGATCGATTGCAGCGGCAGGCCCGCCTGGGTGAGCTGCTGGGCCAGCATCTTGTTCTCGTCGATGTTGACCTTCACCAGCTTCACCGCGCCGCCCGCGTTCGTCACGGCGGCTTCCAGCTGAGGCGTGAGCGTTTTGCACGGCCCGCACCAGGGCGCCCAGAAGTCGACGATGACAGGCACCTCCATGGACCCTTCCAGCACATCGGCGGCAAAGCTCTGCATGTCGGCGTCTTTGATCAGGTCGTCCGTTGCGGCGGCGGCGGTTTGGCCGTTTTCAATGTCTTGCTCCATTGGTGGGCACTCCTTGGATTTGTTGGCCAAGACATAGGCCCCGGGGCCCGGGATGAAAAGGGGGTCAGCCCTGCGGCGCGCTGTCCGCGAGCGCGGAAAAGTCCACAATTTGGGGCTCAAAGCCGCAGTCGGCGATAAAGCGGAGAAGGCCCTCTGGCGCGATCGCGGTGGTGGCATTGTTTTCCAGCGGGTGGAAATGAACCGGGTCGCAGGCCATCAACGCGGCATCGAGGACCACATGGTCCAGCCGGTGGGCGTTGGCATGGATCAGGGCAAAGATGGTGACGGAGCCTGGGGTCACCCCCAGCACCTCTTCCATCAGCTCCGGCTTGCCAAAGCTGGGCCGCCCCATGCCGATGGCCTTGGCCAGCGCTTTCAGGTCCACTTGCGTCTCATCGCGCGCGGAAACCAGTGCCAGCCGCCCCTTCTTGTCTTTCAGGAACAGGTTCTTGGAATGCCCGCCGGGCCATTGCGCCTTCAGGTGGGCGCCTTCTTCCACCGTGAAAATGGGCGGGTGGTCATAGGTCTCGTGGGCGATGCCCAGCGCCTCCAGCCGGTCGAAAAGGGCCGCTCGCGCGGGCGAATTATTGGCGGAAACCATGGGGCGAATGACCTATTGCAATCCAAATCCGTTTGCGCAATAAGTAGCGCCCTTCGCGGGAGGGGTCACCCCTTCCGTTACCCACGGACGCGGGCGTAGCTCAGGGGTAGAGCACAACCTTGCCAAGGTTGGGGTCGTGAGTTCGAATCTCATCGCCCGCTCCAGTTTTTCTCCCATTTTTGCTGAGTTCGGAATCTTCGCCGTGCGAGTCGCGTGCGAGAAATGCTTCCGGTTCGAGATCAATCCTGAGCGACTTCCACCATTCCTCAATTGCTGTTTTGGCAGGGTCCAAATAGCTCAATTCAAACGAACCATAACGCGAGTTTATGGTCCCACCCGGGCGAAGGTGGCCGAGTTGATATTCAGCGACATTGAATGGCACCCGGGCGTTGCGCATCACGGTGGCGATTTTGTGCCGGAAGCTATAGGTCGTGAGCTCGGGCACGCCGGCATCCTTTGCAACCCGCCGAAAGGTTGACCTGAGCCCGTGATAGCTCGTGTAGCCGCAATATTGGCTGCCCCATTTCCCCCGGCCTATTGGCGCCCATGTCTCAAGACGGACCCAAAGAAAATTGGGTATGAGAACGGTCGGCCGGTACTTCTTTTCGATCTGCCGACGGCCTGGCGGGTTCAGATTGATTTCGCGCGTATCAAAATTGACGCTCTTCGGCCCTACCTCAATTGCTGCCTGTGGCCGGCATCCAGTGGCCAACATGATGAGGGTCCACCGCCAAAGGGACGGGCTCCTTTTTGCTTCTTCGCAAAAGGCAACAATCTCATCGTCGGAAGGATCATAAATAGGATTTACGATCTCGGGAACGTTCAGCCGATCGGCAATACCCTTGTCTGTAAGGCACAATCCGCGAGCTTTGCACATCCAAGAAACATCAATTGCCCCGAAATTCAGAGCGGCTCGCAGGACACGAATTGTGCGTCCAATCGTGCTGGGCGCAAGCCCGAGTTCATCATGTGCCCATTCAACGAATTGAAGCACTTGAGCTTTGTCGATTGAATTTACATCGGTACCCGGATCCCAATAGTTCAAAATGGACATCATATTGCCACGGGTAGACTCGTAGCTAGGCTTCCCGGCCAATTGTTGTTCAAGGTATGAGTGCATTACATCAGCCAAAACGGCTGTTGGTTCAGCCGAACCCGACGCATTCGCAAGGGCTACAAGGCGTTCTTCTGCTTCGTCTTGATCAGCTGTGCCGAGTGATTGCCGCTCACACTTTCCGGTTCTTTGGTCGTAGTGCGCCGCATACCAGTTTTGGCGTTGGTGGACCTTTTCGATCCAGTAGCCACGGAATATGAATGGGGAGTCCTTTTTTCCCATGAGCGTGCCTCCTCCATTTCAAATTGTTCTGCACAGATTTTCAAGATGTCGGATGGGCGCCACCAAAGTTCTTTTGTATATTGAATGCCGACAAGCTTCCCCTCGTGCCTCCACCGGTAGAGCCGACTAGCTGTGAGCCATTCCCAACGAGCGACCGCCATTGAGGTGGAGATAAGATCCGCCTTACTCGAAATTTCGATGATTTCGGCCTCAGCAGTGAAATCGTGCTCAGAGCCCTCATTGGTATTGCTTTCGACTTTACGTGCTTGATCATTTGGCATGGCAGTAACCGTTGGTTGGTGTTTCCTATCGGCGATGATTGACCGGCCTAGTCTGACTGAATTTTAGACGAGCCGGCGAACCTCTGCTTCTCAGCTATGCGTCTTTTGGATTGCTGGCGTGTAGTCAACGTTCAACAACACGACTTTGTAGAGCGGCTGATCGGACAAATATTGACCCAGCGATGTGCAAAGTTGGGGTCAATCGAAATGAGGTTGGTTTCTTGAGAGCAAAAAAGCATTCGATGACGCAGCGCGCCCGAGCTCTTCAATCAAATATCCAGAGAGACTCTAACCAAAGAGAAGTTGTGGCTCACTCAAAACTCGACTATTGATATCCAAACTAGAGTGGGGATTCTACTACAGTCGCGATTTTGACGAGATGTGGATATTGTCTCCGCGAAAGACCTTAAAAGGACAATGGTGGCGACGTTGGACACAGGGAAAGTTAGATCTAGCCCAGAGCTAATGGATATCGTGAAAGTTCGGCTAGCGGTGGGATATCTCGGTGAGCGTGATCAAGGAGCCTGGTGGCCATCTACTTGGCTATCGCCTACCGCCCCTTCCTTTCTGAGCCCAATTTATGGCGACAAGCTGGCCATCGCCCAATACGGGGGCATCGTAGAAACCGCCAGGCGTGTACATGATGAAAGAATTGGTATCGGGAGGGTTTTTCACCTTTTTCGCCTTTCGGAGGCATTAGAGAGGCGACTGCATGAAACGGTTGCGAGCGAAAACGAGTCTAACGCGTTGCCTGGCTTTGTCGCAGCTGACGATGCCGAAGCTCTGCTTGCCCAGCTCGCGGCCCCGGCGGCGAAGATAGACGCCGGGCCGATTAGGGTGGGCGACATAAAAGATTTAGATCGGTGGGATTGGATTAGTGAATTGGCTGGCCGTTACCAGGCCGCGTTCGAAAAATCCGAGCAGACATTCCCCTATTTTTCTGTGTCGGAATGAGCGAGCAGACTTATACAACAAAGCTGCAAGCTGGTCTTGGGCTAGTGCCTGAGACGCAAAAGCTGCTCGAAATTTGGAAGCCAGGAATGGGCGCGCCGGATTTGCTGCAGACAGCACTTTCGTCGGGAGAATTTCCGACAATGACGGCAAGGCGTCTCAGAAACATTATATCTGAAGGCTTCTCGCCGAGATACTTGGTCGATGGCGCTGAACCGGCAATGCTCCTCCAAAACCTCATTGGACGCATAACCTCACAAGATCAAAAGCAACTCTTTTTCTTGTTCACATGTCGCGCAAATGGAATTCTCGCAGATTTTGTTCGAGAGGTGTATTGGCCCCGATATGCGGGCGGGAGCTCTGCCGTGTCAAAGAAAGATGCGTTGGACTTTGTCGAAGCCGCTGTTCTCGAAGGTAGGACAACAACTCCTTGGTCAGAATCTACCATAAGGCGGGTGTCGAGCTATCTACTAGGCGCTTGTGCAGATTTCGGATTGTTGGGCCAGATAAAAGGTGATGGGCGTTTAATACAACCATTCCAACCCACCCTGTTTCTCAGTTCTTTCCTCGCACATGACCTACACTTCAAAGGCTTGGGCGATAACGCCGTGCTCAATCACGAAGACTGGGCTTTGTTCGGTTTCGGCCCTGGCGACGCGCTTGCCGAGATCAAGCGCCTCTCACTCAGAGGAGAATTAATCTTACAGTCCGCGGGAAGCGTCGTTCAAATAGCTTGGAAGAACAAGAATATGGAGGAGTTGGCGAATGGCTTCGTTGACGGCTGACTTTGATGAATTGATGCGCCGAGTTGAAGCTGGTCGAGAGTTTGAGCATGCCAGCTTTGAACCGATCTTCTATCTGGTTTTCAAACCACGTGACGTCTTGGAGGTAAAGCGTCATATGCCTGGTTGGGTTGCCAGACTAAAGAATGCGGGCTGGAAGATAGAGGTCTTTTCCATTGCAGAGCACGTCACCCAAATTTTCCAGAACGCCCCGATGCGCAAAATTTGGCTAGAGGCTGATACCAAGGCGCCACTCAACTGGGAAAAGACCAACAAGAGCCTTGCCAACGCGCTTACTGGGCGAGACCAGCTGCAGCAGCGGCTGGAAAATGTCCTATCGCGTATGGATGGCAAGGAAAAAGGCATCGTTCTGGTTACAGACCTTGAGGCGTTGCACCCCTATTTGCGTATTGGCGCAATCGAAGCCCAACTCCAAGGAAAGTTTAGCGTTCCAACGATCTTTTTTTATCCTGGCACGCGGACCGGAGAAGCACGATTGCGCTTCTTAGGATTCTATCCAGAGGATGGGAACTATCGATCCGTACACGTCGGTGGTTAAGAATGCAGATCTAGCAAAGGTAGATTTCCATGACGCAGATTCGATCACTGTTCGACCCCAAAAAGGGCATGCAACGTTCAATCGAGAAGGTCATCTCCTATCAGGCGTCTCAAGAAGACAGGCTCAAGGCAGAGATCTCCGAGTATATCGTCACGGACCGCATCGACGCGCAGTTGGAGACCTTGCTAGAGAATATACAAGCGGCCCTTGAGTCTGGGGATGTGCATGAAGTCGGCGTTTGGGTGTCTGGCTTCTACGGGTCCGGGAAGAGCTCCTTTACCAAGTACTTAGGGTTGGCGCTTGACGATCGCGTCAAAGTCGAGGGGCAGCCATTCCTTCGTCACCTGCATGATCGGCTTCGTCGGCCGCAGACAAAGGCTTTGTTAAACGCTGTGGCGAGCCGGCTCTCTGCAGCAGTTGTTATGCTGGATTTGGCAAGCGAACAGATAGCCGGCAAAACCTTGGCGGAGGTTTCAACGGTTCTCTATTACAAGGTCCTCAGGGAGCTTGGCTTTTCGCGTAACACCAAAGTCGCTGCACTAGAGCGAATGCTCAAGAAAGATGGGCGATATGGAGAGTTCAAAGATCTCTTCAAGAACGAGACGGGACAGAACTGGGCCGATTATCAGAATGATGAATTGGTGGTGGATAGCTTGTTGCCCAGCTTGGCGCACAAAATGTATCCAGAGCTATTTCCGAATGAACAGGCATTTTCGGTCTCAAATAGCGAGACAGTCTATTTGATGGATGCCCGGGTCGAAGAAATGATCGAGGTCGTCAGAGAGGAAACAGGAAAAGAGAATATCGTCTTCGTCATTGATGAGATGGGTCAGTATGTTGGTAGTGACCAATCGAAAATTCTTGATCTGCAAGGGCTCGCTCAGAACATCAAAAATATTGGTGAAGGTAAGGTGTGGGTACTTGCGACTGCGCAACAAACTCTAACTGAGGACGATCCAAACACCGCTATCAACTCATCTGAGTTGTTCAAGCTGAAGGACCGATTTCCGATCTCGGTTGAGCTTGAATCCAGTGACATCAAAGAGATTTGCTATCGCCGTCTCCTCGGCAAATCCTCAAGCGGGGAAAAGCTACTCGATGACTTATTTAAGCAAAATGGGCAAGCACTTCGACAAAACACCAAACTAACCAACGCGAAATACTATGACGAAGGGTTCGATCGTGAGGGGTTCGTCAACTTATACCCATTTCTTCCGGCCCATTTCGAGATCTTGCTGCGGTTACTCGGGGCATTGGCAAAGTCAACAGGCGGCGTTGGTCTCCGATCGGCGATCAAGGTCTTGCAAGACATTCTCGTCGAAGGGATAGAGGGCGATCCACCGGTTGCCGATCGTGAGGTCGGATGGCTTGCCACCACGGTGACGCTCTATGATTCACTAAGCAAAGACATTCGGCGCGCTTTTCCTGCACTACATAGTGCGGTCGATACGGTCCAAGTTCAGTTCGTTGATGAGGACTTCGTTCAAGATGTAGCGAAGACGATTGCAATTCTGCAGATTCTCTCAAACTTTCCCGTGACCATCGAGAATGTCGCGGCTCTAATGCATCCGTCCGTGACATCTCCCTCAGTGAGAGAGGATGTTCAAGCGGCGATCGACAGTATGCTGAAGAACCAATTCGTTCCAATCGGCGAGAAGGATGGTAGCCTACGGTTCTTCAGCGACAAGCTAAATGATGTAGAACAAGAACGAGCTCAAATACCGCTTCGTTCATCGGACATCCAACGTATTGTCAACAATGCACTCAAGGATGCGTTCACGCCACTCCCCAAAACACAATTGAACGGGAATCGTGCCGTCCAATCTGGTGTGAAGACCCTTGCCGCGGGCCGAAGCGTTTCGCTTTCTGGTGATCGGGAGACCATTCAAACCGTCGTAGACCTAAGCGACCCGTCAGACTATGAGGTAGAGCGGTCTAGGTTGATTGATGAGTCACGTCAGCGTTCCTCCGACAAAACGATTTATCTACTTGCGAGAGCGCCGCACGACGGAACTGAGTTGGCGAATGAGATATACCGTTGCAATCGGATTGTTGATTTGCATCGCAATGACCCAGACCAAGAGGTCAAAGAATATTGCCAAAGTCAAATCGATCGCGCCAGCCGGCTAGCAAGCGACCTCACTCAGAAGCTCACTCGAAGCATAGCGAAAGGGTCTTTCATTTTTCGCGGGTCAGCTACCGCGGTCGATAGCATCGATCAGAATGTCCTCAATGCGTGCAAGAAGTATTTAGGGGATGTGGCAACTGACGTCTTTGACCGATATGCGGAAGCTCCAGAACGAGTTGAAACGGGCTTACCAGAGAAGTTTCTAAGAGCAGCGGATAAGGATTTGAGGGCTGTGACCTCCCAGCTCGACCCGCTCGGCCTAGTAGATATCTCAGGCGGCACGCCGTCTATCAAGGTTGAACATCCGGCACTCGTCAGCATACGTGACCTCATTGAGAGAAATGGCCTTGTAGAAGGGAAGAGATTGCTGGAAATCTTTTCGGACGCGCCATTTGGTTGGTCCCAGGATACGACGCGGTATCTGATCGGTGCTTTGTTGGTTGGCGGAGAAATTAAGCTAAAGGTCGGCGGGCGCGAAGTGACTGTTAATGGCCAGCAAGCCATAGACGTGATGAAGTCAAACAACACGTTTAAATCAATAGGCGTGTCGCTTCGTGACGACCGACCGTCTATGGAGATACTGGCGAGGGCCGCCGAGAGACTTACCGACCTTGCAGGGGAAGCGATTGTCCCGCTTGAGGAGGAGATCAGTAAGGCTGCGAAAAAACTGCTTTCTAATCTGCAGAGTCGGTATGCTTCCCTTGAAGGCAAACTATCGACACTCTCACTTCCCGGCAGCGATACGATGGGATCAGTTGGAAGGCAAATTGCCGACCTACTTTTCAGCGACGCATCAGATGCGCCTCAGGTGTTTGGAGCTGAGCATTCGGCGCTCTACGACGAATTGGTTTGGGCGCAGGAGGTGAAACTTGCGTTCGACAGCAATCTCGATCAAACGGTCAAAAAGGTACGGGATCTAGAGCGTGAGATTATGGCTCTTCCTGAGACGGGTGCTCCGGGCGAGCTCAGACAGAACGTTCGAGATGATCTAGAGGTCATAAATGATCGCTTGAGGCAACAGAGGTTCTTCGATCATGTTGCAGATCTCAATACGCACTGCACTTCGATTGAGAACAAGATTACTGAAACGGTTCGCACAATTTCTCAATCTCAAGCCGACCTTATAGGAGGGGCGGAAGGCGATGTAGCTCTTATCCCCGAGTGGGTAGAGCTCACAGCAGAGGAACAACAAAATGCTCTTTCGGAACTTCGAAGCCTAGCGGTTGAGGCTGGCGAAGACATCAATGGATTGAGAAAGCTGATTTCGGCCCAGTATGACATCACAAACACCATTGAGGTTTTGAAGGCGCAAATCGTCAAGGACGGGAGAGAACGACGGAGGCCGCCAGAACCGGTTGAACCTGGCGGCCCCCGCCCGCGGCAGACGGTAAAACTGCCTTCCTGTATTGCAGGCACAGATGAACTTGATGCGCTAATCAGGCGGCTTCAGCAGCTGCGCTATGATGCGTCCCATTTTGAGTTCGATCTTGAAATTGGCGAGGAGTGATGCATGGCGTTCGATGATGCGACACGGAATCGCCTGCAAAGATTTGTTTCGGACGCAAGAAACACTCTCACGGATGATTTTACTCGCCAGTTGCAGCAGTCCTTCGGCATGGATCCATTGACTGGTGAGGTGTCGGATCTGACCTCGCTGAAACATTTGGATGACCAGAAGCTGGAAACCGCAGTGATCCTTAGAGAGATTATGGATCACTATCTGGCGGGGGAAGCGAAACGCAGCGAGACGGTGCGAAAATCCGTTTTGGAACGGATCGTCCGAGAACAAGCATTCACAATTCTAAATCGTCTCTCCGCGCTCCGGATGATGGAATCACGGGGGCTTCTACGGGAGTCGGTAGGAAAGGGTATTCAGTCTCAAGCATTTGTATTGTACCAGCGTGTTGCTAACGGTGCCCTCGGAGATACAAGCGAGACCTACGATTGCTTTCTTCTAAGCCTGTTTGATCTTTTTGCGGCGGACTTGCCTGCGCTGTTTGATCGTTACTCTCCACAAAGCTGCCTGTTTCCGAGAGATATTGCCCTAGCTGACGTTCTTCAGCTCATCAATGACCCGGAAATTGAGCCGCTCTGGGCTGAAGATGAGACGATCGGATGGATATACCAGTACTATAATTCCCAGGAAGAACGGAGAGCGATGCGCCAAGCCTCTCAAGCCCCGCGCAATAGCCGGGAGCTGGCGGTTCGCAATCAGTTTTTCACACCCCGGTATGTGGTGGAGTTTCTCGTCGACAATACGCTCGGTCGCCTTTGGTTCAACTGGACCGGAGGCGATACAAGCCTCCGTGACCGGTGCCAATATCTGTTGGCGAAGCCCGATGAGAAGCCGGAGCCATCTGCAAGGCTTAGGGACCCTCGGACGGTAAAACTCCTCGACCCGGCATGCGGTTCCATGCACTTCGGCCTATATGCCTTTGATTTATTCCAAGAAATATATCTAGAAGCATGGGATTGGGAGCAGTCGAATGGACCTGACTCACTCGTGTCTGAGTTGGAAGGTCATGCCGAGCTCAAACCGCTATCTGAAACCTATGAAGACAAAACAGCCTTCTTGCAGGACGTTCCGCGCCTAATCATCGAACACAATATTTATGGCGTGGAAATTGATCCGCGTGCGGCGCAAATAGCGTCCCTTGCTCTCTGGTTGCGAGCACAACGCTCATGGCACGAGGCAGGTATCAAGGCGGAAGAGCGTCCATCCATTGGGCACGGCAATGTTGTCGCTGCCATAGCACCCCCAGCAGAGGTGGAACTTCGGAAAAGCTTCATGGAAGGTCTGGATCCGCTTGATGCAGAACTCTTTGAAAAAACACTCTTCCTCTTGAAGAACCTGCCTGAGTTAGGTGTCCTATTGCGAGTTGAAGATGAGCTGCCTCTGTTGGTTCGCTCCATATTTGGCGATGCTGGCGGTCTCTTTTCGGAGGAAGACATGGAAAGGTGGCAGAAAGCAGAAGAGAGGCTGCAAACAGCTTTGATTGAGTTCACGAGAACTGTGCAGTCCGGTTATCAAGGGAGGCTATTTGCTGACGATGCCCTGCAGGGTCTTCGCATTATCGATCTGTGCAGAGAGGTGTTCGATGTGGTAGTGATGAACCCGCCTTTTGGGGCTCTAACCGCGAACACCAAAAAGGACCTCGCCAAAGCTTTTCCGCGAAGCAAAAACGATCTTTTGGCTACATTTGTCGAGCGTGGTTTGGAACTTCTGCGGCCCGGCGGTCGATTGGGGGCAATCACTTCGCGCACCTGCTTTTTCCTATCAAGCTATCAGAAATGGCGTGAGGAGGTGGTTCTAGGGATTGCCCAGCCCGAGGTGATGGCGGACCTAGGCCATGGCGTTATGGATGATGCCATGGTTGAGGCTGCTGCATACATCTTGGAGAAGCAGGCATGACTGTATTCATACGCCTGCTGGCTGAAGACGATAAGTCCGAGAGCCTCCTGGATTCGTGCTCGAGAGTAAGGCGCGACGTTGACTGCAAGTCTACTTATAGCGTTCTCCCAAGCTCCTTTCGCTCAATACCCGGCGCGCCGTTTGCGTACTGGGTTAGTGAAGAGATTCGCGGCATATTTCGCAATTTCCCCCTGACAGGATCACACGGCCGCGAGGCATGGGTTGGGCTTCAGACCAACAATGACTTTCAGTGGCTTCGACTTTGGTGGGAGAACTCAGACACAAGCAATGAATTGTTTGGGTTAGTTCCCCACCCTAAAGGGGGCCATTTTTCCAAGTTTTATGCGGACGTATTTCTATCTATTCGTTGGGGTACAGATGGTCTTCTAATAAAAACCTGGAAGAAAGAACAGCTTCGATTGGGGCTAATTACCGCAAACAACTCAAAGTGCTGGAATGAAAAGGACTATCTTAGGCCAGGCTTGACTTGGCCATTGAGAACAACCTTTTTTGGCGTTCGTGTGATGCCAATGAATTGTATTTTTGGACAGAAAGGCCCAGCTGCTTTTGTCTCCAGAGATAGCAATCAAGAGCTACTGGCCCTTTGCGCTATCGTAAACAGCGCTCCGTTTAACTACTTAGTGTCAACCCAGCTCGCTCGAACTGAATTGTCGCGGTCGTTTGAAGTAGGGCTGATCAAGCAGACTCCGTTTCCCTATCTTGATGAGCTTAAAACTGCCGACCTCAACGCCCTTGCTAAGGGGGCATGGTGGTCTATGCGCCTGCTTGATTCTGTCGAAGAGACCTCTCATGCATTTGTATTACCCGCTGCCTTGCGAGCGCGATTAGGGGACTACGACCCGCCAGCAATCGAGGCGGAGCTCGCTGAGATCCAGACTGAGATCGACGACATAGCCTTTGACCTTTATGGATTCAGCGATGAAGACCGTGCTGCGGCGATGAGCTCCTTCGGCTCAGCTCAAGAAGAAGCTGAAGATGGGGTGGAAGCTGCGAGTGATGATGAAGACGAAGGTGCCGCCGAACAAGTTGATCAGACAGATAGCCTTCTCTGCTGGGCCGCCGGGGTGGCGTTTGGTCGGTTTGATTGGCGGTTGGCTACCGGTGAGCGAGATGCTCCGCCCGAGCCAGATCCCTTTGATCCGTTGCCGGCCAAGAGCCCCGGCATGTTGTCTGATGACGCTGAGCCTTTTCACCAGCATTCCGGGATCCTCGTTGACGATGAAGGTAACGTCCATGATTTGGCTCGATTGATTGAAGAGGTCCTCGTCCAGGTCGACACTCCGGTACCTGCTGAAGTACGCCGGTGGCTGCAGCGTGATTTCTTCAAGCTTCATTTGAAGCAGTACAGCAAGAGCCGGCGTAAGGCTCCAATCTATTGGCCACTGTCGACTAGTTCAGGCAGCTATACGCTCTGGATCTACTATCCAAGCCTGACTGATCAAACGCTCTATTCTACGGTCAATGATTTCATCGAGCCTAAACTGAAGCACGTAGGCCAGGACCTTGATGCGCTACGCGGGAAGGGGGGCGAACGCTCACGAGCAGATGAGAAGAGCTTCGAAGCTCTTCAGGGGCTCGAAAACGAACTCATTGAGTTTCGCGATATGATTCTTGAAATCGCACCGACCTATCGCCCGAATCATGACGACGGCGTCCAGATTACCGCCTCCCCGCTATGGCGCCTGTTCCGGCACAAGCCCTGGCAGAAGGTCCTGAAGGATACTTGGGCGAAGCTTGAGAAGGGCGAGTATGACTGGGCACATCTCGCAATGACTTACTGCCCGGATCGTGTTCGGGAGAAATGCAAGGCCGATAAGTCCCTCGCCATCGCTCATGACTTGGAAGATCTATATGAAGAGCCGGAGGGGAAACCTAAAGTTTCGTCTGGGCGGATTCGGGCGGGGGGTGATCAATGAGCATTTCAACCTTCATTCGTGACACGATACTGCGTCCGCGTTTGCAGAAGGCACGTTGCTTGGTCGTGTACGATCCGGACCGGATTTATCGAGATGTTGTAGGCGAATTGGCGAGCGATGAGGTCACCGTGGTCGATGCCAGCGAACATGGCATCGAGAGCAGGGAAAGAGCGATTGAAACCTTTGTTCGTCTCACTTCATTTGGTACGTCGATGCTCGTATACGTCCCAAAAGCTCCACCCAAGTCTGATCACGAGCGCGCAATCGACCCATATGCGCTGTACGCAGTAACCGGCGCGATGTTTCCAGATGGCGATGGTGATGAGTATCTAAGCCTATGCCTAAAGGCGAAACCTGATCACACCACCGAAATTCGCCGCTTGTTCGAGGAAAACACATGTCCTTCGTTTGAGCTGGTTGACAACATTGGCGGGGGCATCGGGTATCCTGCCTTACGCACGTTACTTGAGGTCGACTCCGCTCGCAATATCCTGCATGCGCTACTCGCTCCTACCGAAAAGCAGCTAGGCAAACTCAAGAAGGACTCGTCTTGGGTGACTGAAGCGCATACGCTTCTCAAAGCGGCCCTAGGTCTGAAGTTGGCCACGAGAGGAAAGAGTTGGTCAGCAATCGGCGACGAACTCTGGCGATACATACTATTTAGCGAGTTCGCGTTTGACCTTCCTTCCGAGCTTCCTGCCGCCCTTGCGAGCGTTCCACACGCCGCTGTGGAAGCGGAACCTCTTGTCTTAGATCTCTGCGATACACTTAGGAGTGATAGTAGGACCAGGCAGGTTTATATCGACAATGCCGAAAGAATCGAGCGCGACCTTAATCTGGTAAAGACCTGCACAGATATCGATGATCTCGGAAGGCTCGATACCTTCCCCTTTGAAGAGCGCACATTCCTTCTTTCTGCAATTGGGGCACTCAAGGAAAACCGGCTTGACGATATTCGCAAGCTGGTAGATCGCCATAGAGATTCGGTTTGGTTGGGTAAGGGAGAAAGTCAAGCCCAGTGGGGTCTTGTCAGTTCAGCGCATCGCTTGGTCGAAGCTTGTAATGATGCAGAAAGAAACCTTTCAGATCACACTCGAGACATGGTGAGCCTTGTCAACTTTTACACAAGCAGCCTCCGTGAGATTGATCGGCTTCAGCGAGAGTTTGAGCAAGAGGTAGGTGAATACATCTCCGTTGACGAGATGTTGGATGATGTCATTGAGCATGCACGCGGGAGGTACGCGCGGATCGCCGAAAAAGTTCAGTGCATATTCACAAAACATCTTGAGGTTACAGGCTGGCCCCCCACAAACGAACTGGCGAACGTCGATCTATTCGATAAGATCATCTCTCCACTACTGTCTGATCGCGGCCACCGAATAGCGTACTTCATGGTCGACGCTTTGCGATACGAGCTTGGGCTTGAACTCCACAGGCAGCTCGTGGATACCGGAAATGTTGAGGTTCGCCCCGCTTTTGCCCAGTTCCCGACGGTTACACCTGTTGGCATGGCAAGCCTTTTACCGGGGGCAGGCCAAAAGCTGCGGATTGAACGCAACGGCAATGAAATCGTTGCGATATTGGACAAAGAACGCATTACATCCGTTAAGCAGCGAATGAAGGTCTTTGAAACCCTTTACGGTGACCGATTTGGCGAGATGACTCTTTCCAAGTTCATGGAAACCAAAAAAACCAACATCTCCAAAAGCATCGATCTCCTAGTCCTTCGAAGTACCGAGATCGACAGCCATCTCGAAAATAACCCCGATTCAACGCTCGGATTAGTTCATCAGACGCTCAAGTCTATTCGCGTGGCAACGCACAGACTAAAAGGTGCCGGTTTCACCGACGTTGTCATAGCCACAGATCATGGTTTTTACCTGAACGGTCATGCCACCGCCGGAGATCTTTGCGCCAAGCCAGAAGGTGGGGATTGGGTGAATGTGCACGATCGTGCGCTTGTAGGCGAAGGAGCGGGGGACATGCAGAACTTCGCAGTGCCTGCAGAAAAGGTTTCTATTCGGGGAAATTTCTCCAAGTTTTGTGCCCCCAAGAGCATGGCCCCCTATAGACGAGGTCTTCGGTTCTTCCATGGTGGCCCATCTTTACAGGAAGCAATTGTGCCGGTGATCACTGTTAGGCTCCAGGACGGCGCAAAGGATGAAAAGCCAATTGCTACGGTTGAGCTTACATACAAGGATGGATCCAAGCGTATCACGACCCGGCTGCCCGTCGTTGATCTCATCGTGCACAGTGGCGATATGTTCTCCCAAGAGGCGGAGCTAGAAATCCGTTTGGAGGCCCATGATAAGGACGGGAAGGTTATTGGCGAAGCGAGAAGGGGAGACCCTGTGGATCCTGGCACCGGGACATTGACGCTAATGCCCGGCCAACGGCAGCAAGTCACCATCCGGATGGATGAGGAGTTCGAGGGCAAATTTACATTGAAGGCACTCAACCCAGATACCTTGGTGGAGTATGCCAGCATCCCGTTGGAGACCGACTATGCAGTATGACATGGAAATGGATGAGCTGGATAAGAGGCTCAATGATGTCTTTAGCGGAAAGGTCGTCCGAAAAGATCTACTGCACCGGATCAAGAAGGGCACAAACGTCCCTACATTCGTTTTGGAGTTCTTGCTCGCTCGATACTGCGCCAGTAACGAACCCGCTGAAATTCAGGCAGGGATGGAGGCCGTGCTTTCCACCTTGGATGAGAATTATGTTCGCCCTGATGAGGCGAACGCGGCTCAATCACGTGTGGCGGTGAAGGGAAAGCATAAGTTCATAGACAAAGCTCATGTCCGCTATGTAGAGAAGGATAAGCGGCACTGGGCGGCTCTAGAAAACTTTGCGTCGCAAAAGATCGCAATTGCGGAGAAGTATTATCGAGATATCGATCGGCTGTTGGAAGGTGGGATTTGGGCTGAGGTCGTCATCGCCCACAATGATATAGATGAAGATAACTATGCATTCTATGTGGAAGAGTTACGACCTATTCAATTGAGCCGCTTTGATTTCAACGCGTACTGCGAAGGACGCGCGAAGATGAGCCGCAATGAGTGGCTTGATACAATCCTTAGATCCGTCGGTTTGGAGCCTGCAAAGCTTTCCAGCCGGCAGAAACTTCACTTTATCGCCAGGCTAGCACCTCTTGTGGAAGCCAACTTCAACTTTATTGAGCTCGGGCCCAGGGGGACCGGCAAATCCTATTTCTTCAGCGAGTTTTCTCCCTACTCCACGCTCATCAGCGGTGGCCAGGCGACAAAAGCAACCCTGTTCTACAACAATGCGCGCGGCCGAATCGGATTGGTCGGGTTTTGGGATACGGTTGCATTTGACGAGGTCGGCGGCATCAAGATCAAGGACCCAGACACCATTCAAATCATGAAGGACTTCATGGCGAATGGTAGGTTTTCGCGTGGTGTTGAAGTTATTGCCAACGCGAGTATGGCCTTCGTTGGGAATATAGACCAGTCGGTTGATCAGATCGTTAGGTCGACCGAGCATGATCTATTCCTCCCCTTGCCTCCCCAGTTCGACCTTGCGGTAATGGATCGTTTCGCCTGTTACCTTCCTGGATGGGAAATGCCGAAGACCAGCAGCGCCTATTTGACAGATCATTTCGGCCTAATCACAGACTATCTTGCAGAAGCATTTCACTATCAGCTCAAGCACAATAATCGATATGAGGAAGTGAATAAGCGGGCGACCCTTGGAAAGGCCGTGGAGGGGCGGGATGAGAAGGGCATCAAAAAGACGCTTTGTGCAATTCTCAAGATTCTGCATCCAGACGGACCACCGAGCGATGATGAATTTACCGAATATCTTGAGTACGCGATTGAGTGTCGACGTCGTGTCAAGGAACAGATGAACAAGCGCAAGCCCGATGATGAGTTTGCGCTCATCGATCTTTCATACATTGATGGAAGCGGCAAAGAGGTCATCATTTATTGCCCAGAATCAAAGGGGATATCCGCAACACTTCAGCCAATTCGGCACGCGCTCAAAGGTTCAAGACAGCCATCGAATGTTTCTGAGGAACCCGCCGCAAGCAGCGGAAGCACGCCTAAGCAATCAGTGGAGGAAGAGCAGACGACCACTCAAGGCAGTGAAGCCGAGGAGCAACACTTCACGATTAGCTATGGAGATACCGGGCATACCTACGACACCATCGTCGGGCCTTACCTATCTGGAGCAAAAAGGGTTATCGTTGAAGACCCCTATATTCGTATGCCGCATCAGATATCGAACTTTGTCCGCTTATGCGAAACATTGGTGAAGTCGCCTACTGTTCGCAAGATACATCTAGAGACAAGCTACGACGATAAAACGGATTTGGCAGGCTTGAATGAGAAGATGGACGAGCTGAAGCAAAGTCTTCTTGAAATCGACGTCGAGTTAAGCATTGAGTTGAACGAGAATCTACATGATCGCGAGATCCGCATCGATAATGGTTGGACCATCAAGATTGGACGCGGTTTGGACTTCTACCAGAGGCCCGATAGTTGGTCGGCCATTGGCGTACATGATTTCTCCCTCCGGCGATGCCTTGAGACCAAGGTCGACATATTCAATGCTGGGTCGATCATCGCAGATTAAGGCCGCTGCCACTGGGCTCCAAACTTCCGCTACCGACATCGATTTATCGGCCCCATATACCTGTCGCCATCGCCTATGTGGGGCAACTCGTGGCGTTTATGAGGAGAGAGGCTCGCGAGGCCCACTGCTACCGATTTCAGACTAAATGATGAGTGGGCCACGCCGCGTTGCAAAAGGTTCGATACTACGAGGCATGTGTCGGATCGGTTCGTCCGTTGGTGCACTGTCTGATACTGTATTGGGGTCGAGCCATGTCAACTTCAATGTCTCCCTGCTTCCTGGGGCTGCAGTCTTGTGTACTTCTGGTAAATACCCCAACAAGCCAGAGAGGCAACAACTATGGCACGGACGGGATACTTCAATCCGAAACTCTACATTGATTGGCTCGATACTCGCGAGCGCCTGATTGATGCAGGCTGCTTCGAGATAGTCACGGCGGAAACTTATGACGGCGGTCCCACGCTACCAGACGGTCTTACGAGGGCGGTTGAATTGGCGGGTGGATACGGAACTTTGGTCGTTCCCAGCCTCAAAGATATCTCAACCAACCCGACACATGTTGCCGACGCGGTAGCCCTGATTGAGGCAGAGCAGGTGTTCTTCTACGCAATCGACGAGCGGCTCTCCAGCGAAGACTTCGAGCGAGGAGCCTTGCCTAGGCTTATTTTTACGATCGCAAACATGCAACGCGAGTACTTCGGAAGGTCGGTGAGCGCGGGCATGGCCGTGGCCCGTAACGAAGGAACGCGGATCGGTCGGCCGCGACGACTGTCAGATGCCGATCTCACATACGCAGCGGACGTGCTATCAGACCCATATGTAACGGTGGCAGAGATCGCCTATGAGCTCGGTGTCTCCACATCGACCCTCTTTAGGGCCGCGGGAGGCGGGAGAGCTAGTCTCATCGCTCGCTACGGCTAGGCCCACACCCTCAGTCGGCGGGATCACGCACTCCGCCGCGTGGCCACCAAAACATCGCCATAGATGTGACGGACCTTGCCCCCATCGATGCGGTAGGCATGCAAAGGGGTCTTGCTGTCAACCGTGGCGATCGTAACCAGCATCTGCCCGTTGGTGCCTTCGAAGATTTGAAATGTCGGCCTTCCGTCTATGAATGAAGGTACTTCCAGCCGAACCATCAGTGTTCGCAAGATTTCGCATCCACCGTAACAGGCGGTCATAGAGCCAAGAACGCCGATGTCCGGTAGTCCGCTGATCAGATCCATATGGGAACTGCGGATCGCATCTTCGTACTGCGAGTATTCAATTGTGGGCCCATAACCTGGCCCTGCAAAGTATCGGAGCGCCATCAGTTCATCGTAGCCCTTTAGTGCTTTCTCCAGAGCGATGTCCGATGATCCCTTTATGAAAAGTACATGGTCAAAGTTTTCGTGTAGGAGGCGGCGGGTAAACAGGAGCTCCATTACATCGAAGCCCTCGGTGTGATATCCTAAGAAGTTCGAGGTTATGATGGCTTTAGAATCCGCCGATGTGGCTTTGGCATCGGCGATGCAAGCGTTTACTGCGTTGAGCATCAGCGCGGCTTGGGAATGCACGCTGGGTATAATATAGACTGCTGTTTCTTTCATTATCTTGTCTCCGCATCAGGAACAACAACGACCTATTGGCCACACAGTAATAAGTGATGTCTGAAGAGGCAGAGCTATACGAAGAAAATGCAAAGTGACCTTCAAACGACGCTCCAGCGAGCAGGGAGGTATCTCTGTAGTCACTATCACAATTCATCGGAGCACCCCTCAATGGATCACTATGCTTTCATCCGGTGCGATAGCCATCACGCAGGGCACAACGAAGTCGATCGTTGTTGATGATATGTGCAGACTAGCCATAGTTCTTAGTTGATGATGTTCTAGAGCCTAGCCACAGAGTACTCATTGCCCTGGTCTCGCACAGACAGAGCGAAGTGCACCTTGCTAACCGTCGGGACCACAAATTCCAGGCGTCGCCTTGGCAGATCTCACGTCCGATTTTCCTGTATTTACACGCTGCAGACGATGATGCGGTGAAGATGGGAAGCTCTACCGTCGCTTTCGCCAGCGACGCCTCCTCGACCGCCGCGTACTCGGTTTGCCTGTACCGGTCACCTTTTCAGCCTTGACATCAACCCCTGCGGGAAGAACGAGCCAGTTCGGATGTCCCAACCAAAATTCCTTGGTGATATAGGATGCCCATCCGTCCAGCTCATAGATGGCCTCGACGCAAGTACTGCCCGATGGAACCAAATCCACCCAAGCGGCCTCAACAACTTCGCTAAAACGTATGGGATCACGGGCTCCCTTTTCGAATTCAACTACCAAATGAAAATGTGGATTTGTCTGCGCCTTTTCGAGAACCACAACCGCGCGTAGTCGTAGCTTTTCTTTTCTTGGTTTCTGCCACCGTGAACCAACCAATGCGCGGTTGACACGCGCTTCCCACCCGCGAAGGAGTATCTCCATGCGGGGGAAGCTGATGTCCGATCGGTTCGTGGCTAACGTTACAGCAAAGTGCCAGCTTCCATTGGCTAGCCAACGCTGTATTGCATCTGGGTATGTCAAGCCCCCCGCTATCGCCAGGCGGCTCGAGAGATTAGAGAATTGATTGCTCATAGAATAGTAAATGGCGTCTGGCGGATCGAAAGTTATTTATGGTGACGGAATTTCGGGCACCCCTACCTAGGAGCAGCTTTACCCGTCTCTTGCGTACCCAGGTGGGTCTGGCTTACGGCGCTCTTGAGTTAGCTCTAAGGGCAGGGCCGATCATGCGAATGCCAAAAGATCAGGTAGGTGACCGTGAGTATTCGTGCGTTTACCGGCAATGGTCACATTAGATAGTAGGATCCTCGGTAACAGACTTGCCGCGTGACTTGCCACGGCGTCTCCTGAAGTGATCTTCAGGAAGTAACACAGAGGAGATACGTCGACACGCGCGGGTTAGAATGTCTCGCGGGAGTGAAGTTCAGGTTGTAGCGATAACGTAATCAGCCACTGTGAAAGTCTACGAAGTGATTGGCGGACCGAAGGGGTTCAGAGAACCGAGTAGTAGGAGATCACTAATGGTGTCGCCGGTAACGATGATAACCCGGGCACCAACAGTGTATTCCGCCGCTTGACGATAAGCTTCAAGTTCATCCGAGATTTCACCGTTTGTCATCAGTACGTAGGCAAGAATTTCTCCGGTGTCAGACCAAGCATCCTTGCCTTTTAAAACCTGTTCCAGGGCGTGTATCCCCGTTTCACCAGAATAGTCCTTGAACTGCACCAGAATGCGGAACGGTCGTTCCGAGAAGGGGCCGCTGGGCAGATCAACAACAATATCAGCGCCTTGCTCATTTGGCCCTCCCGTCTTCTCTACATTGGCCCAAGGGAAGATTGACTGCAGGGCCGCTGCAACGGGTTCCTCCCACTCCTCCGCCCGTAAAGCATTCCGAGTGACGCCTCTGATCTTGCCTCGGATGTCGGGGGTAAGTTCAGAAATCGCTGTGTTTAGACGTTCTTTCGGTGAAGTTCTCTCAAGAACCACGCTTCCTGACTGTGCCAGTTCAACTACACGTTCAAGTTCGCCCTTGGCATAGTCGATATTCTTCATTCGCCGTGGAAAACGAAGGGCTTTTCGTATCGACGCCGATGACGCCGTCGAAGAAGGGTTAAACCCATCTGGGGTCAAAAGCTTTGCAGGTCGGTAGTGACCGAAATCTCCTTGCTCTGGATCGATATCGAAGTTGTAGCCGCCTGTGATCTCGGCGATTGCCGCCAGTCCTGATCCAGGTAGATTTGCCAAAAGAACGATGTCACCTGGCTGCATATATCCTTCATGCTCCGGCCCGTCGGCCATCCACCACTGCCCCTTGACAGCGCTTTCAAGTTTGTCGAGATCTTCGCCGGCGCCCCACTTGGGTATTACTAATCTGAGATCCTGTGATGGATCCCATCCCCATCCCTGCCGCACGCGACCTGCTTTGATCTCATTCCAAAAATAGTCTTTCGAGCGTCGATCGGTACGCCAGAGCCAGTAGTGCCTCGAAGTAGACATCGCTTACCTCCCAAAGCCCATGGAAGATCTTTCCTTGCGGGCATCTTCTTTGACGTCAATTTCCTGCTTGAGCATATCCCAAATCAAAGAAGCGTCAGAGCCAATATCAAGTGCTGAAGACCTTTTCATAACTACCGTGTAGTCCCCAGGCGTTGAGAAGCGAAGGGGCTCAGCTTTCTGTGGTGGTTCAATTCCGAAGAAGGTACGAAATGCCTCCAAAGACTGAGATTCGGTCAGGAAGTCCGCTTCGAGTTTGAATGTCAATCGACGTAGCGCGGCCTGATCGAACCCCTCAACAAGATTGGTGGTCATGCCAAAGGGAAGTTGATGGGCCTCCATCTGGGTGAGTAGCTCGTTGACCTGTGTCACCTCCCAGCTGCGCACAGCGCCCCGTCTATCTTGCAGAAATGAGTCCGCCTCATCGATAATCAGGAACTTCTCTTCGTGAGCCGCTTCACGAAAGGCTTCCGCTATGAGTGCTTCGGTGCCGCCGACATACATCGAAAGCAAATCCGAAGCTCGCTTTAGGAGCGGCTCCATCTCAAGTTCACGCGCGAGATGCTGCAAAAAGAAGCTTTTCCCAGTTCCCGGGGGCCCCGATAGGCAGATGCTCCAGTTGCGGGCCTTTGTCCGCTTCAATTTTTGAAGCAGTTGGTCAGTAGAGAGCACGGCAGATTTCAGGTTTAGCAGGTGCGGGTTGAAATCGGGTGTTTCGGTTTGGTCCCACCTGGAGCGAGGCAACCGAACAAATCCTGTAGCCTCCGCGAGGTTTGACAAAATCTCTCCCAGTTCAGAGTGAGAAGCGTTCGCCAAAGATGCAGTCTCAACTCCCTTTGAGAGAAGGGCCGGTGGGACGGGGAACTCCTGGGCGAGCTCATTCATCTTGAGCTCATCGATTGCGAAAGAGAATCGCTTGCTTGCTGCAAGGAGCAACCGCTTCCGAACCTTGGCATTCGGCAGGCCGATCTTGACCACATCGTTCATCCGCCGAAGAAACGCCTTGCCCATTAGCTGGGGGGAGTTCGCGGTCCAAATTATTGGGGTTTCGTTCTCCTCCAGTAGCCTATTGATATAGATCTTGCTGTCCGTTGAGCGATCTTCGCCAAATGCGGCAAAGCTTCGCGTCAGAATGTCCTCGGCTTCGTCAAAAAGGACGATCGCATCGCTCTGCTTTGAAAGCAGCCGGGTTGTGAACAAGAGTGAGGCAATGCGTTCATAGCTAGAAGGCTCCCGACCTTCCTCGTCGGCCTCCCCAACAGAATAGACCTTCTTGCCAAGTTTCTTTCCAAGAGCCTTAGCGAATTCGGTCTTACCGGTTCCAACAGGGCCATAGAGAAGGAGATTGAATCCTTGTGCGTTGCCACGAAGTGCTCCGTCAATCTCTCGGACCAAACGATCACCATCACGATGCAGGTGCTCAAAATCTTCCCAGGCCAACTGGGAGTTTGATGGTCGACCAAGGACCGCGCTCGACAGCGAATCGATATTCGGGAAATGCTTAAACAGAACTTTGCGAAGACGAGATTCGATGGTGAAAGGGATAGCATCGCAGTGGTGCCATCCGCGTTCTTCAGCAATCAGCCCGGTGCGAAGCATTCCCTTGCCCGGATCGTAAACTGCCTCCGAGATCTCAGTTGGCGTGCGGCCCAGAATGGCCGATAGCCCAACCTCCGCAGATCTGAGTGCAATGGAGAGAGTTCCGATGAGTTGCCCAAGAGGCTCAAGACGCGAAGCCTCTGCTAGGAGGCGTAGGAGCTCCGTTTGAGCCTCAGAGAGCCCTAGATCGCGGCCTATCAAATCGATGTTTTGGAGATAGGTGTCAGTACCCGGCTCAGCTTCAGGCCAGTCGGAGGACAAGGCATCGGTCACCATCGCAAAAATCTGTCGCTCTTCGGCAAGGAGGCCATTTCTGCTCACCGATTGGCGGGTCCGAGGGCCCCGCCGCCGGCGCATCCTCGGGCTATCAAATGGTGCCTCGGCAAGGTCTTCGATAAGTTGAGGAGGCCACTCGATGGGGATTTCGCCTGCAGTTTCAACAAGCCAGGACCCGAGCGCCCCTGCGATGCGGCGATTCGTTTCGGCACGAGGCAGAATATTCAAAAGGTAGCTACGTAGGCTGATTTCAGGTTGGGGAATATTCATGCAAGTCTTCCTTTCCCCACTAAAATAGGAAGGCGATGGGTCAGATTCTGACCCATCTATGATTTGAAATGAGAAAACTTGCTGCTGCATGTTTTGGTAGGCTTAGATTTGGGCTCGAAAGGCCGATGGAAGCGCAGCCTGTTTCGGAGGTACCCCGCCATGCCTTGGATTGATAGTTGGACAGATCTTGCAAATGAGTTGGCAGGGCAGCGGGTTGGCCTGACGATCAATCAGATTGTTGAGCGTAGCGGCAAGTCACGGAAAACAGTGTTGCGTTGGCTCGAAAAGATCGAGATCGAGTACCCTCAGGTCGAGATCGTCAAGCAGCGGGAATACGGCGGTGGTCCATATCGGATATCGCTGAAGGGGTACCGGCGTCATGGCGCTCGGCCGAACCTTCCCCATCGGTTTACCGCAGATGAGCTGGCGACGCTCGATTCAGCAATAGCCTTCCTTAGGGACCAAAATATGGCTCCCAAATTTCATCGCCTCGAGCGAATTCGGGAAAAACTCCTCGATCTCCTCAGCGACCGGGAGCTTAAGGAGTTTGAGCTTTATAGTGGGCCTGTGCGCAAGGCTGCCGCCTGGGCCCCGCGGCCGCATCCGCAGTTGCGGATTGATGAAACCGTTGAGCGGCCAATTGCCGAGGCGATCACCCAAATGAGCGTGGTTAAATTTGACTATTGCTCACAGGAGGATCTGAGCAAATGCACCATTGCGCCTGCGGGCTTTCTTTATTCCACCCGGCCATATCTCGTTGGGTGGCCAAGTTGGGATGTCAGCGGCGAACCACGGAAGTTTCGCTTGGAGAAGATCCGCAACGTTCGCACGACTGACAAGACCTTTACCTTTCCAGAAGATTTTGATCTCAAGGAGTACGCAGAAGAGGCGATTGGGCCATTTCATGGGCCGAAGTTCGATGTGGTGCTTCGATTTGCCCCTCATGCCTCACCGGACGCCATGCTTTGGGTGTTCAACAAACGCCAACAGATTGATCTCAAAAAGGATGGCAGTACCATCGTTCGGTTTAGGACGAGCGGCGATGTCGCCCTGTGCCACCATCTTTTTACCTGGGGCGATGCTGTTGAGATTCTCGAGCCGTCAGAACTCCGCGCCACCTATGTGAATTTGCTCCAAGCCGCCATGGATGCCCAGAACCCCATTCAAGAACGGCATTTGTCATGAAATTGTGGGTAGACGATGAGCGTCCGGCCCCAGAAGGCTGGGCGGGTGCGAAGACCTACCAAGAAGCGATTGATCTCCTTTTGATTGAGAAAGTCGAAGAGTTGAGCCTTGATCATGATCTCGCAGACTTTAGCTCGGATGGACGCGAAAAGACGGGATACGACGTTGCCCTTTGGTTGGTGCAGCGAAAGCTGGATGGCCAATCCATTCCGGCTCAGATTTCCTGCCATTCGGCAAATCCTATTGGCAGGGAGAGGATTCTCGGCGTTGTCGATAGGTATCTGCGCTGACCTGGTATTCCGATTAGAGCTACACTGATGTTAGGAGCTAGAGTCTACAGCAACAGCCGCCCCGCCCACGCTCAGCCAAATTGACAAAGGCTCGGCGCTAAGTAGCTAGCGATTTAGAAATGTACTCACTCACCAATCCACCGACACGAGAGGTAGGAGAAATTGAGACATTACGAACCGGCTTTGAGATAAATAGCCCCTGTTCAGTGAAATCTTGATCTAGCCTCTCAAATCCCCAATCGACTGGGGATCTCAGTACCAGGAGAGCGATTTCACCATTTAGTGCCCTCGGTTTTAGTTCGCCTTGCACAAAATCTTTCATGAGCTGCACACTGGGGAGTGAGTGAATCGGGACACCACCGAAGTCGTTTTTGTTCGGACTTGGGTAAGGAACGAGCCGGAGATTGCAAATCTTTTCAAACCATCCACTTGCCGATGTGAAGGCGCCATAACACCGTTGATACCAGCGTAGTGCAGTAGCTGGCGCTGAATCTAGATACGCTTTTGCGGTGCCGTTCCCGCCTAACATGTCGAGACAAAATTTTGTCCACTCTGACGTGGGCCTATCATCCTCGTCCTTGTGGCCAGGATTTAGTGTAAGGAAATACACTGTCGCCTTTCGAGGATCCCCAAACCACGGCTCCGGGATCCGTACAGACGGAAAACCGTGATGGCTAGCTTGCAGGAGCTCGAGGTCCTGAGGGTGAACACCTCCGTTCGCAGCGACCACGGGTTTCCAGAACTCTAAAAGGTCATTCGCCTTGGGAGGTGAGCAATTCATCATTTCCTCCTTGGAAAGCCACAAGTATACATGAAGGTACCTTTTTGGGTAGAGTAAGCGCCGAGATGCAAGCATGAGAGGCGATGATGGCGAACAATCTACCCTCCGAACTCGAACACGAGGCGCTTAAAGCCAAACAAAGGGAGCTTCGTGAAGGCTTTCCTGAAGGGCTTACACTACGAGTCCATCGAGCCTTAAGCTGGCTTGGTCGTGCCTGCAACGAGGAAAGCGATCTCGATGCGAGGTTCGTATTTTATTGGATCGCATTTAACTCAGCTTATGCTCGAGACCCATCTAGCGAAATTGGGGACGATCTCAAGAAGGGGGAAAGAAGCGCCTTTGCGGCATTTTTTCGGACCATGGTCGATCTCGACAAAGACCAAAGGCTCTTCAATACAATTTGGTCTCGTTTCCCTGGGCCAATTCGACTAATTCTAGAAAATAAGTTTGTATACCAACCATTCTGGCATTTCCACAATGGTCTCGAGGAATACAGAGATTGGGAGCGGCGCTTCGAGCAGAGTAAGTCGGTTGTCAATGGAGCACTAAGATCCAAGGACACAATATTAATTCTCTCTATCTTGTTTGACCGCCTCTATGTTCTGCGGAATCAACTGGTTCATGGCGGTGCGACCTGGAATAGCAGCGCCAATCGAGATCAGTTGCGCGACGGTGTGGCAATCCTCGGCTTTGTCGTTCCAATTTTTATCGACATTATGATGGAAAACCCGCATCAGGAGTGGGGGGCCGCCCACTACCCTGTGGTCGAAATTTGAGTGTGTCTAGGTCTTGAAAGCCAGCTACTGAGTGCTCTCTATTGGGCTAATCGAGTGCACCACAAGCCTCGGTCGCTCGAGATCCAAGCCCCATTGGCGGTCTACATAAAACAGAAGCGCCTTGCGTACCGTTACCTCTAGGTATTTGCCCTCAAATCCATACTCAAGGCGAATCGCGCGCGCTTGGGTGGCAGTCAATTCTGGGTGAATGGCCAGGCGAACTTTAACAACAGTATTCCATTCTACGTCGTCCGGTAGATCGGCGTCCTTGCGCGTCCGAAATGACGAAGAATTTCGATCAATCCTTGCAATCACAAAATCACGGTAGTCACTATTCTTCCAGCAGTACGCGCGAACATGAATCCTGTTTCCATCCGAAGCGAAGTGAACAGGAGTAATCCAACGACGGATCGGTTTAGGCCGGGTCATGGATTGATATGATATCTGCAACGACATTTCGTCTCGAGCGGCGCGATAGAGAAGAGCTTCAACAAACGGATCTGATTGCCGCTCTAGCGGGGCAAGTTCGTCAAAAAGCCCATCGCCACTTTGAACAGCACCGGCGAGCCAATCTGTTAGGGGCGAGGGCGGAGATAGAGGCTCAAAAGCTGGGGTTGCGACGTAACGCTTAAGCGATGGGTCGTATGTCAGGCCGTTCTTGGGGGCGGCGGCCAAATACTCTTTGAAGTCTAAAGCCGCTTGAGCTTCTGAAATTCCAAACTGGTTTGCGAGGTCTTTCCGATTTGCCTGGGACTCCCAAAAAAGAAGGGAATCCAGATACTTAAGTCTTACTCGCTGGGCGAATTTGAGTTTCTCGAATGCCATAGCCAATCAAATAGCTTGACTCGCCGATAAAGTCCATATAGAAATTATACATATAAAAACTATCTGGTGGGCTTGATGAAGATACTTCACACTTCCGATTGGCATTTGGGACGCCATCTGCATGGGCAGGATCTCGAAGAAGATCATGAAGTGATCCTTGAGCAAGTGATTGCGGCCGTTCGGTCTCACAAGCCCGCTGTGTTGATCATAGCAGGGGATATCTTTGACCGCGCTGCGCCTTCCGCATCGGCGGTTAGGCAATTCAACAGGTTTCTTTCCCGTCTGTCAGCTGAGAGCCAAACCGCGGTCGTTTTGATCGCAGGGAACCACGACTCAGGCGACCGTATCGGCGCTATGGCGGCTTTAGCTGACCAGTCCCGCGCATTGATTGGGGGGCCGATCAATTCGCCGGTTGCCCCTCTCATTGTCCAAGACGATTCTGGCCCAGTCGCATTTTCTGCATTGCCTTTCGCACAGGAGTTTATTGCGCGGCAACATTTTGGGGATCTTGAGATTTCAGAGCCAGCCGACGTTTTGAAAGCGCAAATTGAAGCGGCGCGAGAGCACGTGCCCGAGGGCGTGCGGTGGGTAATAACTGCCCACGCGTTCGTAAAGGGAGGTACGCCAAGTGAAAGTGAGCGCAATCTAGCGGTGGGAGGCATTGAGACTGTTCCCGCTGAAACATTTGCCGGTGCACATTACGTAGCTCTTGGACATTTGCACCGACCGCAATCTGCTGGAGCCGATCATATTCGGTACTCTGGAGCTCCACTTGCATTCGGGTTTGATGAAGCCAGCACTGAAAAGTCTATGACTCTTGTTGATCTAGACGGTGCAGGGAATGCCGCGCTGCAATTTATCCCATTCAAGCCATTACGGCGGCTTGTCGTGGTTGAGGGTGAGCTTGAAGATATCCTTATTGAAGGTGCTTCCGTTTCTTCAGAAGATTTTATCAAGGTCATTCTTACAGACGAGTCGCCCCTTATAGATCCTATGAAACGTGTCCGGGAAGTTTATCCAAACGCGCTCCAATTGATTTACCGTCGGGAAGTCGAGCGCATTGATGACGCCGGCGATAAGCAGCTAACAGCCAGTGTCGACGAGCCGATTGAAGTCATTCGTGAATTCTTTCTGCACGCACGTAAGGAGGCCGTGCGTCCGCAGGAGCTGAAGCTCATAACGGATGCGCTGGCAGAATTGCAGAACCGCGAGGCCCAATCATGAGGCCCATTCAACTAACACTGCAGGCATTTGGGCCGTATGCAGGACGAGAAGTCATCGATTTTAGGCCAGCCTTGGCTGCTGGGCTCTTTGGGATATATGGACCCACGGGCTCGGGGAAATCGTCAATCTTTAGCGCAATTTCCTTTGTCCTTTTTGGTGAAACAGCAAAAGGCGATCAGGACCCCAGTAGCTTGAGGTCAGACCATGCATCACTCGAACTTCTGACCGAAGTAGAATTTTTCTTTGAGGTTGGTAGCAAGACCTATCTCATCCGCCGCCGACCAACTCAGGAGCGCCCTTCTCAGCGCGGCGAGGGTACAACTGTCGAGCAGCACAGTGCTTGGCTTTTTGATGTGACGGGTGTCCCTGTTGATGAGGTTGGGTCTCAGAATCCAGGGAAAGTATTGGCGGAAAAGAAAGTTGGTCTGGTTGCTGAGGAAGTGAAACGTATCCTCGGCTATGGAGCAGATCAGTTTCGGCAAATTGTTCTACTCCCCCAAGGGCAGTTCGAAAAATTTTTAGATGCGAAAACAGAAGAACGGCTCGTCATCTTGCGAGACCTGTTTGATGTCTCACTTTTTCGAAGCTTGACGGACGTGTTTAAGACGCAAGAGAGGGAATTAGCACAAGAAATCCGTCAGTCTCGAGCCCTTTACAGCTCGATCCTGCAAAATGAGGGCCTGGAAAGCGACGATGCCCTGAAAGCCAAGATAGAAGAAACGTCGAAAAAAGTATCCAAATCTCAGGGCCAAGCCGAAGAGGCCCAAAAGGTTGTCGAGGCGCACGATAAAGTGCTGAACGATGCCCGCAACACAGTTTCAAAGTTTGATGACCTCAAAGCAGCTGAGGCCGCGCTCAAAGACCTTGGTGTACGTTCAGCTGAGATTGCTCAGGCGAAAGTGGATCTTGCAGGCGCGCGCAAGGCGCAATCACTCTTGGATGTTGATACGGCCTATGCCGATGCCATAGACGCGCTGCAAAAGGCAACCAAGAATGCTAACACCGCTGAAGCAGCTCTGAAGCATGCTACGTCCAATGCTTCTGAAACATCCAAGCGGCTCTTAGAAGCGAAGTTAAAAGCGCCGGAACTTGAGAAATGCAAAGAAGAAGTGCGTGAGCTGAACGCACACAGAAAGACCTTAGACGCCTCGGAGGCCGCTGCTGAACGCGTTCGGTGCACTGAGGAAGATGCTAAGAAGGCGCGCGAGACATTAAAGACAGCCAATTCAGATCTCGAGAAGCGCAAGAAGGAGAGAGCGGAGGCCGTTGCAGCCCTAGACGGCGCGCGCAAAAGCGCATCAGAGTTCCAATCCCTCAACGTGAAGAAAAGCAAGGTAGAACAGGACTTTGCAGCCGCCCGCAGGTACGAAAAGCTCGAAAGAGATATCAGCGCAAGCCTTGAGGAGGTCGAGAACGCTAAGGCTAAGTCTGACGACGCAAGGCAGCAGGAAGCGTTGCGCCGCCAAGAACTAGAGCAAGCGGAACATGCGCTTGCCGGGATGCAGGCGGTGCACTTGGCCGAGAAGCTTGTAGATGGGGCTCCCTGTCCTGTTTGCGGATCGTGCGAGCACCCCGTCCCTGCCGAAGGTGATGCTGAGAGTGCTGGACTCGACGCGGCCTTCCGCGAAGCACGAGAGAAACATCAAGCCGCCCAGGCATCGACCATAGAGGCCATTGGATTGCTTAAATCCCAGGAGGCCATACTTGCGGAACGCACAGCCAACCTCGCGTCTCTTCCAAAACCAGATTCATCTTCGCGTGAGATTGCTGAAAAGAAGGATGAAATCAGCACTGATATAAAGAAACTGGGTGCACCTCTCGATATCGCGGCACTCGAAATTTCCCTCAGCAATTTGGAGGCGGCGGTAGCGAGTGCGCAAAAAGTACAAGAAGCTTCGCGCGAATCTCTGTCAAACGCCGAGAATAAACTAGCAACTGCTATAGGGGCCTTTGAGTCAGCGGTTCGGTCGGTGCCGGAGCCTCTTCGAGTGCCGAGGGCTTTGGCGCAAGCGCTGGGTGAGGCTGAAGAGAAAATTCAGTTACTTCAGGGTGAGCTTGAGGACGCCCAAAATGCTGACGTTCAAGCACGTGAATCTCTTATTAAGGGCCAAGCAGAACTCAATGCCGCCAAAGAGGCTCAATCGAGTGCGAATGAAAGAGTCGAGCGGAGCAAGCAAAAATTCGATGAGAGGCTTAAGAAGGCGGAGCTTGACGAGCAGTCTTATCAGTCATTCAAAGCCAAGATTGCAAATATCGATCAGCTTGCAGGGGTGGTAGAGGCTTATGATGCGGATCTTTCACGGGTGAAGCAGTGGCATGCCAAGGCATTGGAAGGTGTAGAGGGTCTTGTTCGCCCAGACATTACAGCTCTTGAAGGAGCTTTGTCAGAAGCGAGGGCGCAACTCAGCCAGCTTCAAAATTTAGCGGCTACCGAAGGAGCCCAACTGAAACACCTCAAAACAGTTGCAAAAGATCTGGCCACGCGCGAAGTCGCAATTGCGGAGGCAGAAAAGCGGTACGCTCCGTTGGCAAGCGTCGCTGTAGCCCTCCGAGGAGAAAATCCGGCCCGAACAAAATTGGAAACATTCGCTATTACGGCGATGTTTGAACACGTTCTTGATGCAGCCAATCTGCGACTAGGACCGATGACATCTGGCAGGTACGAACTTCAAAGGGAAGAAACGGCTACTCGCGCAGGATACGCGGGCCTTGGCATTACGGTTCATGATGTACACACGGGCAAGCCGCGGGCGACTTCATCTCTTTCCGGGGGAGAAAAGTTCCTGGCAGCATTGTCTCTCGCCTTAGGACTTTCAGATGTCGTGGAAAGAACGTCGGGTGGCATACGGCTCGATACGATTTTCATCGATGAGGGGTTTGGGAGCCTGGATATGGAAACACTAGATCAGGCACTACAGACGCTTCAGGACCTTATCGGTCAAAGCCGGGCTGTCGGATTGATCTCACACGTTGAGCTTGTCCAACAGGCGATACCTCATGGTTTTCAGATCAAAAAAACAATCGCAGGAAGCCATGTAGAAGTCGGGCGCGCAGCGTAGGCCGGCTGTAGCCAGAGTTTAGATTGGCAGATGTTTGAATTGAGATATTAAGACTATGGCGTACCGAACATACGCTCCTGAGCGAGATGATCCGTTCCCTGTTTCGCGCAGTGGGATAGAGCAGTTTATTCGATGCCCGCGGTGCTTTTATCAGCACAGGCGACAGGGGCTCAGACCTCCGCCGATGGTGCCTCTAACCCTGGCCGTTGCAACAGATGCGCTGCTTAAGAACGAATTCGATACAATCCGGGGAAACGATGATGTTCACCCTCTATGGAAGGAGTATGGGCTAAACGTTCGAGCCTTCGACCACCCCAATATTGATATTTGGCGCTCGAATTTCAAAGGCTGCCGCGTTCTTCATGCAGAAACCAATCTTGAGATCTTTGGAGCCGTGGATGATGTCTGGCAGAATCGGAATACGGGCGAGCTCCATATTGTCGATTACAAGTCGACGTCCAATAAAGGAGACCCAACAATTGATGGAGGGGGCTGGAGTGATAGTTACAAGCGCCAGATGGAGATCTATCAATGGCTCTTTCGACAATCCGGCTTCGAAGTCTCGAATACCGGATACTTTCTCTATGTGAATGGCTCAAAAGAGGGCACTTTCTATGACGCCACGCTCGGCGGTATCATGCGTTTTTCGACAACCCTCATCCCATATGAGGGGGATGGTTCTTGGTTGCCTGATATACTACTCCAGGTTCGTTCATGCCTCGAGGGTGAGGTAGCGCCTGGACCATCAGAAAATTGCGACATCTGCTCCTACTTCAGTTCACGAGAAATATTGGAAGTACACTAGCTTTTATCTCATTGGAGGCGCCGCTCAATGAAACTCCCAGAAAAGCAAGAACAAATTGTTCGAGATACTGCTGAGACGTCGGTCGCTGCTTTCAAACAGATAGCGGATGATGCTGCAAAAGGGCTCGGCGAAGAGACGCCGAAGGGCGCTGAGACGTTTGCGTACACGAACACGCTAAATACGGATAAAGCCGCAAAAAGACTTTCAGACATAAACGTCGAGCTGGCTGTGAACCTACGCCACTTGCAGCAGGAGCCGGCGATTGCGCGGGTCGTAGTTATAGATGAGGAGGATGAAGCCGCAGTTCCGGTAACTTATTATATTACTCGCTGCACGCCATATAAGTCGCTTGGAGGCAATGAGAACCTGGCGGGGTACCGAGGTCCGCTTGGGCGAATGGCGGCACTCGATGTTGGTGATTCAGTTGAGATAAAGCTCCCCAAAAGTACTCACTACTTTGAGGTGGTTGAAAAGGCGCTGTTACGCCCACAAGAGATTGAAGGAATCTGGGACTCTAGAGATTCGCAGATTTACTTTTCCGATGATCAACCTCTAACAATTCGGTCGCTAAGGTCTTTTCTTGAATCGTTTGAGGTAGAGTCTGTAGATAGCCTCGACGACCTTCTAGCTGAGGAAGATGCTGAGGAAAACGTTCGTCGGGGAATTGGCCGTACAATCCTTACGAAAATGGCGTTGCGCGACCAACCTGTTTTGGATCGATATCAGGATGAAGTGTTTCGCCTGCCAATTAGTACGCGTCTAATCCTGCTGGGCCCCCCGGGCAGCGGGAAAACAACAACGCTCATTAAGCGGATCGGCCAAAAACTTGATGTTGATGCAGGAGGGTTGTCTGATGAGTTTCTTTCGACCGCTCTCGGTGGGGGGCCAGGTGACACAAGCAGGGCCTGGACAATGTTCACACCTACTGAGCTTCTCAAGCAGTATCTAAAAGAGGCTTTTAACAAGGAGAATATCCCCGCGTCAGACGATTACGTTCGGACATGGGATAGGGAGCGCCTATCACTTGCTCGTTCAACTTTTGATGTTCTGGCAACAGCCAACAGAAATGGGCTTCGTTTTTCCAAGGAAATGAGCATCCTGTCGACGGATGCAGAAGATAACCTTTCCGGCTTCTGCGATGCCTTTAACAGCTGGCAGAACGAACTGTTTTGGAAGTCATTGAAAGAGTCGCTTGAGACGCTATCCGAGTGGCCTGACGAAGAAATTGCTGCTCAAGGCAGAGCCATATTGAATGAACTCCCATCTTCGGTGTCCAATCAACTCGGTCAGGCATTCACCGCCTTGTTTTCGCATTCCGGTGAGCTCCGGCCGCTCTTCACAAGGCTTCAGGGCGAAACCAGCGATATCATAGAGAAGTCCCTCAATGCCTGCGTTAATCGAGACCGGGAATTCTTAGATAAGCTCGTTATTTTTCTCGATGAAATGGGAGAAGTTGACGATGACGATGAAGGTGATGAGGAAGAGGCGGATCTAACAGATGATGATCTGCAGCAACAAAGTTTGGGACCTCGCAGACGTGCGAAGCGGTCCTACGAGCGGGCACTTAGTGCGCTTGCTAGAGCTGAATTCCAGAAACGGAAGCTTCGAGAGGGCAGCCAAGCCCACCGCATCACGGATTGGCTCGGAGATCGCCTAATCAGCGCGGATGAACTAGTTGCGCTAGGTCAAAAACTTATGGCACGTCGTCACATTCAGAAAGTACTGAATGCACTTCCACAATACTATCGAGGCATGGCTGCACGGTATCGGCGTTTCCGCCGGGAGCAGCACAGAAAGGGCGAGTGGTATCTCCCAGGGGACTTCAATCGCATGGCCATCACCCCACAGGAATTGGATGCTATCTTGTTTTGTTGCTTGGATTCGACCCAAAATATTCTACAGAGGCGAGACGTCTGGCGTCGCTTGGACGAGAACTATTTCATGCCTGTTAGGCGGGCTAGCGAGGCTCTCTCCAGCCAGATATTCGTAGATGAGGCGACGGATTTCTCACCAATCCAACTTGGGTGTATGAGACGCCTCTGTAGTCCCGCAACTCAATCCTTTTTTGCATGTGGCGACTACAATCAGCGTCTGACGAGCTGGGGCATAAAAGACCAAGAAGGCTTGGAATGGGCGGCAGGGGATATTGCGACAAAGGAAATTCGGTTTTCCTACCGACAATCTAAGGAACTGAATGACTTTGCCATGGCTATCGCCGACCTATCAGGGCGCAATACCCAAGCAGTGCTTCCAAATGAAGTCGACACCCCGGGAAAGCAACCAGCATTGGGCTATGCTCAGCAGGACTTTGCCACTACTGCTGATTGGCTTGCCGCACGAATTTCTGAAGTTGAGAGAACCACCGGCGAAATGCCTTCAATTGCCGTCTTTCTAAATGAAGAGGGCAAACTTTCGGAGATGGAGGTAGCCCTCAATCGGGCGCTATCGTCTTTGAATGTCCGCGCAAAGGCATGTCATGGTGGCGATACGGTCGGATCCGAGGATGAAGTTCGAATATTCGATATCCAGCACATTAAGGGTCTAGAGTTCGAGGCTGCCTTCCTCATAGGAATTGATGAGCTCGCGACAGCTCGGCCAGACCTGTTTTTCAACTACCTCTATGTTGGCGCGACACGGGCCGCAACGTTTCTGGGGATGACATGCAACGGTGACAGCCTTCCGCCAGAAATCTCCACGCTGCAAGAACACTTCTGTGATGAGTGGAACTAGTGATCGGTCATGTGCGGGTATGTCGGCAAGTCGACTTGAAGGCAGGGACAATACGATGACGAATAAGCGGCCTGTTTTCGCTGAGAATGATAAAGGGGAATTGATACCTATGAGGCCATCTGCCCCTCCAAACGAGGATGTTCTTCAAGAATTAATTGCATCGCATCCAGATATCGTGGGGGAAGAAGATGGTGAGCTGTTGCTTGTGTGTCGCGAGCAGGGAGTACCTGGCGACGAAGACGGATCAGATAGATGGTCACTTGATCACCTATTTGTAACAGGCAACTCTGTTCCTGTCTTGATTGAGGTAAAGAGAGCTTCAGACACCAGAATTCGCAGAGAGGTCGTTGGGCAGCTGCTTGATTACGCGGCTAATGGGGTTTCCTATTGGCCTCCTGGTACTATGGAGAAAAGTTTTAGAACCACATGTGAAAGTTCTGGGCTTGATCCCGATCAACAAATGGCACTTTTCCTAGACGGAAAAGATGCAAAGGAATTTTGGGAGCAAGTCGATTCGAATCTGGGGGCTGGGCGCCTTCGTTTGGTCGTTGCCGCAGACGTCATTCCTCCAGAACTGGCACGTGTCATAGAGTTTCTGAATGAGCAGATGCGAGCCGAAGTCCGTGCGATTGAGCTTCGTTATTACGAGAGTGAAGATGGGCGTCGGACGTTGGTCCCACGAGTTATTGGGGATACTGAGCGTTCACGCTCAATCAAAGGCCCAAAAGGTCGTTCTAAGCCAGAACCAATAACGCTCGAAGAATGGATCAACAAATTTATTGAGCCGGCCGGGCCGAAAACTCTTAGCGGCGCTCAGAAATATATAAATTTCATCAAGCGGCTCGGTGGGGAAGTCGACGTAGCCTCTACGCAGGGCTCACTTTACGCCAAGTTTCAAAGTGATGACGGTGCAAACGTCTGGCCTTTCAACCTTCAAAAAGGTGGCCTGATTTGGGTTTCTTTCTCTTACACCTGTATTCGACCAGGTCTTCAAAGCGACGAGATTCGTGAAGACCTCCTCAAACAGTTTGACGCCGCTGTTGGCGGATTATCCACTGCAAACACTCGCGGATTTCCTAGCTTCCCGGCATCTCGCATAGATAACCCCAAGATCGCCGCCGCCTTTGAAGAGATCGCCACCAAGTATATAGCTCTGGCACGAGAAGCGGGAAGTTCTGAAGGTTAGAGGTATGGAACTGGCAGAGCAGAGCGGTGTGTTGGTGCGATGAATTTGAACACGAAAACCAAATTCTTCCATGAAAGCACACCCCTTTATTTACCCGAAGATGTGCGTCCGTTTTTGGGAAAGCCGGATCTTCACTGGAAACAAGGGCGCTCTGCATATGAGCTCGCCCATTCATGGATAAACTCAGAGGATTTGCCAGCTGAAGTGCGAATTGTTCTCGAGCAAGTACCCGCTTTCAAGGGTGCTCGACTCTGTCGAGGCTTCTTCGAACATCAAACCAGACTTGATTCGGAAGTTGGTCCTAGCCAGACCGATCTACTAGCAAAATTCAAGTTGCATGATGGGACAGCCGTTGTGGGGATTGAAGGCAAAGTGGATGAGACCTTTGGCCCTCTTGTTGGAGAATGGAATACGGGGACACCAAGTCGCGAGCGACGACTGAGCTGGTTGTGCGATCGTCTTGGCGTTCGCACAGACGGTGTAGATTCTTTGCGTTATCAACTCTTCCACCGAACAGCCGCTGCCCTAATTGAAGCGGAACGACTGGGGGCAAGCCATGCTGCTATGCTCGTGCAGTCGTTTAGCGCCAATCATGCTCATTTTGCAGATTTTCAGGCGTTTGCAGATTTCTTAGGCACCCCTGTTACTAAACCTGGCAGAATGTCAGAAGCCATTGGTGGGACCCGCGTCCCGCTTTATCTCGGATGGTGTACTAGTCCGATCCGACAATTCGATTCCTAGGCCCCAACCTCGTGACCTGAGACCCAACTTCCCTCCGGATTAGTGGAGAGTCCTGGGTCCCGATTGTAACCTCAACCCAGCAGGATGGCGATCCACCCCCTCTATTTCTGATAGAGACGATCAAGCTCGCGACACCTAGACTCCCTTTGCTCACAGTAGTTGTTTAGGACCATCGCATTGAGCTTCCATTGAGCCTTCCTATCCTTCTCAAGACAGTCAACTATTCCCTCTTCAACAAAGCGATGGAGAATTGCATTCACTCGGTTACCATTTACGCCGTCCGGTCGGGCCCTTGCAGTTGAAAAGCGCATCTCTTGGTCCACGCTTGAAAGCTTACCTAGCTCTCTCAACACGCCATTCTCATCATTGATCAAGGTTTCCCACCACAATCGCTTTGTTTCTAGATGTTGACCGTCAATTCGATTACCAATGCTACGTACGAGCTCTTCGATGAATACGGGGCCACATTCCCAGCCCGACCTTCGTATCATTGAGAGAATAGTATCCTCACTAACTTTTATCCCAAGTATTCTCTCAGTATGATAACGGACTTTCCGATAGCTATCTATTCCCGGGCATGCCCAATCTGCAAAGAAGACAGGGTCATCCAATGCACTACCTTGTATAAAGGGGATATCTCGCAAACGATCTATCAGTTGAGGTAGGAGCTTTAAGACAGCTACATTGAAGTACCAATCACGATCTGATTCCAACGCGCGCAAGTCTAGCAACTCCCCCCAGGCCGCAGTCTGCTCCAGGACTTCTTGTGCTCGGCGGCACCCATCTCGCCACGCAGAGTCTCGATCAAATCGAAGCAGTCCCCAATCGATACTTTGATCATCGTCCGAACCGCAGACAATCCAAGAGTCGTCTCCAAAACACTTTGATACATCTTCAATTCTCATAGAACGAGATTCTATGATGCACGAGGAAATGCTCATAAGTATCTCGCCAACAACGCCGAAACCGCAGTATCGGCTCTCGACAAGCGAGATGATTCCATCATGTAGAACTGCTCGAATATGCTCTTTGGATGGAGCATCTATCGATGAAGGCAACGGCAATCTTATCTCAATTGAGTTTTGGCTAGCATCGGCGCCCGACAGATCTTGACCAACACGTCTAAGGAGTTGTGAAACCACTTTTGAATTTTGACCTAACAAAGTTAGGAGCTTCACCCGCATTGATTCAACATCGCGAAGCACATCATCATCCAATCCTCCTTGGGAAGTGAACTCGAGACTAAGCACCACCGTGTCGGGTTTCATTGGGGACATTTCCCTCCGAGGTTGGATTGTTGCGGTAAGTTAGCGAAGACCACATTCTGCTTTGCCTCGCCCATGGGTTGGCGAGAAGTCCAATTCAGCCTAGTACGAGAACGCGTGCGAGTCTCGCGCGAGAAATGTATTGTTTTGTGCGAGGTTCAGGCACATTTGGCGACACTGACTATTGCGCAAAATGGCTGAAATCAGTCGAACTGGACCTAAGACTTGTCCTAGTTAAGGTTGGGCGTAATAGCAGATCGCTGCGATCTCAAATGGAAAGTTCCCAGTCCTTACCGTTTCTGGTCACATCCAATTTCACCTCACCGGGAAGGGTCGACTGGCAGAGTGACCTGTCCCCATTCATTGGGCTCCCGGTCGACATAGTCACCCAGTGTCACGATCCATGCTGCCCGATCGCGACCATTGGTGGCGTGCCATTCGCCGATTTGCTGGAGGACGGACACCAGAAGCTCATCTTCGCCAGGAATGTCGCCAACGGCGTAGATGAAGGGTGAGGACATCCCCGATGGTTATCTCGAAACGGCGCCGAAATTGCGATCGTTCCCGGGCCTACGATGTTGCACCCAAGTGTAGTAAGATGGGCAGCCACGATTTTCAGGTTTGATCGCAGGGATTTTCAGGTTTGACGGACAGATCAGAAGCTCTTGAACTCCTTCGGGCAGCCATGGCTGATCATTCTGTCGAGTTTCGAGATGGCCAGTGGGAAGCTATCGATAGTTTGGTCAACAAGCGAGAACGCTTGCTTGTGGTGGAGCGCACAGGCTGGGGCAAGAGCTCTGTTTACTTTATTGCCACACGAATCTTTCGAGACCGTGGGCACGGACCGACTCTTATTGTTTCGCCGCTTCTTGCGCTAATGCGAAATCAGGTCGAGGCTGCTGGCCGGCTCGGCATCCATGCTTTGACGATTAACTCGACCAATCGAGAAGACTGGCCGGAACTACAACAAGCCGTGCGGGATGATGAAGTAGACGCTCTACTCGTTTCTCCAGAAAGGCTAGCCAACGACGACTTCGTTGAAGGCGTATTACTGCCAGTCGCTAAGCGCGTTGGGTTGCTGGTAGTTGACGAAGCGCATTGCATCTCCGATTGGGGTCATGACTTCCGCCCTGACTACAGGCGCCTTGTCAACGTTCTCCAGCAGATGCCTAGTAACGTGCCAATACTAGGAACGACGGCAACAGCAAACGATCGAGTGGTCGCTGATGTAAGGGCTCAGCTCGGCAATATCGGCGTTCAACGGGGGACTTTGCTTCGCAAGACATTAGCGCTTCAGACATTGAGCTTGCCTTCGCAGGCTGCACGGCTGGCCTGGTTGGCCGAACACATCGGTTCCTTGCCTGGGACTGGGATCATATACACGCTGACTAAGCGAGATGCGAACCAAGTTGCGGACTGGTTACAAGACCATGACATTGCGGCTCACGCATATTATAGCGGGGTCGAAAGCGACGATTTCGAAGACTCAGACTCATACCGTCAGTATCTCGAAGGGCAACTACTTCGGAATGAGATAAAGGCGATTGTTGCAACGCCTGCATTAGGTATGGGTTATGACAAGCCCGATCTAGGATTTGTAGTTCATTACCAAGCACCTGGCTCAATAGTAGCGTACTACCAGCAAGTTGGCCGAGCCGGTCGCGGCATTCCGTATGCCGTTGGAGTTTTGATGTCCGGAGAAGAGGATGGAAACATACTCGAGTACTTCCGGAGAACGGCTTTCCCAAAAGAGAAGTGGGTGCGTGTTGTGCTGGAAGCGCTGGATGAAACGGATGGTTTGAGCATTCGCGAGCTCGAAGAAGAAGTTAACCTAAGGCAAGGGCAGCTTGAACAAGTGCTTAAGTACTTGTCCGTGGAGTTCCCTGCACCAATCATCAAGGCGGGGTCGAAATGGCAACGCACGGCTGTACCATTCCAAATGGACCGGGAGCGTATTCGTCGTCTGACCCAACAACGCGAAACCGAATGGCAGGAGGTGCTAGATTATATCAATGAAGATGGCTGCCTAATGCAGTATCTCGCGAGTGCGCTCGACGATGTCGATTCTAAGCCTTGCGGAAAGTGTGCGTCCTGCATGGGTCAACCTATTGTTGATTCAACTTTCTCGAACAAGAGCGTCGTAGCTGCAGCTCAGTTCCTTCGCCACTCGGAACTGCCACTGGAATGCAACAAGCAGGTTGCAAGGGACGCTTTCTCTGAATACGGCTTTCGAGGGAACCTGTCAGGTGAGCTTCGCGCGGAGACGGGGCGTATTCTCTCTCGATGGGGTGATGCTGGTTGGGGTCAAATTGTCGCCGATGACAAGCATCAAGGACATTTTCGCGACGAACTCGTTGGGGCGGTGGTGGAGATGATGAGCGAGAGGTGGTGTCCGAACCCGTCACCTGTGTGGGTCACATGTATTCCTTCGAAGAACCATCCGGACCTTGTTCCTAGCTATGCGAGAAGATTGGCAGAGGTGCTAAGATTGCCGTTCAAGCCGGTAGTGCATAAGGTAAAGGACAATGATCCTCAGAAAATGCAACAGAACAGATACTACCAGTGCAGAAATCTCGACGGCGTTTTTGAAATCGAAGGTCCTATCCCAGAAGGGCCAGTTCTCTTGGTAGATGATGTCGTCGACTCTGGGTGGACGCTTACCGTTGTGGCCGCCCTACTTCGGCAATCCGGGAGTGGTCCGGTTTGGCCCTTGGCATTAACAACCTCAAGCATAGGGGCATAACTTGGATATTGGCGCTAATGCTCAAGCGGTAATGCTCCTGACCGTTTCGCTCGGCAAGTCCGATAAGTCTGGCCCCAAGCCCCTCACTACGAAGGAGTGGGCGCGATTTGCCGTGTGGCTAAAGGATCATGAGCTGAAGCCATCGGCTTTGTTGAGCGGTGATGTGAACACATTGCTTGCCGGGTGGATGGATAAGACAGTCACCACAGACAGGATATCGGGTCTGTTGGATCGAGGAGGTGTGCTTGGTCTTGTACTCGAGAAGTGGCGAAGGGCTGGACTATGGGTCCTTACTCGATCTGATTCAGAATACCCGGAGCGGCTGAAACATCGTCTTCGTTTCGACTCTCCTCCTGTTCTGTTTGGTTGTGGGAACAAGAAGCTGCTTGGCCGCGGTGGAATTGCCGTTGTTGGTTCTCGAGATGCAGCAACTGCCGACGTTGCGTTCTCTGAAAACCTTGGAGGATCGGCTGCTGAACAAGGATATTCAATCGTGTCTGGCGGCGCTCGCGGAGTTGATGAGAGTGCGATGTTCGGCGCACTGAAAAACGGGGGCACTGCAGTAGGTGTGCTCGCGGACAGCATGCTGCGAGCAGCCTCCTCAGCCAGATACCGGAAGCACCTTCTTGCAGGTGACTTAGTTTTGGTCACCCCGTTTAACCCTGAAGCGGGCTTCAATGTTGGAAATGCAATGGCTCGCAACCGGCATATCTACTGCCTGGCGGATGCCGCCGTGGTAGTAAGCAGCACTCCTAACAAAGGAGGCACATGGAATGGGGCCATCGACGATCTTAAGGCGGGCTGGGTACCGCTTTGGGTTAAGCGCACCAACACAGCGGGATCGGGTAACTCAGAACTTGTTCAGAAGGGGGCTAACTGGTTTCCCGATGACTTAGATTCGCTTTCTACGCTACTGACGAGTCCATCGACAGGAGCCGTTCAGGGTGGTGGTGCCGAGCTACCGCTGCTTTCTACCCAGGTTACTCCGGTAGAATTATCTGAAGGGGTGGTCGGCAAATCCAAGACCGAAGATGAAAGCGTCTTGCACCCAATTGTGGAAATCGAAAAAGTCGCGGCCGGTCAAGATAACAAGCCCGTCAAGACTGATGCAGACTTTTACAGGCTGTTCCTGGATCGAGTGATTGAAGTCACTGACGGCAGACCGATGAAGGCTGACGAGATCGCGGCAAGCCTTGAGCTCGAGAAGTCACAAGTCAACGCGTGGCTGAAGCGAGGTGTTGCGGACGGGGAGATCAAGAAACTCCAGAGGCCAGTCAGGTATCAGGCAAACACCTCTGAGCGCGAACAGGCGTCCTTGTTTGGCTGACATGAACCGCTATCCATGCCGACGAGGAGCGAAGCCCAACAGTGTGCAAGCGTTGTGCAAGTCGCGAATTATCTCGGCCGGCGGCGTCAATCCGAAGATCTGCTCTGGCTCACCTATCTTCAATGAGGTCGAGGGTTCACCTCAGGCGCAGTTCATAATCTGCCTTTCTCCTTCTGCCCCCACATGGCGGGGAGAGTTTCCCGACGATTGGCGGTACTTTGTCCTGCCAGTAGAGATTGCTGAATCAGGTTTCCGCATAAATGTCGACGCCTACTTTAATGGCTTCAAGAAAAACGGGGAGCCACGTAGCAAGCAAGGGTCATGTCAAGACTTCGTTGGCCCTGGCCCGCTTCGGTCATCCTCAATTCCAGACCATCAGGATGACTTTCTGCCCTACGAAGAAGCTTTTGATCTTTTGGGTTGCTAAATGAAGCAAAAGAGGGTCGTCCACGCCATCGTCGCTACAAAAGTCTGACGAAGGGCGCCTCTCCCAAAACGAAGAGTTTCGGGAGCGACGAACTGCGCTTTTTATAAATAGCGATGCGGTGACAACGACACGCCCCAAGAGGAGTTTTCAAAACCTATTCTCCTGAAGCGCGGCGATTGGACAACTTCGGCAGACACCAACGCACGTTGGGTATCGGCGGCAGACTGGTGAAGGAGTCGGTCTTTCTCTGGATGGATATTCAATTAGGATACGCTTCACGCGGTAGAAGTGTTGCGAACGCGCGAAGCCCAATCTCCCGGGTGTTGGCATCCTGCCGCCTTGACCACGCGGCCATCTGGTTCAGCGTGAACTCGCTTTTGCCAATCCGGATGTTCCAGTTTTCGAACTTCTCCGCCACGTCGTCGCGAAGGAGATCCAAGAGCCGCAAGGCCGTGACGGGCAATCCTGTTTCGATCTCGTCACGAATGATCGCGAACTCGACCGGATGGCGCCCGGCCGCGACAGCAAGGCCCCATTGATGGATCATCCGGGAGCCGGCGGGGATCAGGCGCAGGGACATTTCCAGCTCGCCTATGCGATCGAAGTATTCGTCCGGGTCATCCCATCCCAGGGTCCGGACGAGTTCACGCCAGTGGGGATCGCTTCTCTTCGAGACGAGCGATTGCGCAAACGGGCTGCGATTTTCCTTGAGATTTGTCATGTCTTCCTCCTCAGTTACGAGGAGGACCGGCAAGTCTTTCGCTTTTGTTGCGCCTCTATTCGAGGGGCCACATCCCGGCTTTCGCCGGAAACCACCTTGCCGCGGGCGGCAGGTTGGTGAAGGAGCCGATCCTTCTCTCGATGATGGATCGAAGATAGGGTCACAGCGGCAGACTTTCAAGCACCTAAGAAATGAGGAGGAACATGGAGCAAGCTATAGAATTGGGGCCCAGGTTTGATGAAGCATTTGCATTAGCCTGCGAACTGCACCGGGGACAACCGCGCAAAGGGACAAAAGTCCCTTATATCGCTCACCTAATGTCAGTTGCAGCTCTCGCACTTGAGGCCACCCACTACTGTGGCTACGAGGCAGCTGAAGATATTGCGATCGGCGCCCTCTTCCATGATGCCATTGAAGACCAAGGGCACAAGATCAGCCTTGAAACGATCCGAGAAAAGTTCGGAAGAAAAGTGCATGAAATCGTAAGCGACTGCTCAGATGCAAATATCCAAGAAGAGGGGCAGGAGAAAGCGCCATGGCATGAGAGAAAGCAGGCGTATGTCTCTGGCATCCGTCATAAGTCGCGTGAGACATTGATTGTCTCCTGCGCTGACAAACTCCACAACGCCAGATCCATGATGTACGACTATGATCACACCGGCGAAAGGTTTTGGGATCGCTTCAATTCAGGAAAAGAAGACCAACTTTGGTATTATAGCTCACTTCTAGAGGCATTCAAAGAGACGTGGCCAGAGAACCCACTGCTTCCCGAGTTCGCTGCTGTAGTCAAGCGGATGGAGCAGGCGATTGAAGGAGCCTAATCAAGAGGCCGATCGCAGAAACGTCTAAAGTCCAATGAATGGGGACAGGTCAGTATCAGCCAAACCACAAGACAGGCCAAGCCTGAAGGGTAGTTCCTTGACGATGTCATGGTTCTCCCTCCACCCGCGCAGCAAACGGTACCGGGGCGTGCAAGTGCTCAAAACAATTGTGCGGGTTTCAGCGGGATCAAACAGTGCGCCGCGGGTCTGAGGACGGCTGAAAACAGCCAAAAACCAGTCATGACTTATCCTGGTCAAGGTTGGGTGTGTCAGGCAGTCGTATGTGCCCTATCGTAATTGCCATCGCTGAACAACTTCATCTTTGAGTGGATGTGCTCTGCAATGCGCGTATACATCCACTTGGTTCTTCAACATTTACTGACCTGGCTGACCGCAGCAACGTCAGATATCCTAAACCAGTCGACGCAGTTCTGTGGCCAAACGGTGGTTCAGAGACTCTATGACTGGCGGAAGTTCAGAGTCAGCCCTTCTGGTTGAGGGAAGACAACTCGATGGCGGTAGGGGGAAGCGTAGCTGAAAGAATACTAGGTTTGACAGAAACAGGGGTACCGTCTCATTGATCAAATTTCAAAACCCTCTAATTGTTCACTGTTACTCTATCCAAGCATCCAAGTCAGAATTCTCGCAGAACTGTCGAACCTCACTCAATGGCACTGGGTCGAATGGTGCCGAATGCACAACATGAATTTTTTCAGCTGCCCAATCCTGAAGCGTTTCATCTTTCAGCCTTACTAGGCGTTCGCATTCTTTCTCAGAAAGCTCAATTGTCGCAATACCTACCCGGTAGCGTTCGGCATACTGTACCATAAGCTCGCGCTTTGGCAGTGAGCTGCGTGCATCAATCCTGACACAATACCATGACCTGTGAGCAAATCTTTTGTGAGAAACCGCCTCAAAGAAGAACTTTTCCCATGCGACGATATCTCTCTTTACCTCACAGGACACAAGTTCAATTTCCACAGCGCCAGCGAATCTTGTTTGCTTCTTCGCGACAATATCCGGGTTGCCCCAAGGCCCATTCCCTCTCGCATTTGCAACAGTTTGAGTTTCTTTATATTCGCTGCCAGTACCAGCGCCTTGCTGCAGCCATGCTTCGACTAAGGGGTAAAGGTGCTTTTCTAGAAGCGTAAACTCACTCTTCGTTTTGCCGCCCTTTTTCTGCTGCTTATCTTTTTGATAGAAGTATCCCTTGGTTCGTCCCGCACTTTGAACTGGAGATTCAGGATCCGTGTTTGCGGCTTGGTTTAGATGCGCGAAGTAGCTGGACCGCTTTCCGAGGGTCTTCGTCAGTTCATCAACGATCTTGCGACTTGAAGCAGAATGTTCAGGGTCAGTATGGCCGTTCTCTGAAAGAAATTTCTCTATGTGTTCCCGCACAATCTTGTATTTGATATTCCCTTGCGTCTGCGTCTGCGTCTGCGTCTCGCGTTCCGACATACGAAAAATCTCCTGTTGGCCAGACTACAATCTACAAGATAGTACAGTGACTTGTCATTACTGATTGACCCGCTTCCCGGAATTTGTGCGACATTTGGAGTTAGAATTGTGGACCATGGAAAGCCTGTAGGTTTGGTTCAAACAGAGTTGCTACTCAATCTACATTGTCCATTTGCGGACCGGGTCATAGGTTCAATCTGCAGAACCAGCTAGGTTGACTTGAGAATACATCATTTTGTGTCATCTGGCTTTTGCAGCATGAAGCCCCGCACAAAATCGCGGCCCTCGCCAAATGTAGGATGACCTTGAACCAGTCGTAACACATTGCTTTGTGGGCCTTGTTGTGTATTGACCAGCCGTTCGACGAAGCTATCCCACGCATAGAAGTCACAAACGACCCTGGAGCCATCGCCAAACTCTAGTCGAGCTACGTGCAAGTTATCTGTTTCTTCGGCGAAGGAAATCCAGTCTTTAACTGGTATCGCTTCAGCAAGAAATGTGAGTGTCATTCCCGGGTGCGTGATCTCATCCTCCAACTCAGATTCAGTTTCAATGCGATTAAATGACTTCATGCCCTCCGGGATCCGCCAGCAAACAGAGGTATACTTATCTCCATCAATGCCAGAGGTTCGGTGGTAGTATCGAAGTTCGAGGTAGCCAGAACGACCCTGAAGGTAGAACCGGGCCTCGAGCGATCTTGCTTTGCCGCAATTGTGAGCAATCAAGGTTGTCAACTTTATAGTCCCCGCTTCAATCCAACTTTGACGACGCAAGATGTGAGACCTTGAGTTCCAAGAAAACGGTTAGGAAGATTCTCCGAGTCAAGTCAGCCCAAGGCGTCGTGGCAGCCCCACCAATTTCCGCATCAGAACAAAACTTCATCGCCATCTCTTTCACCTGCTTGCTTCATCGAAATCGTGCTCGGCCGCACAGTTTAGCTTTCGGAAATTCTTGAACTAAAGTTCCGTCGCGGTCATATTCGATCGCCCTGTCCGGTGAATAATTGAGGAAGAAGCCGGTTACCTTCCCAAATGCAATAGCATCCTGAGGTAGCTTGCCGATGATTTCCTGGATCCATTGAACTTGGGGTTTTGTATAGTTGAAATCGAGACGTAGAATTTTCTCTGCGCCTACTATGGCCACAACGAAAATCGGCGACGGAGTTTCATGCTCGGTTCTAACGATAGCGTGGGGTTTGAACCTAGCGCACCAAGCCAGCCACTCGCGGTACTCTGCCTCCTGAGCTTCCTGCTTGAGCTCGTACTGCGTTGCAGCGATCGCATCCTTGATGGCAGGCTTGGTCAATTGGACTGCCGCCGCCAGCCGTGAAAGCAACTCTTCGTTGGGTACGAAGCTACCAACTTTGATCTGGTCGAGGCGGCGTAGACCTTTTCCAATATTGGAATATCCCCAGCGTCGTACGACCTCGGATTTCTTGAGACCAAGTTGCTCCATCCGCTCAATTAGAAGTTCGTCGATAAGCAGTCGCCGCTTCGAAGAGGCCGACGGATTGGTAGTGTCTCTAGACATGAAAAAGCCCTCTCTGTTGGAGGGCTGGCGCTCCGTTTCGTTGCCTTTTGGCCTCATCCCACTTTCGCGGAAACCACCTTGCCCGGATCGGCAGGTTGGTGAAGGCGCCAGCCTTCGTCTTGATGATGTGACAATAAATAGTCGCAGCTTACTCGAAGTCAAGGAGTAGCCTGTTCCTCAGAAACCGGACAACAAATTAATGTAGTTTTGTCGGACGAAAACGTGAGTGAGACGGCTCGAAAATGCTGAAAAGCCCTATTGAATTTTGGCAGGCTGCGGGAAGTGGAGGCTCTTTTGAGCACGAACCGGGCGAAGCATTAGCTATTAATGCGGACGAGCGAGCACCGTGCGAGTACCGTGCGAGAACAGTGTCATTTTGTGCGAGATTCAGGCACACTCAACTGCACTAACTATTAAGCAAATTGGCTGAAATCAGCCAAAAATCGGTCACGACTTGTCCTTGCCAAGGTTGGGGTCGTGAGTTCGAATCTCATCGCCCGCTCCAATTTTTCACTCACGCCAATTCGCTTCGCTCATGGCTGCGTCAGTGCGTCCCGGCCTCACGCTGTTTCGGGCATCTGCTTCAT